>Ga0209499_1001947_pt1 | contig 13707 bp, 17 predicted proteins | sample C_130208_EF_Meta_FD_187306 | JGI IMG/M metagenome (GOLD analysis project Ga0209499, IMG submission 187306) | Freshwater microbial communities from Lake Croche, Canada to study carbon cycling - C_130208_EF_MetaG (SPAdes) (version 2) | ecosystem: Environmental > Aquatic > Freshwater > Lake...
TGCATTGATAAAAAGTGCACAAAGACCGCCTTGATGGTTTCTGGCTATGTTAAAACTGGAGATCCGACTACAAACTCTTGGGATGCCTACACATACAAATCATCAAAGTCGACAACAACACTTGATGCTTGTAATGGTCGCACTCAACCCGACGGAACGTACGGGTATCACGTAACAACTGGCTTCCCGTACATCATTGGTTGTTTTACCGGTACTGCAACTTTGCCAAAGGGGCGTGCAAGTGAACCAATGCCTCCAATGGGTGGACCCGAGCAACCACAACCTGGTGGACCACAACCGCCAAAGGATGGTCTACCAAAACCTTAGGACTCGAAGTCCCCGCCTCTACCGGTTAACTTCTTCTTGGTCTTTGCTGGTCGCTCGTATGCAACTAATAAAATTGCAACGACAACTACAAAAGCGCCAATAATTACTAATTTATCCAAGGTTTTATCCCAGCACTGCCCATGTAACTAGTGCGAATACTGCAATTCCTAAGCCAACTACTGCGATTGCAGATAGTGAAAGTAGGTGACGTGAAGCTGCAATTTTCTTAGAAAGCTCTGATGACTTTTCAAGACGCTTTAGATCAAGGATTAATGATTCAGCTTCGCGGATTGCTGCGTACTGCGAAATAATTGCCAAGATTCCAGTTGTTGCTGCCACACCAAGGACTAGGTACTTAGTTGCATCTGATGCCATTTCAAACTTACCCAATGCCGCCAATGCAAAAACACCAATCAACATCAAGTTTGGTGCCATTTGCGCGCTGATAATTTGTGAGCGCTTTGTGTTCCAGAGTTCTAATAAGCCTTTTTCATCCATGTGGTTCTCTCCTTAACCCGATGCCCTGAAAGGGACATGTATAAAGCGTAAGCCACGCACCTTAACTCTGCATGGCCAATCCATTAAGACTCACTTACGATTGCGCAATGTCACGCGTAGCCAAGGTCAAAAATGGGTTTGCCCCTAAGACCTGCCAGCGCTGCAATCTGCCCTTTGAATGGCGCAAGAAGTGGGCCAAAAACTGGGATGACGTGAAGTACTGCAGCGAGCGATGCCGAGACAACAAATGAAACGAATCGTCTATATCCCCTTTGATCACCTGCACCGAAACTTCGGTGCATTAAAAGCTGCTGACCCCAAGCACGACGTAATCGCTTTTGTAGAAAGTGCCCGCATGACAACTGGGCGCAACTGGCACAAAGAGCGGTTGTTCTTTTTGATTTCCAGTGCCAGACACTTTGCGCAATCCCTAGAAACTGAAGGCTTTACCGTTGAATACGTAAAAGCGGCAACCACTGTTGATGGCTTAAATATCATTACAAAAAAGCACAAGGGCTTGCCCATAACATGTGCCGAACCATCCTCATTTAGACAGTTTGAAGCGTTAGAAAAATACGGTGTCAGCTTTATAGACAATGACTTCTTCTTAACCCCACGCCCTCTTTTTCAGCAATGGGCATCAGAGCAAAAGTCATACTTAATGGAAAACTTTTACCGAAAGCAACGCACAAGATTAAATATTCTTATGGAAGGCAAAGACCCAGTTGGTGGAGCTTGGAACTTTGATAAAGACAACAGATTGCCACCACCAAAAAAGTATGAGGGCCCGGCATACCTAGAACACAAGCGTGATGAGATTGATCTAGTAGTTGCTAAAGAGTTAGACCACACCCCAACAGCCACCTGGGCCACAACTCGCAAGGGCGCACTTGCACAACTGAAAAACTTTATGGACAACCACTTTGCCGAATTTGGTCCACTAGAAGATGCCATGACAACTGATAACTGGGCGCTGCATCATTCATTGTTATCGCCCTTCATCAACAACGGCTTGTTACACCCATCTGAAGTAATACACGCAGCGGTTAAAGCATTTAATACTGGCAAAGTCCCGATCGAATCCGCCGAAGGTTTCATTAGACAACTGATCGGTTGGCGCGAATATGTCAACGGTATGTACTGGTTTCTGGGCCCGGATTACCGCAACAACAATCAGCTGAATGCAAAAGTAAAACTGTTGCCATTGTTTAGCGACCCTGACAAAACCCAGATGAACTGCATCAAGCAAACGGTCACAGACATTAACAATCGCGCTTGGGTCCACCACATCCCGCGTCTGATGTTGCTATCTAACTTGGCGCTAGTTACCGGTACCAACCCACAAGAATTTCTTGATTGGATGCGCGAAGTATTTATTGATTCATCTGAATGGGTAATGGTTCCCAACGTTATTGGCATGGGTGTGCACGCAGATGGTGGAGCAATGATGACAAAGCCCTATGCAGCAGGTGGTGCTTACATTTCACGAATGTCTAACTACTGCAAGCCCTGTGTCTATGACCCAAAGCTGCGCACGGGAGATACCGCATGTCCTTTCACAACCCTCTACTGGGATTTTCTAGATCGCCACAAAGATACCTTTGCAAAGAACCATCGCATGAGCCAACAGATCTTTGGTTTAAAGAGATTGAGTGATCTGCCTGAATTAAAGGAGAGAGCGAAAGAAGTAATTGAAGGGTTACAAAAAGGAAAGATCTAAAGAGTAGGAATAACTATCTCGTTGTACTGCAAAAACCCTGGCTTAAATGGTGGATCAAAACGACAGATTCTTGTCTCATCAGATAGCGCAATCTTTTCTTTTACGGCTAATGCACGCAGCTCTGCCACTTTTTTCTTAGCAAGATCTGCAGATGCTTTTCCCCTAAAGGGTGCAGCAATACAAGTCTCTGCACTTAACTGGCGCAAAACAACCCGTGGATCATTGGGATCAGGCATATCCACCTTAGTACTACCTGCCGGCATCACAAATGAAACAAACCACTCATCATCTGCAGACTTATCTGCCTTCTGTGCACTAATAACTGGTGCGGTCATCGCAATCTTTTCTGATCTCTTATTGCCTTGCGAGATGTATCCAAACAAAGATCTAAAGGCCACGCTTCCTGCAGATGAGTAATCAGCTGAGACTTTAACCTCAGCTATTGAGCAGGGTAGATACTCACGAAGCTCAAAGCCGTCATAGCTTTGAATAACTGTGAACTCTTGTCTTTGGGTCATGGCTTAACCCTAGATCTCCATGCACTCCATGCACCAGTACTACCTAACGCCCACATCACCAACAACGGCTGAAAGAACAATCTAATCAATCTCGCTCTATCGCTGTTTAAGCCAAAGGCATCGATGTGATTTACATACTGCGAGATATTTCCCCAAAACACTGCAACAAAAAACGCTGCAACAATCCAACCAAATTGCACTCTGTATTTCCACAACGCAATTAACCCAAGTCCCATTGCGATCTCAACCACCCCAGATGCCAACACAACAAAGTCTGCATAATCTTTTAGCAGTGTCGGAACCTGTGCCTGAAAAGTAAGCCGGCTAGTTGTTAAATGCCCCTTACCCGCAAAGACAAGTGCGAACCCCAAGACCATCTGAGGAAGCCTTGCCAGAACTTTATTCATTAGTAAAGTAATTAGTTGTTTCTCACATACTCAGCTGCATGAGGAAAGCCATTTGCTTCTAGCTTCTCGGCTAGTTCTGCCTTAACAGCCTTTACGACCTTATGTGTTCCGTCGCAGTTCTTCTCTTCATCTCTGGTGTATGTGCAAGTACAAGCGCCCATGATTTCTCTCTTTTCTTAACTAAGGTTGGCGAAATCGTATAGGTCAAAAAGCCAAATAGCAGCACAAAGGCCTGCCCAACCCTAGATATTCATATTCTCTGACCTTAAACTCCCTCCATGCACACAAGCTACGAACAGCGCCTCGATTTCCTTCAGCAATTTAGTGATGGCTTGGAAATCTTTTCTGAAAATAATGTTGATGCAAAAATCGCACAAGGTGATGGCTGGAGAATTTGTAGTAGCAATTCACAATTTGCAATGTTTAATAATGCATTGCTCTACACATCACGCAAAGAAGCAGTAACTGAATTAATCGCAACCATTGAAGCTAACCAGGCTCCTGCTGGCATACGTTTGGCAGGACCAGCGATCATCCACACAACAGCCTTAGCCGAACTCGGATACACAAACCACGGCGGTGCTCCTTTTATGCTCTGGAGCGCAGATACTTCCGTTGATGGTTTCAAACTTCGCGAGGGTCTAAGCGTCAGACGGCTTGTCCCATCAGATAGTGAAGTAATGAACACGATTTATGCTGATGTGTATTCAATGAGTGATGCAGCAGTTACAGATTTTAAGAGTTTCCAATTTGCCTCTAATCAAGACCACACCTATGGCCTCTTTAAAGATGGTGAGATGGTTTCTCTGGTAACAGCAGTTATCTATAAAGACACCGTGGGCATTTGGAACATGGGCACACCAACTATCCATCAGAAAAACGGTTACGGCTCTGAATTACTCAAATACGTCATGAAGGCTCATAAAGATATGGGCGGAAAAAACTTCTTACTATTTGCAACAACCGCGGGCAAGTTCCTCTATGACAAGTGCGGTTGGATCACCCTTGATTACTTGCCCTATCTATCAAAGGTGGTCAAGAAGTAAACATGACCGAGCAGATAGACCAGTTCTTCCGCCCTGATGGCACCTTAATCAGCATTCCCGTTAAACCAGCCAAGAAGATCGCAGTCCTTCAGCACATCGTCTCTGAACTCTCCCCTGATACCAAGTACCCAGAGAAGGAACTCAACCTCATCATTGCCAGGTACCACGCAGACACAGCTGCACTACGCAGGTACATGATTGAGTACGGGATCTTGGAGAGGGATGGGGAGAGTGTTTATTGGGTAGTCCGTTAACTCTTGATCACCGGGTCGGGAGTTCGAGTCCCTTACCTTCCTTGTTGAGCCTGATGGCCCTACAGTTTGGCCATGAGCGTTGAAGGAATAGTTGCACCCATTTTGCCCCTTAAGGACTATCTAACGGGAAAGAACCAAATACAGGCAGATCCACATAAGCACACCCCTGAACGCCTCTTGGTAGTACCTCCTTGGCAGCGTGAGTATGTATGGACTCCCTCAGATTCAGGTGAAGTTGGAATTCTTCTTGACGACCTTCGTGATTTTGTATCAGGTAAAGATGATGACTACCTCATGGGATCAATCTTGCTCAGCAAGGGGGCCAAGGAGGATCACGAGCGCCTTCTTATTGATGGCCAACAGAGAACTCTCACATATTCAATCTTGATCATGTGCGTCTTAAAGCATGTTCAAAACTCTCACCAATTGATTCTTAAAGGTAATGACCAAGAACAGCAGAGAACACTCGTTGATATGCGTTCATGTGTTTCCAATGATGACGCTATGTACATACCAAGGGTTTCAATGCCTCATAGCAAGGCTAATGACATGCTTCAATCAATTTTTGCTTGGAGCAAGGTGGCAGATGGTGAAGCCTCTGACATTTTTACAGAGGAAAAAGATCACTGGACTCAGACTCAAAGAAATTTAATTGATGTAGCAACTTGGATCTATGACAAGAAATTGAAGTCCGAAAGTTGGCTACCAAATTCTGAACTACTAACACACATGCGAAAGATCTTAGACAAAGTTAAGTTCTTGCAAATAACGCTCTCAAGCCAGCAAGAAGCAATTGCTATATTTGACCGAATCAATTCTCGTGGAGCACTTCTTGATAGCGGAGATTTAATCAAGAATAGAATCTTCCAGACTGTTGAAAGTGATGAAGATTTCATTGCCATTTCTCAATCTTGGATGCAGATGAATGAATCTCTTGCAAAGTGTTCACTGAAGCGTATGCGAGAGCCTAAATTCCTTCTTCGTGCAATGGCTCTTTCAGATCAGGCTCTAAAAGAACATATGGAAGAGGAAGTTGACCAGCCAGAAACCAAATATACGGCACCTAAAATCACTTATGAGAAGTTAACTACTTACTGGGGAGAAAGATTGGATCCAAAAGCCTCTCACTCCCATTCTGTGAAGAAGATAAGTCCCTTTGATTTTGCAGATGATTTGGTCAGTGCAAGCCAATGGTTACATGCTTTAAGCGTTGAACAGACTGCCAAGATGAAGCCACTTGATGAACTCTACTTCTCTCGTTATTTGAATTCAGTCCAGCACTATCCAATGCTGCTTGCAGGCAGAAACTTTGAAGATTTTGATGCGCTCGCACACTTAACAAGGCAAGTTCATAATCGCACAGCATTTTATTTGCTTTCTGAAGAGAGAACTCAAGACTTTGAATCACTCGTACCAACTTGGACTGGGTTAGTTACCAAACTGGGATCCAAGGCTACAAAAGCACAACTTGATGAGATCTATGAAGATGTAAAGGTGAAGCCCGAAGCAATTGATTCCCTAATTGAACAAATGCGAAACTGGAGTTACAAGTCTTCTGACAAGAAGAAAATTCGTGCTGTTCTTTCACAACTCACCAGAGTAGTTGATGTTGCTGGGGGCAAAGAGGATAAGGATTCACCAAACTCCTACTTCAGCACAAAGAAAGATGAAAACAAAGAATCTTGGGACATTGAACATGTTCAGCCAAGCAAAGGTGCGGCAAAAGATTCTGAAGTTCACAAAATTGGCAATCTCGTGTTGCTAAAGGCTGATCACAACAGTCTTAAAAGAGCAGACTCGCCAGCCAAAAAATCAGATGTTTACAAAGGTAGTCATCTTCTACTAACGCAAAGCCTTGTGGGAATCACTATTGATAAAGAACGAAAAAAAGCTGAAGACTTCTTCAAGTTGGCTGGATTTGCTGGCGCAGGTTGGGATGTACCAACTTGGGATTCTTCATCAATCAAATCACGAGAGAATCTCTATGCGGCACTCCTTAAGTACCACCTGACTACTTTGAACTAACTAGGGCTGACCGAACATGAATCCAATTGAACCAAGTGAGCACTTGCTCGCAAGGCTCAATGAGAGACTAACTGATCGTGAACTTCTCATAATGAGGATGAGACTTGGATTCACAAGTGAAGCCTCAATGACTCTGCAGCAAATTGGTACAGCCTTGAATTTGACCAGAGAAAGAGTTAGACAAATACAGCATCAAGCCCTTTTGGAAATGGCTGATCCTCAATTAAATGCTGCACTCCTTGTGGATTCATTAATCGCACCTGATCAAAAGCCCAAATTTTTTGGCAAGAGCCGACTGTCTCTCAAAACAAATGCAGCACTTAAGTTAGCCGTCGAACAGAAATTGGCAGTAAGTGATCTTGAACAAATTACCGTTTACTTCAAGATTCCCGTTATCGGGCAGGATCCAGTAAACAAAGAGTTTTTCACTTCAGATAGACATAAATTGATCGCCACTTGGGCAAGACAAGATGGTGAAACTACAATTTTTCTTGATGATGACAGCGTGATCATTGCGAGTTGGAATACTCGTGACATCAAGACAATTCAGTGGCCAAGTGGACAACAAGTACCTCCAACTACTACTGCTTTTGCAAATCGGATGGAAGAAATAAAAAGTCGATTTCCTCGTGCGTGGTCTAAATGGTCATATGAAGAAGATCAAAAATTAATCAAGGAGTTTAAATCTGGAATGAAGATTCGAGACCTTTGCGAGTCTCACGGACGAGCAAGAGGCGGAATAATTTCTCGCCTTAGGAGACTTGAGCTAATTTCTTATGACGAAACAGGCACAAATCTTTGATTAGAAAGCAATCAACTATTCAGATAATTCAGAATTTTCATGCAAGGTTATAAGAAGATCGGCGTAATCAGGAATAACTGACTGATTGAGACGTTTCATCAAATCTTTGGGATGCTTCACATTTTCTTGGGCAGCACCAGCGTTTTGTTTGTAAACCTTATTGGTTTTCTCCGACTTTTCTAACGCCGCAACAATTTTAGGATCTACTTCGAAATCCAGCAGCGGCAAACTGGTTATAGTTTCAAGTGAAAGTGTCATTCCACCGTCACGTACTCGCCACCACCAATACATAAAGGAACTATTAATCAACAGGTATGCATAATCTCTATCTTCTGAGGATCTAAAGTACAAAGTCTTCTGCGATGCCCTCTGAACCGGCTTTTTTAGTGCTGGAATAAAATATCGAGGTGCTGAGGGAACATGCAACGAGTATTTTGTGGTTTTAGAACTACACATGTCACCTAAAGTCCCAAAATCTTTGACCCACATATAAAGTTTCTTGTAATCTTTGCTGACTTTTGGAAAGTAAGAATCTGTTAACGGGACATCGGAAAGAAATTTTTCCAAACTCTTAAACAAGGTTTCACGCTCGCTCGAGCGCCAGCGAATCAAAGAAGTAATCCGTCGCTTACCTTTGCCTTCACGTGCAATAACTATTGATGCGCGAATACTATTTGCCTGGTTAGAATTTTTGCTACCAAATTTGATACCTTTAAAAATATTGGCTGGGACATTATCGAAGGTATAAATCGTGAGATTTTCAAAATTGTCGAGTAAAAGTTTCCGTAGCGATGCGAATTTACCCGCATTTGTAAATGATTGTGGAGTAATACTTATAAAACCTCTGCTTGTCTTAATGATGTTTTCTAAGAAGTATGCGTAGAGGTCTCCGGTCTTTGCCGTCTCAAAACGTCCATCAATATCGGTAGCCAAATAAGGTGGATTCACGATCACAAAATCATGGGCAGGTATTTTTGACAATTGTGTAGTTGTTTCGAATAATTCAAGAGATCCACTGTCCGCTACCGACAGAAAATCAAAGGAAACAAAATTCGTCTCTATTTCCTCGAATAAGCGTTTTCTCTTTTTCTGGAAAGAAACTGTAAAAAGAGTCCTGGCAATGAGAAGTGCAAGTTCATCCCTATCTGAAAGAATCATTCTCTTAAACAAGAAATCCTCTGGATTTTCTTGAATTGCCGTTAAATGCCATGAAAGATTTCCAATTCCAGAGCAGGGGTCAAGCCAGACGCCGTCACCAAAAGCCTGTGATTGTTCCGCCATATAGATTGCCACATCATCTGGGGTAAAGAACTGGCCGTTCGACTTTCGAGACTCGGAATCTGCGATGGCAACTGAATACTCGTAGAGCACGCTTACATCGCCAATTGATAAATCAGCAATCAAATCGGACTCACGTTTCTTGATACCCTTAAATTTGGGGTTACTCAAGATGTATTCGAATTGACTCTTATCCGACAAGTGAGTGACCAATATACGTAGCCAAGTCTTTCTTAAGCCAAACTCCTTGAGTTCCGCTTCAAGCGCCTTGGCGTTGAAATCATAAATTCCCGCCATTAAATCCACTCCGAATAAAACTTTTGAATCTCTTTGATGTCTAGGCTCTCAAATTTCATTTTCGCGGTGATGCTTGGATTCAATTGGCGAATTGCGTCCACAGAGAACCGGGCATAATTCCCCTCTATTGTGACTTCCTTTTTTCGAACAAAAAAGAATGGGTCAATTTTATATCTTGAAATGTTGCTATTTCCACGTGCCTTAGAAGTCTTTAAAGCAGATATAGGCATAGTAACAACATCATTTTTATAAGTAGCCCCTAAATCAAGCAAAACTTTCCGCAAATGTTTCGGTGTCCAAACTTTGTAAGAGTTTCTTCCAGATGGTCGAATCTCACCTTCCAATTTTGCCCATAGAGCAACATGATTAGAAGGCAACATGACTAATCTTCCCTTCTTGTCTTCGGTACAAATTACATGAGCATATTTCTTGCCGGCGTAGTTTTCAGTAACAGCCTTTTCTAAACTTTCAGTTGAAAAATTACTCACATTATTTCCTATATGTTCGAAGACATTTAGTCCTTGCCTTAATTGTTCATCCAACATTCCTTTGAATTGTGGATATTCCTCTTCGAATTCTGGGGAAGTGACAATAAAGCCGTTTTCTGTGTACTTTGGTAGATCGGGTTCTGAAGTACGGGCATATGGCTCTTTCAACTCAATCATTGCAAAACCTTCATCAAATTCCGTTTTAAGAGCACAGTCGACAGCTCCTGCTCCACCAGCTTGGTAAAGAACCTCATTTCCGCTTGGACTTGAATATGAATATCTAACCGTCAATTTAGGTACTTTGCCCAAATCTTCGTCACTGCCAGGGAGATCGATTTTGAGATTTTCAAGAAAGTGCTCAAATTTAGACAAATTAAATTTTGCAGCCAGAGCCTGCGCATAGACACATTCGCTGAAAACTGCAGGTTGTATATTCTGATCTTGGGTTAAGGCCTTTTCCATTTCGAAATAGAGAGCAGGTACCACTTTCTCTAAATGAGAAATAATTTCTATATCCCTATTCTTCACGAAATCGTCCCATATATTCTTGCGCTCAGCTTTGTTCAGACTAATTCTTAATTCAGGAGTTTCATAAAAATATCTCATAAGCTTTATTTGCAAATCAGTCAAAATCATAGGGTCAGACATAAACGTATATCCCCCTCATTCTTTTGACATTGACATTCTGCGATAAATCTTTTTGGTTTAAGTTGATTCTATCTGGCCGAGCCTCACATAGAGCTTGGCTTTGCATTGACTTAAGTAGATTTATACGTAAGCCAGTCCTAACTCTTAATCACGATATCTATTACAGCTTCCGGCGTCGCACTCTCCCCCAACTCCACATTCACATTGGTGGGTATGCCATTGATCTGGGCAGCAGACAGGATTGAGAGTTGGGCTGCTATCTCAGTCATCCAGTAGAAGGCGCTAGGACCTGCACGATCAAGAATGTGCTGGGCTTGGTTGATGCGAGCAGTTGAGAACTTTTCTGCATCGTTTTTATCATCATTGATGACATCTAGGAGATAGCGCTTGATCTCTAGTGAGATGGCTGTTGAGTCAGAGGAGTCTTGGATTAAGTGCTTGAGCTCGGCATCTAGGGAGCGAGGTTTGCGCATTTTCTTGGTGCGGGAGAGGAAGAGGTAGATCAGGGCGGTGAGGGCTAGGAGTTCGAACATGCCCTCAAGTTACTGTCAGTGACTGACAAAAACGCTATTCTCAATCTGTTTCGTCAGAACTGTGCTTTAAGCAAAAGCCCCGTAGATTAATTTCTACGGGGCTTTTGCTTTGCAATCTACCGTGCCTTCTTGAGCTCCCTATAGAAGTTCTCATGTGGTCCAATGAGTAAGAGTGTGATCTTTTTTGAGGAAACAACGCGATAGGCCAATAACCATTGCTTATCAACCAACTTAAACTTGTAGACATAGATTCCTTCTAGGTCTCCGACCTTTTGGTCGCCTATCTCGGGCTTGGTTGCGATGGCTTTGATTGCTTTATCTAGGGCTTTCTTTTGGTTAGCGTGTAGTTTTTTGATTGCTCGTTCGCATGAGGGGGTTACGAGGATTTGCATTAATTAAAGCTGTACTCGCTTGTGGCTTCCTCGGCGTCGGCAAGTAATAGTTCACGGATGAGTGAAAAGGGAAGGTCAGGGTTTTCCTCAGCGATTTGAGCAAGACGGTAGTAGTACTCAATTTGTTTTGGGACGGAGCGGTGTTCGGCCGCTGCAGTTCTGCGGGCTTTTTCTACTAGATCATCTGCCAGTTTCACATTTGTGGCCATTGGAGGGCTCCTATCCTGTTGGGGCTACTGTAGCAGGGAAAGGGTGCTTTAGGTAACTTTTAGGAACCTCTGTGGATTTGTCGGGTGGTAAGCGTAAGTTCTCGGGTATGAGCACTTCAGCCGTGGTGGGCGATCAGCATGCAGACAATTACGCCCTTATTAGAGAGACTTAGCCATGGGATTTTGGAGCAACTTCAAAGCAAAGAGTGCGCACAAGAAGGCGATGCAGCAATATGCAGTGGCGCATCATGATTGGAAGCGCGATGTTGAAATCTTTAACACAATTCGTGCCGCATTTGAGTTAGCTGCCAAGGGCGAGGATGCGGTTTCTAATTTAACGGTGCAAAAGCCTGGTGAGATTGTTTTGTGGCGCGGGCAAGGGCAGTTACATGAGGCTGGTCGCACAGCCGGGCAGTACGTGGGAAGTTCGCAAGGGTTTTCGATTCCATTATTTGCTGGTGTGCGATACCGAGTTGGTGCACAGCGCGGAACATTTGTGTCGGGTGATCCGATTCAGGTTTATAAAGAGGTTGGCGATGTTGTGCTGACTACAGATCGCGTTTTGTTTAACGGCATGATGAATACCAAGGAGTGGGCATTTTCCAAGTGGAATGGTGCTGCGGCATCTAGCGATGAGACTGATTACATTTTTCATGTCAGCAACCGCCAAAAGACATCAGGTATTTTGTTCGCAGGCGATGATGGGCGGTTGTTTAATCGCTTCTTGGCCCAAGCCCTTAACTGTGAAGAAGAAGGAATTGCAGCGGTATTTAAATCACTTGATGGAGTGATTAAAGAGTTAGCCGAGGATGAACCCAAGAAGCCGGTCTTAGCTCTACCGGCTCCTTAGTCCCACCATAGAAAACTTATTTAGGCGTTTATAGCCATCAATTGCGTTACTGTTGCAATAACGCATATCAGTGCACAAAATACTCGGAATCCACCCCATGGGCTTGATGCTCCAACGTTGCTGTAGTTTGAATTTTCGCTATTTGTGTCTTTGCTAATCGCCTCGAACTGCTTGAGCTCGTTTTCAAATGAAAGAAGGCTCGAAAGGTTAAGTAGTACGACAAATGCTGATAGAGCTATCTTTGCTGAACTGTCTAAGTCACCAAATACATTAACTGCGATTGCGGCAATGTTGCCAAATGTAAATATCATGCGGGTTGTGTTAAACCCAAGGTAGGTGTTGTGGACTCTTTGTGAGCCTAAATTCTGATCCATTTTGATCTGCCTCTCGGTTGAAGTTATGAGGAAGTAAATGAATGCTCCTGAAAACCGATTAGGATTCCTAGCAACACGCCCAGAAATCAAAGTGAATATTTGATTTAAGGGGCTTGCAGTAGCCGCACCAGGTTGTTGAGTACATAATAAATGACATTGGGTTCACTTTCTTTTGATGTAGGTAAAGTTTAACCGCCTCAGCGCCACATGTCGCACTGGCTATTTGGCTATTTGGCTATTTAGTGAAGGTAATTACTTCGCCGTCTGATAGTTGCTGATCGGGCATACCTTTTAATACATGCACCTTGGCCTCGCCTACAACTACCCAGTGTTCATCCCCGCTGCGCTTAACTATGGCGGTTAACTCATCAACGCCAATAAGTATTGAATTATCTGGAACATGCAGCAATACCTTGGCCGCACTGTCAGGGATCCATCTAAAGAACCTATTAAAGTGCGGGATCACCCGGATCTCTGGCAGCAGATTTAAGCCTGCGGTTGGTGATTTTTTAAGCATCCGAAAGTTTGGGATGTGCGAACTTAAAACCATTGCGCCAGCGCTGCAGCCAGCAAGTGATGTTCCGGTGCGCCAGTTTTCCTGTATTGCATCCCACAATGGTGTGCCCATAAGGGTTTCTGCCAAATAGTGCGGGTCTCCCCCAGACATGTAAATCAGTGCAGCATCTTTAATCATTGCTACATATTCTGGATTGTTGGCATCGTCACGGGTAAAGATGGGTAAGAAAATTGAGTCAACGCCTAATCGATCTGCTTGTGCTTTACCTAATTGTTTCCAGTAATCAAGACGATCATCACTTTCTTGACCAGCTGCTGTTGGGATTTGAATATAGATGGGTCTTTTACCGTTGTTAATTCCATCATCTAGTAAAGATTTTTCTAAGCTGGCCATTGCAGGCAGGTACTCACCAGATCCAACCAGGGCCAGTGATCCATGCATGCGGTGAGTCTAGGTGTTAAAGGTTTAGCCGGCAGTATTCACATAATCTTTAAGAGCCTGACGCTCAGAATCTAATTCGCTCA
>Ga0209499_1001951_pt1 | contig 13674 bp, 10 predicted proteins | sample C_130208_EF_Meta_FD_187306 | JGI IMG/M metagenome (GOLD analysis project Ga0209499, IMG submission 187306) | Freshwater microbial communities from Lake Croche, Canada to study carbon cycling - C_130208_EF_MetaG (SPAdes) (version 2) | ecosystem: Environmental > Aquatic > Freshwater > Lake...
GTAGGCCAAATAACGCGAATCACCCGTCAGCGCCCTCAAGCAGTAAACATGGTCGCCGAGAACGTAAGTGTCGTCGGCGTCGATGTAGGCCACCTTGCCGATGATTTTGCCTCCGCCGATATCGTCTTTCGGCATGATGAGGTCACCGGCATTGAGGAAGTCGCCACAGAAGTTTGTCTGCTTGGAAACAATGAGCCGTCCTTCGGTGGAGACCGAGCCCATGTCACATATCCAGTAGTCACCGCTCTCGACAATGAAGGTGCTCTTCGACTTCCCGGCGGAGATAGTGAATGCTTCCCCCAGCGTCTTCACCACCCACTCGCCCTTAAAGCCGGGGAGACGGGTTTGGCCGGTGAGGAGTTGCTGCATGGCGGCCTGTTTGAGGTCGCGCTTTTTGGCGATGAGCCGGTCCAGCGCCCCCAGCAGCCCATCCACATCGCTCAACGCCGTCGCGATGGCGCGTTGTTCGGGGAGGGGTGGTAGAACGATCCGCAATGCCTTAAATACCGGCATGTAAATCGTGTTGTGAATGCTCCCCGCCATGAGGCTTTTCCAAGTTCGGCCCATTCCGCGAAACAGATACAGCAGGAAGTAGTTATCGAGCCGCGGCCCGCAAATGTAGTTCGCAAAGTCCTGACTGGTCGCCATGTCCCGACCTAGCACTGTCGTTTTTCCAACGGTCGCCGTTCGTGAAAAGACGACAGTTCCTTTGGGGAGCATCCTTGCAGAGGAATGTGCCAAGCCTTCTTCGGTGATCATTTGCTCGGTCGTGAGTATTTCTCGACCACTGAGCCCTCCCGTATCGTGAAGCGACACCCAAGGGATTTTTCCACCCCAGTATGCTGGCTTCCGCTTGCTAGGCGTATGTCCGCTTTCCAGTTTTGCGACACTTGCAATTTGCGCACACTCCCACTCCTCCGGGATCACGCCGACCTCGGTCTGTTTGTAGCCGGGAGGGGTCATAAGGATGAAGGTTGAGGGTTGAAGGATGAAATCATAAAGGAGTCAATCGTTGCGACGTTTGGCGTTCTTGGAAATGGTCGTGAGGATGGCGACGAGCTGGTTGATTTCGTCGCGAAGGGAAGAGAGTTTGGCCTCAGGGACGATCTCACTGCGGACGAGGAGTTCGAGCCAGTAATCGGTCTCATCGGCTTCCTTGAGGCAATCGCCGATCTTCGAGATGAACTCCGCCGTGCTGCGGGCTCTTCTCGCCTCGCGGTAGTTCGCGCCGACGGAGGTTCCCGACCGTAGCACTTGTCGCCCCAGAGTCCGCGCCTCGTCCGTTTTCGGCAGAGCAGAAAACATCTTCACGATTCGAAGTGCGAACTCCGTCGCCCTTTCCCCCAGATTCTGTGGCCCTTCATCCTTCATCACTCACCCTTCATCCTTTCTGTCTGGTGGTGACGGTGCGGACGGCGTGGAGCGTGTGGCCAGCCGCGAGGGTTTCTTCAATGAACGCGAGGAAGCCCCCTGCGGGGTGGCAGGGGATGACATCGAAGGGGATCAGATCCTCGCCCGCGCGGACGAGGTTCTTGTCGTGGGCATCGAAAACGCCGAGATTGTCATCGCGGCGGTAGTAGGCGCTCTCGGTGACTTTCTCGAAGCCGCGCACGGCGAACCAGGCGTCGATCTCTGCCGTGCTGACCGGGACGATGTCGAAGCGGGGCTGGGAGGTGACAATGGCGAGTTCGCCATTGGCCTGGTGGATGACACCCTCCAGGCGGTTGAGTCCGGGAACGAGGAGGTTCTGGAGGTGGAGGCGCTCCAGATACTCGATGGGTGAGGCTTCCCAGAGGTGGAAGCGGCGGGAATCCTCCGCAGAAGAGACGAGCGCCAGCTCGATGCCGGGGCTGAGCCCGAAGACGCCGTTGCGGGTGACCTTCAGGACCCGCTCGCCCTGTTTCAGAATTTCATGCTCCTGCCCCCCGCGATCAAGGAAGGGAATGATCTGATCCGGGATCAGCAGGAGACCCAGACCGTCTGCCCACCGAAGGAGACTGGCCTCCTGCCCGGCAAGAGAGGGCGGCCCAGATGGGCCTCCACCTGCTTCTTGAACTCCTCGGAGGAAATCGATTGCCGCGAGGACAAGATCTCCCGCATCCGCTCCTCGCTGATCAGCGGGCGGACGGGAGTAGCCGTCGGACGTTCGGTTTTCACTAGGCATGAGGATAGGACGGAATCGGAGTGGTGACAAGCTGGGGTTTCCGCTCAACAAGCGCCCATTTTCGCCAGGTGCGCGGCCACCTTGGCAGCGAGCTGCTCGACCTCCTCCACGATCTGTGGGAGCGGGGCGGCGTAGCGGTCGGCGAGGAGCCGGATGCGGCTGGTGAGGCTCTGGGAGACGCGATCCAGTTCGCCCTGGATGGCGGCGGCGAGGGTGGTGAGCCATTTGTCGTCCACGACGAGGGTCTGGATCTCGGCCTCGGTGAGCTGTGGGTATTTCTCGTAGGCGAGCAGATCGAGCGCGATCTCGGCCTCGCGGATGGCCTTTTTGAGTTCGGCTTCCTCGGCGCTGAGGCTGAGCCATTGCTTGAGGACGGCGGTTTCCTCCTTCGCGTCTTTGTCGCCCCTGATCTCTCGGAGCCGGGTGTTGACCTCGGCCTTGTTGATCTTTTCCAAGGCTCCGAGGAAGCCGTCTTCGCCGCCATGTTCCTCTTCCAATTCGGCGAGGGTGGCGGTGGCGGCTTCGAGATCGGCGGTGGCGGCTTCGATGTCTGCCTGCTCCTTGGCGAAGTAGCGGGCGACGATGAGGGACTTTGGCACGAGGTCGCAGGTCCAGCCTTTGTCCTTGGTCTTGCCCTTCTTGTCGGTCTCCAGGATGCGGGAGGTTTTGGCCTCCCAGCCATCGGCCGCGATGAGGTAGCAATCGTCCTGCATGGAGGCGGCCCAGAAGTCCATGAGGTGCTGATAGACGGCGTAGGGGTCGATGAGCAACTGGCTCTCCGCGTGGTGCAGGAGGTTTTCCGAGAGATCGCGGATGACTTCCTTGGGCAGGCAGTCGAGCTGGATGGTCCTCAGGCTGACAGAGGCCTTCTCCCGCCACGCTTCGAAATGCGTTTCCAGCCCGGCGATGAAGGCGGAGAACTGCGGGTGGCCGTGGATCAGCGGCTTGATCTCGGCGGCCGGGGTGCGAAGCGCGGAGTAGCCGGCGCGGGAAGGCTGGAAGAGGGCGGCGCGGAGTTCGGGGCAGATGTCCCAATACTCGTGCAGGGCATCGATGTCGCGGATGGGGATGCCGCCGAGGAGGTGGCCGCCGATGTCCTGGATGTCCTCGGCCTCCTGGGTGTCGATGTAGCGGGGCAGGTTGAGATTGAAGTCGTTTTTCTCGATCTCGTCGTGCGGGACGAGGCGGGAGTAGCCGGGGTGCTCTTCGGCGTTGGTGAAGACATCGACGATCTGGTGAAGGTCGCGCTCGCGAAGGCGGTTCTTGTTGCCGTCCTTGATGAAGCCCTTGGAGGCATCGATCATGAAGATGCCCTTGCGGGCGGTGGCATTCTCCTTGTCGAGGACGAGGATGCAGGCGGGGATGCCGGTGCCGTAGAAGAGGTTGGCGGGCAGTCCGATGATGCCCTTGAGGATGCCGGAGCGGACGAGCCTGGTGCGGATGACGGCCTCAGCATTTCCCCGGAAGAGGACGCCGTGAGGGAGAATGCAGGCCCCCTTCCCCGTGCTCTTCATCGAGCGGATGATGTGGAGCAGGAAGGCGTAGTCGCCCTGCTTGGCGGGAGGCTCGCCCCACTCGAAGCGCTGGTAGGGGTCATTGGACGGCGTGAGGCCGGTGCTCCACGTCTTCACGGAGAAGGGTGGATTGGCCACGACAAGGTCGTAGGTGCGGAGGTTTTCCGAGTCCTTGAACTTGGGATCGGAGAGGGTGTTTCCCGTCAGGATGGTGGCGGTGGGGAAATCGTGGAGGATCATGTTCATGCGGGCGAGACCGGCGGTGGTCATGTCCATTTCCTGGCCTTCCAGGGTGATGTGCTTGCCGGCCTCTGCGGCTAATTTCAACAAAAGGGAGCCAGAACCGCAGGTTGGGTCAAACGCGGTGGTGCTGGCCTTGGTGTTCTGCGGGGTGATACCTAGGACCTTGGCCATAATGCGGCTGATCTCGGAAGGGGTGTAGAACTGGCCCTTGCTCTTGCCGCTCTCGGTGGCGAAGTGCCGCATGAGATACTCGTAGGCGTCGCCGAGGATGTCGTCGTTGTCGGCGCGGTTGTTCGAGAAATCGAGCTCCGGCTTTTGGAAGATGCCGATGAGGTTTCCCAATCGCTCGACCATGGCATTGCCCTCGCCGAGCTTGTTGGGGTCGTTGAAGTCCGGGAAGTCGCTCTTGGACAGGCGGGAGTTCGCCTCGACGAGCGGCTGGATGATCTCCTTGTTGATGCGGTCCCCGATGTCCGGCTTGCCCTTGAGAGCGATCATGTCCGTGAAGCTGGCACCGGGCGGGATGGTCACCGGCGGGGCAAAGTCATCGGAGTCCCCGTATTTGTCGGAGACGTATTTGATGAACAGCATGAAGAGGACGTAATCCTTGTACTGGGAGGCATCCATGCTGCCGCGGAGCTCATCGCAGGAGGCCCAGAGGGAGGAGTAGAGGTCGGATTTCTTGATGGCCATGAGGCGGAAAGGTGAAGGCGAACGCCCGGGATTGTGATTCCAGCCGCGCAGACTGGCGAGAAGGTTTTGAACGCTAGGATCATTGCCACCGGGGTGGGACAACGGCGGGGGGAGGTGGTTGATTCTGGAACCCGGCCCTAGCGACTCTTTACCACCCAAAAGACCTGGGCTGAAACGATCGAGATTGGAGAGGCTGTAATCTGAAACTTCAGCCGGTGAAGCTAATCACGTGGGAATCTGGATCGAAATCGGTCGGGAGCGCGTCTGAACGGAAGATTCCGAAAAGCTGAGTCCATACGTCATCTTCGAGCAGGGTAACCATGTTATCTCCATTTCCTTCGTCGAATCCATATTCGTAGGATATACCGCCGATATCCGTGAGTAAAAAGCGGGCGTGAGGTCTACCGCCTTGAGGCAGGTCATCCCAGTAACAAATCGTCAGATTCCAGCCTTCTGGCAATTCCCTAACGACGTATTGCTGCCACTGAGTGACCTGATGTTGGCGAACGTAGTTTTCATTATACTGAAGAGTCCGGCGAGTGTGAACCTCCAGCCGCCTTGGCGTTCTACCCAAATCCTCCAGAAAATAGACTAGGTGTATGAACGTATCGAAGAAGCGGTTGAGGACCACAAGGATTGAAGCCATAGTGGCCCGCGAAGGGCCGTTCGAAAGAACAGGACTTTTCACCAAGTAAGCAAAAAATCTCATGAAACTCGAATTCCAGATGGTTTCCGAATTCGGCGAATTCCTCGCCGACGGTCACGTTGGAAACCAATTTCGCTCCCTCCAGATTGAAAGCATCTGGGATCGAGTGGAATCGGTCGTGTTCGATTTTACCGGCGTGACGAACCTGACCGATTCGTTCGTACGTGCCTGCTTCGGCAACATGGCCGAGGAACACGGCGAAGAATTCTCCAGGAAGGTCCGTTTCAAGGGCTGCTCGCCCTTGGTTCGCTCGTTCGTTTCCATTGCCGTCTCGGAAGGCTTGAAAAAGCACCGGGAACACCACTCCGGCCGCTGAGTTGATTTCCGCTCAGGAATTCAAACGCCTGCCCCAGCGAGTCGCTTTTTGCAGCAGGGGGATCTCGGTGTTCATGTCGGCCTGAATGCGGGTGAAGAGCTTCAGGTATTGCCCAAGAACACGGAGCGCGTCTTCGCCCATTTCCTTCCCTTCGAAAAGCTCCGGGGCAGCCTTGGAAAAATCCAGGCCTAGCTGGACGGCATGCGACCTCAGCTCGAAGCCCATGTTAAAATTCGTGAGAAGCAGGCGGTGGCGTGGTTTGTTGGTCGGGCCGCAGGCGTCGAGGAACCAGGTGGGCGAGCCGATGGAATCGACGTGCAGGAGCGTGAGGAGCTTCTTTTCGAGGTGCCAGAGCTTCAGGAGGCGTTCTTCAGAGACGTTGAGCATCTTCAGGAAGACGACGGCGCGGAGGAAAGCGAGGTAAGCAGCCGAGTGTCTAGCCCCCTCGAACGCGGGTAGCTCAAACCGCGCCTGCAAGCCGTGGAGATATACCGCCGGGCGGTTCAGTGCTTTTGCCATTTCTCCGAGGGTATGCATTGCGGGTTGGATAGCTGTTCGCTGCTTGCCAGCATAGCATGCTGACTCGCTTCCCATCACTCTTCCCCAGGATTGGTAATCGTCCAGATCCGTTTCAGGGGGAGTTCGGATTGGCGATCCTCGTCGAGGGTATCGTAGTGGGCCAGCAGATTCTCGATCAGGTCATTCCGATTCTCAAGTCGGACGCGGAAGAACTGGGTGGCGCGTTCCCGTTCCACGGACTGCTTGAAGCCTCCCCAGCTGATCAGAAGGCCCTGCTCGGTAGGGAATCTCTGAATGGTACCGATGAGCTGGTCGAGGACCACCCGCTCGACGGGGGTGTCGGAGGATTTGACCTGCACGCGGATCCTGGGCTTGCCGAATCAGAGAGGGCCGGGGGCGGCAAGGAGATCGACGCCGTGATCCGGACCGGTCGGGGACTGGTGGACGGTGTACTCACGGGCCTGTAGAATGCTCCTTTCATTGCTCCGCGAAATGATAGTTGAAACGGGCATCGGGTGCCGCGTCGCCCTTGCTATAAAAGTCCATGACCTCTCCTGATGCGGGAATGTTGTCCACCCATTTGAAGTCCAGCTTGAGTTTGCCAGCGGCGATACCAGCGCCCAACATCTCCCGGGGTATCGATAGGGTTAGCTGATTGCCCGCCCATATCAGCGGTACCATGGCGACCTTATCCCAAGTCTTGGACTCTGCGTTGTAGCGCTCGAGCGAGCAGATGTCTCCTTCACGGCTGCGATTGACGAGGAAGTCATAGCCATGCCAGCCAGTGGCGGGATTGGCATCGGCATCAAGGTAGAGCATCATCCAGTCTTGGTCGGCAGCGGGTGTGAGAGCTGCGGCAGTCTGGACGTGGAAAAACAGGAATTTTTCGTCACGGGCCACCTGCGCCAGCACCAGATCGTTGCGCGAACTGTTATCCGCATAGCGGATTCCCGGCACGGTGGCGTCGCTGGAGCGATTCGACACATCCCCGGTGGCGTCGCGGAACACGGGGCGCACATCCGCCCAGGAACCAGGTTGTTCCAAGGCGTTGGTCATGGCGGGCGATGGGGCGGGTGGTGGTGCCATTCCTTTGTAGCGCCGCATGTTTGACACAAACTGCCAATAGTAGTTGTCCCGGTAGCCGCCACTCATCGGTTCAATGTCCCGGTTGAATTCCATATTGAATTGATCGACCATGTGTCCCTGGCCCGCGACCGTTTTGCGATTCAGGAAGACCACATCGGGCGTTTCCCAAACGGCCGCAGTCCACTCATTCCAGCCGGTGACCATCAACATCGGCGCACCGATTTGATCAGCCACTTTCCATTGCTCCTCGAAATACAGGCCTTTGGGTGCGTCTTTGGAAACCCATTGGTCGTTGTAGACCGGCTCATATCCCGGAATACAACTCACGCTGGCGGTTTTCATGTTGCCCCAAAGCGGGCCACCCAGCGATTTGGTGACAGACATTTGCTCGACCTTGCCATCCGGTCCCAGCGCCGGGTGTTGCGGATGGGAATCCATGAAGCGCCAGCGTCCGGGTGAGTCCTTGCTCTCGAAAAACGCCCAGGTCGGACGCCAGGTGAAATAACCTTGGACCGCGGGCAACAGCGCGGGTTCCTTGAACTTTGTTACATCTGTGGGCGTGGTTGATAGAATCAATGGTTTCCCTTCCCACCGGAACCACATGCTCTCGTATTTGCCTGGTTGATACCAATTCTTGTAAAGTGCCTCGGCTTTCCACTCGGGCTCGTAATTGAGGAAAAAGGCAAACAAGGGAACTTTCACTCCTTTCGCCTGCAGCTCCTCCCCGATCTGGAGCAACTGGCTGAGTTCCTCATCATAGAGTTGGGCATTCGTCGTATCGAAAATAAGGTAGTCCACACCCGCATCGGCAAGCAGCGCGAGGTGTTTCCGGATGACCCATGGATCGGCGGAACGATAGTATCCGAAGAGTGGTTCGGCCCAATAGAACTCCGGAAAGTCAGGACCACCGGGTGGGTGCGCGGTGAAGTCCATGAAGCCGGGCCGGGTCTTGAGAAACTCCGTCATATTGAAGTTTCCAGGCATGTGCCTCAGGTTTTTGTGCCAAAGGGAATAAAAGAGGCCCACGTAGCGATTACTCTTCGGAGGGCCGACTTCCTCAAAGGTGGGAAGCTTGCGCCCGAGGTCGTCCGAGCCGGACCAGTTGGAATTCTCGATGACAACCGCTTTGCTGGTTTCGGCGGCAAGCGGCATCGCTGCGGTCAGGAAGACTGATAGTGCCACGGCTTTCATCAGGCGCGGAAATGCGGAATGCCTGCAGCTGGACGCCTGGACATTGAAGAAGTCGATCACGCGTGAAATAATCACCGAAATGGGTTGGGACATGGATCTATCGATGGGAAATTACTCTAGGCGGATGCCGCCTGAAACAGCATTTGGTGCAGGACCACAGGGCCAGGGAAAGTCGTTGTTGGAGCGAAAGACGGGTTTTTCGCTGGTCTGTGGTTGGGTTTCAAGGTCCGTATATGGCACCGGTTCACACAACGGCCGCCAAGTACTCATAAAAGCGGACTTTGCTGAATCTGTCATGTGACGCAAATGCGTCACGCGCTGATCCCGGCGGCCTTGTTGCGATGTCCCCAGTTCCTACCAAGCCTGCTTGTTTTCACATGCCCGGGTGTGGCTCCGGCCCCCGTTTCGGGGAAAGCTCCCACCCACCGGCAAGAGGCATGGAGGGAAGCTGCGGTTCACCCGTCCACAATCTTGACACGTTGGCCGTAAAGGCACGCTTCAAGATCGGCGCCGAGGCTTTGCTGAACCGCCCTCACTGGGCTTCGGGTCTTCCGGCAATGGTGGCCAACCGAAGACCCACCGGTGGCTCAAGCTCCTGTTTGAAAGTTTCGTTCTGATTTTTCACGCAACGCCGCAGCGCCGCAACGAAGGCCGGTTCCGGGCTTTGGTTTTAATTCGTCGCGTCGTTGCGCCGTTGCGTGAGATTTCCTCTTCGGATCTCCCAACACTGTTCCGCTGCAGAGCTCCTTTGAGCTGGAGCGGTGTGGCAGGAATCCTTGTCGAAACCGGCAGCGAATCTGCCGGAGAGTCATTAAAAATGCTGCCAAAAGAAAGATTGGCAGCATGTGCAAGGTAGCTAGAGTCCCGACAGGTGCTGCTGCCTGAATGACTGCTTCACGATTCCCTAGGATGCGTATCTCAGCAACACTTCAAGCACCTTCCACGGCTTTTTCAATCGCCACGCTTCACGACCAAACTCCTCCGCACAACCTATGAGAACGTCCTTACCATTGTATGCAGTTCTGGCGCTCGGCGCCTTTTCGAATGTCGGCCTCGCCGAAGAAAAAACCAAAACAGAGATTCCCGCTGCCGGTGCCGATGGCTGGATTTCACTTTTCAATGGCAAGGATCTCACCGGCTGGGAAGGTTTGAAGGGTTACTGGTCCGTTGTGGATGGTGCGATCCAGGGCGCCGAGACCAAGGACACCTCCAAGCAGACCGATTTGATTCTGCTCTACTCGAAAGACAATCCCGAGAAATTCGCCAACTTCGAACTCCACTACAGTTTCAAGTGGGTGACTCCCGAGGGCAATTCCGGCATGCAGATCCGCGGTAAGATTGACAACCCCGAGATGTTTCACGTCGGCGGCTATCAGGCCGACATCGACGCTGGCAATGGCTACACCGGAATCATCTACGACGAGGGTGGTGTCGCCGGTGGCCGTGGCATCATGAGCAACCGCGGTGAAAAAACCGTCTGGGACGCCGAAAACAAGCGCTCCTCCACGCCCCTCGACAAATCCAACGCCGAAATCGTCGCCAAAATTAAGCCCGCCGGCGAATGGAACGACGCCGTGGTCATCGCCGATGGCAACCACATCACTTACAGCATCAACGGCCAGGTCACCACGGAGATGACCGACAGCAGTCCCAAAGCCTGCAGGGATGGCGTCATCGGCATCCAAATGCACGCCGGCCACACCATGACTCTCCAGGTAAAAGACGTCAAAATCAAGATGCTGGACAAGAAGTAGCCCGCCATGGCCCGCGAGCCGCTGCTCTTTTCGCCTTGAAACGCCGGCTTAAAGGCCGCGGATCCGGCCGCCTTTGCCAGGCGGCGGTTTGTGCGAGTCGGCGGCCTCCCACTCGTCAGCCAACGCGGTCCCGGCACTTGTCATTATTTTTATGAGACGACGGCATGATGAATTCTACAGACAATGAATACAAGCTGCTGTTATCAGGCCGCTTTTTACCTTCCTCGGGTCCGACCCAACTCGTCTTTCGGGGGCTGCCCGCCAAAATTAATTTCCTACCAGTCATTCAGTCTAGCAATTCGACGATCCATTCAGATCCACTCACTTACCCATCATGAAGATACCATTAACTCATTCGCTCTTGGCTGTTTTGACAGCTGGACTCGTCACGGCAGATTTTGCTTCCGCCGCCAAGCTTCCCACCGACGTGACAGCCAAAGTCAATGCGTCCGTGAAGGACGAAAGCCTATCCATCTCAGCGAGTAATGAGTTGTTCGGGGATACTGCAAATGGCGTGGCGAAAAAACTGACCGTGGAATACCAAGCGGGTGATGAGAAGCTCACGAGCGAAGCACCCGAAGGCGGAAGAATTCAAATTTCAGCACCTGCCGGAAAGAAGCTGATCATCCTAAAGGCGACATACGGTCCGGCGGACGGATCGTCACCGCCACCGCAGGCTTCGATGATGACGGAGGCGCCCGGCGAATTGTTGGAAACCTTACCCGGCTTCAAGGTCGAGCACGTGCTTCAGGCCGATGGCGCGTTGAATGGCTCATGGATTTGCATGGCGAATGACTCGAAAGGACGCCTGTTACTCGGTGGGCAGGGGGGTCACCCGATCACCCGGGTGACGCTGCAGGATGGCAAGAGTGTGAAGGTCGAGATCCTTCATATTCCGGTCAGCGAAACGATGGGGATGCTGTTTGTTGGAGACGCGCTTTACCTGAATGGCCACGGCAGCAAGGGCTTCGGGCTATACCGGTGTAAGGACACCAAGGGAGACGATAGTTATGATGATGTGGAGTGTCTCCGTGAGTGGCAAAATGGTTCCGGCGAACACGGGGCGCACGGATTGATACTGGGCGCTGACCACATGCTCTACGCGGTCTGCGGGAATTTCACCGGGGTGCCAAAGGATCTTGTGGCGAGTTCGCCGCATCGGAACTACGGGGATGACCTAGCGCTCAAGCGCATGGAAGACGGCAATGGATTCGGCGCGGGCGCGAAGCCGCCGGGCGGTTTTGTGCTGCGAATGGATCTCGAAGGCAAGAACGCGGAGCTCTTCTCGTCGGGGGAGCGCAACAACTATGACATCGCGTTCAATGCGGATGGCGAGCTTTTCGGCTTCGATAGTGATATGGAATGGGATTGGGGCAATCCCTGGTATCGGCCGACCCGTGCTTTCCATGCGGTGCGTGGTGGCGACCAAGGCTATCGTGAAGGCAGCGCCAAATGGCCTGAGTATTATGCGGATAGCCTGCCAGCGGTGTTGAACATCGGTGTCGGCAGTCCGACCGGAGTGGTGTTCGGAACCGGCGCGAAGTTTCCGGTAAAATATCAGAAAGCGTTCTACATCTGCGATTGGACTTACGGCCGCCTGATGGCAGTCCAGCTTGCGCCCAAGGGTAGCAGCTACGGCGCCTCCTATGAGAACTTCGTGGCTCCGAAATCGTTGAAAGCCGCCAGCGGAAAAGTACCGCTGAACCTGACAGATGTTCTGATTGGGGCGGATGGATCGATGTATTTCACGGTTGGAGGTCGCGGGACACTGGCCAATCTATTCCGCGTGAGTTACTCTGGCAGTGAGGCCGCCGCCCCACTTGCCGCAAGTGCGCTACATGACAAAGCAGGCAGCGAGTCACGCGAACTGCGCCATCAGCTCGAGGCCATGAATGTCGCGCCGGATCCCGCCACGGTCGCTGCCGCTTGGCCGCACCTTTCCAGCCCTGATCGCTTCATCCGTTACGCGGCCAGGCTCGCGATTGAGCGGAATCCCGTGACTGAATGGCAGGCGAAAGCCTTGCTGGAAAAGCAAGCGGATGCCGCATTCACCGCGTTGCTGGCGTTGGCACGGCTGGGCACCGCCGACACCCAGCCCGCCATTTTCAAATCTCTCGCCGCCATTCCATTCTCCTCGCTGACAGAAGAACAGGTTCTCAACAAACTGCGGGTGATCACCGTATCAATCGCACGTCAGGGAGTCCCGGTCGGCGAGAATTTCAACGGCTTGCTCGCCGATGTGAACCCCTTGTATCCCGCGAAAACGGAGTATGCGAACCGGGAACTGTGTCAGATTCTTCTCGCCCTCAATGCCCCGGAAGCGGTGTCCAGGACGGTCACGCTGCTACGCGCTGCAACCACGCAGGAAGAACAGGTCACCTACGTCACGGCGTTGAGAAATATCAAAACCGGCTGGACCGAAAATTTACGTCGCGATTATTTAGCATGGTTGAACGGCGCACGCTCTAAACAACATCCTCTGCAGGTGATGAAATGGTTCACGGACGCCGGCGTAAACTTCAATAATGGCTCGAGCTTTGATGGCTTCATGAAACAGGCACGGAAAGACGCCATGGACAGCATGACGCCAGCGGAAATCGCCGCCTTGGGGGACCTCACCAAGGTGCAGTCCGCCATCACGCCCCCAACAGAGGCCCGCGCCTTCGTGAAGGCGTGGACGATCGCGGATCTGCAGCCGCTGCTGGGTCAAGTGGGCAAGGGACGAGACTTCGCCCGCGGTAAAGCGGCATTCGCCTCCGCGCAATGCATCCTCTGCCATCGCTACGGTGATCAGGGCGGAGCCGCCGGCCCGGACCTCACGAATGTGGCCACACGCTTCAAACGTCAGGATATGCTGGAATCCATTGTGGAGCCTTCCAAGGTTGTCTCTGAACAATACATGACCACGGTTTTCACGCTGAAAGATGGCACCACCACGGCCGGCCGGATCGGTCAGGAAAGCGACGAAACCGTCGTCGTGATCACCAATCCCTTCGACCCCAGTGCGACCAAGACGATTTCCAAGTTGGATATCAAATCGAGGGAATTGTCCAAAGTATCACTCATGCCACCGGGCCTGCTCAGTACACTCAAGGAGGAGGAAATCCTCGATCTGATCGCTTACCTCGAATCCATGGGGAACGAGAAACATCCCGATTTCAGCAAGTAGGATCCTAAGTCCCCCACCCCGTGATGGACCATCACGGGGTGGGGATTTTCCTTGGGAAAAACTTTATCGGCCTTTGATCCCCAGCAGCGCGGTGGCGGCGCTGTATGGATCGGATCGCTGTTGGAGGGACTTGAGGATGGCATCGGCCTGGCGGGTCACCTTGCCCTCAAAAAGGGTCTTACCGTTGAAGTCCACTTTGAGCGGTTGGTCCAGATCGACCAAGCGGTCGTTGAGGCGGAGGACGAGATCCGCGACATCGGCCGAGTCGATGGTGATGTGGTTGCCATCGACGGCGGCGCGGAGCGTGGTATCCGCCTTG
>Ga0209499_1001953_pt1 | contig 13656 bp, 13 predicted proteins | sample C_130208_EF_Meta_FD_187306 | JGI IMG/M metagenome (GOLD analysis project Ga0209499, IMG submission 187306) | Freshwater microbial communities from Lake Croche, Canada to study carbon cycling - C_130208_EF_MetaG (SPAdes) (version 2) | ecosystem: Environmental > Aquatic > Freshwater > Lake...
TAAAAAAATTGACGCAAAAAATCTTGCGCTTGAGAAGTTGAATAAAAAGCTTCAAATTCAGATTGAAAAATCCAATAAGGCAGAAGCCAGCCTTAAAGTTAGTCATCATGCATACCTTGAGCTGCTTGATACGATGAGCGAAGGGGTGGTTGTTCAGGATGCTGAATCAAGCATTACTTACGTGAATCGTAAGATGAGTAAAATGCTTGGTTATCCAAAATCTAAATTACTGGGCAGGAAGCTCGATCAGTTTTTCGAGGGGGTTGATCACAAAAATACGAGCAACTTAATTGACACTATTGTGCATGGAATTGGCTCCGTGAGTCGTCTATGTTCGGTCAATGGAAAAAAATTCTGGGTCAAAGTATCTGCACGTAATTTACACAACACATTTAGCGACGAGAATGGACAATCTCTTGTAGTTACAGATATTGATGATTTTGTGGAGTCCCAACAGAAATTAATTGCGGCTGATGATCAGTTGCGTCTGCTTTCGCAACGAGTTTTAAATGCTCAAGAGCTTGAGAGAAAAAGAATCGCTTTTGAATTGCATGATGGGCTTGGGCAGACACTTAGTGCTGTGAAGTTTTATGTTGAAAATACGATTAATAAGCTGTCTCTGGATACAAAAGTACCAGGCAATGGTTTGGATCTTGTGGTCATTAAATTGCAAAGTGCTGTAGAGGAAGTGAGAAGGATTTCGATGGACTTGCGACCATCGATGCTCGATGACATTGGCGTCATTGCAACCTTAAAATGGTTCTGCCGAGAAATGAGTTTGTTGTATCCGGCGCTAAAATTTAATTTTGAGGTCATCAACCTTAAAGAGTCTGAAGTTGGAAATGCACAGAAAACTCAGATTTTTAGAATCGTTCAAGAAGGTATCAATAACGCTTGCAAATACAGCAATGGTAGCCAGATTAAATTCTCATTGGCGAAGGTTGATAGCAAAGTTGTTTTAAAAGTTGGTGATAATGGAGAGGGGTTTGATAGTAAAAATATGATGCTTCCGAACCATGGTCAGCCATCGCTTGGTCTTATTAGTATGCGAGAGCGTGCTGAAAACTCTGGTGGCACATTCCAAATTAGATCCGGCAAAAAAACAGGTACAGTCATCATTTGCCGGTGGGATGCTCTCTAAGTTCATGCTTATCAGATGACAAAATTTAGATGGGGTTAGTATTTAGTGCTAAAGTTATAACTAATATGTAGCACTTATTATAATTAAAAGGTTTTTAGATGCAATTTAAGGTAAAGGCGGCACGATCTGGTTTAGGAGTTTTAAATTTAGATATCGACGCTGCCTCTATTGAAGAAGCAAAAAAGCAAGTACAGCAAAGCGGTTATTCTGTTTTGGCAATCCGCTCTAACGATACACTCATTAAGCTCCCCACGTTATTCAGTTCTCGTTTTTCACTTTCCTTATTCAGTCAAGAGTTGCTTGCGCTTATGGATGCCGGTTTGCCTCAAGTGGAGGCATTAGAGACTATTTTGGCGTCAAATGAGGTGCAGGATAACTCCATAGGGAATGAGTGGAAAAAAAATAATAAAAAGTTAGTGCAAGGGATTATTGACCAGCTTTATGAAGGCAAATCCTTATCAAAAGCCTTAGAAAGCTTTCCTAAAGAATTTAATCCACTCTATGTGGCAATGATAAGGGCAAGTGAGAAGACAGGAAATATTACAGAGTCGCTAACACGATATATTGCCTATCAAACTCAAATCGATACCATCAGAAAAAAGGTGATTAGCTCTTCAATTTACCCTGTCGTTTTGATTTTAGCTGGATTATTAGTGACCCTCTTCTTGATGTTGTATGTTGTTCCAAAGTTCAGTCAAATTTATAAGGATATGGGCCATAATCTTCCATTCTTTTCCCAAATGTTTATGTTTTTTGGTGAATTCTTAGGGAATCATAGGCTCTATGTATGGATGTTTTTGGGCACGTTATTTTTTGGTGTATTCTATGCTGTAGGTGATTCTAAAGTGCGACAGAAAGTATTGGATCAGTTTAAAAAGATTCCTAGCATTGGGAATCGGATTCATATTTATCAGCTCGCAAGATTTTATAGAACTTTTGGGATGCTCCTTAAAGGTGGGGTGCCGTTAGTGTCGGCACTTGAAATGGTATCTGGCCTTTTGCAAGAGGACTTAAAAGATAAATTAAGCAAAGCCAAAGAGGCAATTAATGAAGGTAAGCCGGTGTCGGTGTCATTGGACGCTCACGGATTAACGACCCCCATTGCTACACGATTATTAAGAGTTGGTGAGAGAACGGGTAAACTAGACGAGATGGCAGATCGAATTGCTAATATATATGACGATGATATGGCGAGATGGATTGACTGGTTTACCAAGCTCTTTGAGCCACTGTTAATGTGTTTTATTGGTCTTTTGATTGGTTTAATTGTGGTATCAATGTATTTTCCAATATTTGAATTGGCTGGGAGTATTCAGTGATTGCAGCATCCAAAAATGGCGTTGAGGGGCTTTTAGTGAGTCCAGAAATGCTACAAAAAGCTAGGGTAGATGCAACAAATTCAAGGCGACATTTATTTGATGTTTTAGTTGAAACTACAGGGAGTAATCCTGATTCAGTATTAACTGCAATTGGTCGGTTGATGCATTTCCCAGTGCTTTTCATGGATGATCTCAATGAATTATCGGCTGACTTTGAAGTGGTGGATTATTCGGACGCTGTCAAACACGACTGTATCGCTTTTAGAGATCACCACTCCAAGTTGATTTTGGTATTTGGTGATCCATTCAACCATCAATTGCAAGATTGGGCAGAATCCCATATCCGTGAACTTTTTTCATGGATGTTGGCTAATCCCCTAGATATTGCTGCTTATTTGGCCCGAAAAGAAGATGGCCTGTTGGCAATGGATAGTGTTTTTGAGTCAGAACAATCTGCACAATTTTTAGATGATGGCATTCATGAATTGTCGATTAAGAGTATTAGTGAAGACACCAGCCCGGTTGTTAAATTGGTTCATTCCACGCTTTATGATGCTTTAAAAATGGAGGCAAGTGATATCCATCTGGAAACAACGCCAAGTGGATTGTCAATTAAATATCGGGTTGATGGTGTCCTGACGTCAATAGGCTCTACCGAGGGAGTCCAGTTGGCTGAGCAAGCGATTTCTAGAATTAAAGTGATCTCAGAACTTGATATTGCAGAAACGCGTGTGCCACAAGATGGACGGTTTAAGGTTTCTTTGAGGGGACGCGAAATCGATATTCGGGTTTCGATTATGCCAAGCATTCTCGGAGAGGATGCAGTCCTTCGTATCCTTGACCGACAGTCACTCTCAGACCAAATTAAAGGCTTACGTCTCGACTACCTTGGTTTTGATGAAAAGTCGATCGGCAATTTACGTAAAATGGCCAGTGAGCCTTATGGCATGATGCTGGTGACTGGTCCAACGGGTAGTGGTAAAACAACAACTTTATATGCCGCAATTTCCGAGATTAATCATGGGCATGACAAGATTATTACCATCGAAGACCCGGTTGAATATCAGTTGCCAGGCATCTTGCAAATTCCGGTGAATGAGAAAAAGGGCTTAACGTTTGCGCGTGGTCTCCGGTCAATTCTCCGGCATGACCCAGACAAGATTATGGTCGGCGAAATTCGAGACCCTGAAACAGCGCAAATTGCAATTCAGTCAGCGCTAACAGGTCACTTGGTGTTTACGACAGTTCATGCTAACAATGTGCTGGATGTGATTGGTCGTTTTACTCATATGGGCGTTGATTTGTATAGTTTCGTTTCTGCGATGAATGGAATCCTGGCACAAAGGTTGGTGCGAGTGAACTGTCCACATTGTATTGCTTCAGAAACGCCTGATGACGAATTATTGAATAACTCCGGTTTAACTAGAGATCAAGTTAAGGGCTGGGACTTTAAATATAGTAAAGGTTGTGGTCAGTGCAGGGGTACGGGATTTAAAGGGCGGAGAGCTATTGCAGAATTGTTGACGTTGAATGATGAAATTCGGCAAATGATCATTGAGCGTGCTCCAGTGAGAGCAATCCGTGAAATGGCCCACAAGAATGGTACACGCTTCCTTCGAGAGGCCGCACTTGATTTGGTTAAAGTGGGTGAAACGACACTAAGGGAGATTAATCGTGTTACCTTCATTGATTGATCGCTTACATATATTTTTAGGGCCACAACAGATTGATTTAATTCGTTATGCTCGTGGATTCAAACCTAAAGAAATCATGCGGGCAAATGCCCCTTGCCATTTGGCTGACTCGAATGAGCCTGTATGGATGCCTGCGATCGATGCCTTTAAAAAACTGATGCTACAACAGGAGGGGAAGGCTGATGTGTTCGTAAGCTTTTCAAATCATTTTGCTCAATATTTACTGGTTCAAAGCCAAGAAGGTTTATCCACAGAATCTGAAGAAGAAGCGTATGTAAAATTTTGCTTTTCAGAAATATATGGGAAGCAAACTGATCATTTCGTTTTTAGATGGTCTAGTGACTTGTCTATCGATGCTCAAGTGGCTAGCGCAGTTGATCAAGATTTTTTAAATGCGATAGATCAAGTATTGGAAGCTAAATCAATGAGCTGTAGGGCTATCCAACCGAGTTTGATGGCGGCCTATAATTTAATGCGTAATCGTTTTGCTGCTAAAGCACATTGGTTTGTTTTTGTTGAGCATGGTTGCGTTCTGATTGCCTTTTTTGAACATGGCGTGTGTTCTTCCATCCGAAGATTAAGGGTTACCTCTCAATGGAAGACTGAATTACCTAGTATATTAACAAGAGAGTTTAATGCTCATGCCGTAGATACAATTCATGGCAACATTTTAATTTGCGTACCAGAATATTTGGAATTACGATCTTTGCCTCTCGCTGGCTGGAATGTGGAACTGGTCCAGTTGGACCAGATTTTGTTATTAGCAGGTCAATTTTTACCAGTCGGAATTTCGGAGAATAGCCATGAAGCGGCTTAATCTTGATTATCGGCAAGACCATCGTTTATCTCAATATAGTGCCTATTTCTTATTAGGCGTTTGTGCGTTGATTGGAAGTATTGTTTTCATTCATTACACAAGCGCATCAACTGAAAATGCAAATTTGACTGCGTTGATCGATAAAGTTGAGGGGGTCTCTCAGAGCAAAGGTTCACTCAGTAAGCAAGCGCAACTAAATCCAGAAGCCCAAAAAGAGTTAATTCTTTTTTCAAACCAAGTGATTAATAAGTTGAATATGCCATGGGGTGATTTATTTCAGTCCCTAGACAAGGCTAACTCTGCAGAAATCGCCTTGCTTGGTATAGAGCCCAATTTGAAAAAAGGGGTTATTAAATTAAGTGGTGAAGCTAAAAACTTTAAGGCATTGTTTGATTATATGCGTGGCTTAAACAATAAATCAGGAATGGCAAAAGTCTATCTTATAGAGCATAAGATCAATGATCAGGATCCAGACCAACCAATTCATTTTACGTTGGAGGCCTCTTGGACGAGCAAGCTATAAAACGCTATTTGCATGATCTCAGTCGCTTTTTACGTCAATTGACTTGGCAGTGGATGGCATTCATTGGTTTAGTCTTGATGGTAGTGTGTTTTTACCTTTTGGCAGTGGTTCCTTTAGATCGCTCATTGGAGGAAACGAGGCGTCATGCTGCGATCATGCAGCAAAATTTTAAACAAATTCAGCGATCTAAAATAGACTCTTTGAAGCAAACACCAAGTGGCCAGCTTGATCTATTTAATGCATATTTCCCTAATGAAAATACAGCCACGGATACGCTCGAAAAGCTCATTGATATTGCAGTCAAAAGCGGCTTAACTGCTACTGAAGCCCAATATAAGTTAGGGACAAGCAATCCTGGGAAATTGCTCACATACCAAATTTCGCTTCCAATCAAAGGCAAATATCCAGAGGTGCTTCAGTTTATTTTTTCATCGCTTAATCAGGTCCATAACCTTTCTTTGGATAATGTTCAATTGCAAAGACAAAAGGTGGGTGATGGCATTTTAGATGCGACTTTGATATTCACGCTTTATTTGCGAAGGGAGCAGTAAGTTGAAGAGCAGTAACCAATGGTGGATGATTGCTATTTTTGCTGCTGTGGTAGGCTTTTTGGCATTGCGTGCACCAGAACCAGAGGTGAGCCTCGATGTTAGATCATCGGCTAACCGACCTGCTCGAAGTGTCACAGTTGATGACACGCAATCTCAATTACCAGCGTTGCAACCTAGAGATTTCACTTTGGGGAGTTTAGGGGATTTATTTAAGAGTAAGTCATGGTTTGTGCCACCACCGCCCCCTAAGCTGGCGCCACCAACGCCAACTAAGCCAGAACCGCCTCCAGTTCCAACAGCGCCACCACTTCCGTATGCTTATTTGGGAACGTATCAGGAGCCAGGGGGTAAGTTAGCAATATATTTGACTCGTCTCGGGAAAATTTACTTGGTATCATCCGGGGATACGCTTGAGAACCTTTACCATATTGATGATATCCAAGATGGTTATCTCAACATGACTTACTTACCACTTAATATTAAACAAACTTTGCGTATTGGGGTTAATTGATGATGTCTAAATTCAAGCGAAACCTGATTTCGTTGAATGCTTATAAAAAAGTATCGGCTTTTTTACGCTGGCCTTTTTATGCGAGCTTAATGTTTATTTTGGTCAGTTGTGGCACGGATCCATTTCATGCGCTTGGAATGAAACAATCCAAGGAGGGCCCTGTTGATGAGGGTGTGGCAAAGCTTAAAAAGTCTTCAAAAGATCACCCAGAAAATATTCCATACCGTCAGGATTACTTAAGGGAGCGTGAAAGGGCAGTTAATAGCACGCTTAAAGAAGCAGCGCTGGCATTTATTCAGGAAGATTTGACTGCTGCCGAGTCTCTATATCAAAAGGTTCTAACGATTGAACCTGAAAACACTGAGGGCAAACAAGGCCTCATTAAAGTTGCCCGTAAACGTAAGCACATCGAAGCAATCGGTATTGCTAAGGAATCGCTTGACCAATCTCAATTCGATAAAGCCCGTGAAGCGCTTAGAACAGTGTTATTGGAAGATCCAAAAAACAATGAAGCGAATAATTTAAGTGCTCAGATTGATGCAAATCGCTTTAATGGGCATTCAGTTAATTCAAGTCCTGAACTAAAAGCTATGTTTAAGAAGCCGGTTTCAATGCAGTTCCGTGATGCTAACTTTAAAATGGTGTTAGAAGCCCTCTCTAAGTCGAGTGGTCTAAATATCCTGATTGACAAAGACATTAAGAATGATTTGAAAACGACGATCTTTGCTAAAGATGTGACAGTAGAAGATGTCATCAGCCTCGTGCTCATGCAAAATCAGCTTGAGAAAAAGATTATTAATGACAGCACGATTTATATCTACCCTAATACCCCAGCTAAGGTAAAAGAATTTCAGGACTTAGTAGTCAGAACATTTCTGCTGACCAATGCGGATGCTAAGCAAATGCAAACTATGCTGAAGACGGTGCTGAAGGTGAATGACGTCTATGTGAATGATAAGAATAATTCGCTAGTCATGCGGGACACCCCGGATGCAATTGAGCTCGCAGGCAAGCTGCTGGCAGCTCAAGATCAGGATCAACCTGAGGTTATGCTGGAGGTTGAAGTGTTAGAAGTTGACCATAATAAACTTACTCAAATTGGTATTCAGTATCCAAATTCAGTTACTTTATCTGTTGGTGATTTGGCGCAGTCAGCAGTGGTTGCTGGGAGCACTATTCAAAATGCTAAAGCAGGTGGTACTTCTATTCAAGACTTAAAACATATAAGTGCAAACAATATAAAGGTACTAACTAGTGCTGGTGCAATCAGTATGGTGATGGATCTTAAACAACAAGACGGATCTTCTAATTTATTAGCAAGCCCCCGCATTCGTGTTAAACAGGATGAAAAGGCTAAAGTCCATATTGGGGACAAGGTGCCTATTATTACGAACTCGGTGACCCCTGTTTCAACAGGTACGCCTGTTGTAACGGGCAGTGTTCAGTATCTAGATGTTGGTATCAAATTGGAAGTTGAACCCCATGTTCACATGGATGGAGAGATTTCAATTAAAACCTCACTTGAAGTCAGCAATATTGGCGCTCAAGTCACAAACACATCTTCAGGTTCAGTTGCCTATCAAATTGGTACTAGGATCGCTAATACTGTCCTGCGTCTTAATGATGGGGAAACCCAGGTATTAGCTGGTTTGATCAGTGACCAGAACATTAAGTCAGCCAATCGCGTACCTGGTTTAGGGGACTTGCCTTTAATTGGACGTTTATTCTCTGACAATACAACTAATAAGTCTAAGACAGAAATCATTTTATCGATCACCCCCCACATTATTAGAAATCAGCATCAGCCTGATGCCGGCCTTTCAACCTATTGGTCTGGAACGGGCAACACTGTCAGATCTCATCCTGTGACGATGGAAAAAGTTGATACTTTGAAAGTTGACTCATCAGGCGGTAATTCAGTGGCTGCGCCTCTAGCCTTGCCTGTTATTGCACCTGCGCCAGAAACGGTTTCAGAAGCTCCACTTCCAGTCTATGCCCCAGAAGCTCCTGTTGATAGTAGTTCATCTCAGTCTAAACCGGTCATTAACTCAACACCGCCAGTTGTATTTAAACCGTCTGCACCGGTAGCTCCTACGCCACAGATGCCACTTAATCCTAATGCCCCGCCAGGTGCAAATGGCGCGTCCAGTACTGGCATGAGCGGGGCTGCTATTGCAAAGCCGCCACAGCGATAAATCCTTTAGAGTCCAATTAAAATGAGACGATCTAAAGGATTGATCAAGGGATTTACATTAATTGAGTTAATTATTTCTCTTGCAATTTTGGGCTTGATTGCAACCATGGTCGTTCCGATTGGTGAAGTGGTTGTTCAGAGAAATAAAGAGCAAGATCTAAAAAAAGCGTTGAGGCAAATTAGGGATGGCATTGATGCATATAAAGCCGCATATGACGGCGGGCATATCCTCAAAAAGGTTGATCAGTCTGGTTATCCCCCTAATCTTGATATTCTTGAAGAAGGGATTGATGATGCAGCCTCCCCAAATAATAAAAGAATTTATTTCATCCGAAAATTGCCTAGAGATCCTATGGCGGATCTAAGCATACGTGCTGCTGATACTTGGGGGCAAAGGTCCTATGCCAGCAGTGCTAAGAGTCCATCTAAAGGAGTCGATGTGTTTGATGTCTACTCCCTAGCCGAAGGCAAAGGTTTAAATGGAGTGCCATATGTGGAATGGTAAGTTAAAGATTATCCAGCCCGTTCGCAAAGGCTTTACACTGATAGAATTGTTAGTGGTCATGGCAATTATTGCTTTGTTATTGTCAATTGCTGTGCCTAAGTATTTTGGTAGCGTTGATCGATCTCGAGAAACTATTCTTAGGCAGGATCTTTCTGTCATGAGAGAAGCTATTGACAAGTTCTACAGCGATAAAAATCGTTACCCCGACAACTTAGAGGATCTTGTGACCGCTAAGTACATTCGCAGCATACCTAAAGATCCCATTACCAATAGTGAAACTACCTGGATTGTTGTTGCCCCTAAAAGTGGCCTGACAGGATCAATCTATGATATCAAGAGTGGGGCGCCTGGACTAGGGGCTGATGGTACTGCTTATGAGAGTTGGTAGCCATGTCATTGATGAGAATTTGCAGTCAGGATTCACCTACTTAGGTATTTTATTAATCGTATTTGTTATTGCCATAGGAATGTCTGCTACTTCACAGGTATGGCATACCTTTATGCAACGCCAAAATGAGCAAGAATTAATTTATATAGGTAATCAATTTCGAACGGCGATTGGCAAATATTACAATGTTACTGGCGGGCAATATCCGATCAATTTGGATGTTCTATTAGGGCCGGATGATCAGCAGACAGCAAAAAACCGTTTCTTGAGAAAGATTTTCAACGATCCGATGACTCAAAAAAAAGACTGGGTTTTGATTTATGGTAAAGCTGGGCAAGTGATTGGGGTTCATAGTGCTTCGGAAGATATCCCATTTAAAAAGTCTGGCTTTGCCCCAGAGGATATTGGATTAGAGAATAAAGAGCACTACTCTGAATGGATGTTTGTGTTTACCCCGAAACTGAATCAGCTAGGGAATAGTCCAACCATGGTGAATGGCATTGTGCGGCCAATGCCTCGTGTTAATTGATGTCGGCTAATTAATTGTTTTGGGAGTAAAGATTTGAACAAGAAATTTACAATTTTAATTGTTGAAGATCACACCTTGTTGAGGCATGGTTTGGTTGATATGATCGTATCTGATCCTACGCTAGAAGTAGTTGGAGAAGTTGATAACGGTAGGGATGCTATTCAGCAGGCCAAAATTTTAATGCCAGATCTTATTCTGATGGATTTGAATCTGCCGATTATGAATGGTACAGAAGCCTTATCCGAAATCAAACGAGCCAATCCCAATATTAAAGTGATGGTGCTCACAGTTCATAAGGCCGATGAGTATATCCGCGATACCCTAAAGTCTGGCGCGGATGGCTATATGCTGAAAAATGCGACTCGAGACGAGTTTATGTTAGCGGTGCACACCGTGCTTGACGGGGGTAATTATTTATCTGAGGAAATCGCACTAAACTTCAATGATATCAGTGGGAATGACTCGGTAGCTGATTGGGAAAAGCTCTCCAATCGTGAACGAGAAGTTTTAAAACTAGTGGCAGAGGGCTATACAAATAAACAAATTGCTAACGTTATGTCGATTAGTATTAAGACGGTTGAGAAGCACCGTTCGAATTTAATGAGCAAACTAGGTTTGCATAATTCAGCTGCACTGACTGCCTATGCGATCGAAAATAAATTAGTGACGATTAAGTAACATTTTAATTTTTTATACCAAAATATATAAGGATGACCATTTCAATGATATTTTCTAGCCAACCTCTTGTAAAACGAGACCTTGCTTTAGGTAAACGCAATTCTGGATTCACCTTGCTAGAGTTGCTAGTGGTGATGGTCATTATTGGTCTGCTAGTTGGGTATGTTGGACCAAAATATTTTGCGCAGGTCGGCAAATCTGAAGTGAAAGTGGCACGCGCTCAAATTGAGTCTCTGTCTAAATCACTTGATATGTATCGTTTAGATATTGGTCATTACCCTGCTGCTGATCTTGGCTTGGGAGCTCTTGTTCTAAAACCAAGTAACGAGGCGAGGTGGGCTGGTCCTTACCTCTCTAAAGGGGTTCCATTAGATCCTTGGGGCACGGCTTATCAATATCGCATTCCTGGTGCTGCAGGAGATGAATACGATCTTCTCAGTTACGGTAAAGATGGCAAGCCAGGTGGGGTAGGTGAAGACACTGATATCACAAACCATTGATTCAGCATCTTCAGCTTAATGATCAATTATTGAGCGATGAGGTCTTGAATTTCTTTGTTAAGATCATCAGGCGTTGAGAATCCATCAATTTTTACCCAGTTGCTGTTATTTGGCGCCTTAATTAAGGTGACTGGGGAATGGTTCATTTTATCCCCTTTGTAAGCGCCAAAAGCTTTTTGTATTTTAATGCTGACTTCTTCTGAGCTTGTGTAATGCTGCCATGCATTCTTTGCATGGTACTTTTTAGCATATTCGGCCAATTTTTCAGGGGTGTCGTTTTCAGGATCGATTGAGATCGACATGATATGCACCTTGCTTAATTGCGCACCTAATTTTTCTTGAAGGTTATATAAAATTTGGCTGGTCATTGGGCACACCGCGGTGCATGTGGTGTAGACAAAACTAATCACGGTGACTCTACCGTCATTAATCTCATTAAGTAATTTAACACTTTTCTTATCTTGCCTAACGATCTCGACATCTGGGATCGAAATGTTGACTTGAGATTTTGTTGCTGCAGCTTTCATCTCGTGATGGTGATGGTGGGCGTGCATGTCCATGTCATCTGCAAATGAAATTGTTGGAATACTTAAAAGCAATCCTACGGCTATGAACTGTTTTACTAACTTCTTAAATTGCATTGTGATTCTCCGTGATTAAAGTTTAATTGGGATTAAGGAATGATCCATTCAGAGTCTGGTAATAATGTTGGTTTGTTACTTGAAGCAGTATTAGGGTCAATCGACACAATGTAAGCCCCTTTTGATGCAAAGCGCTGAGAGATACCTAAGCTTAGTCTGGGGTATATGGAGGTGCCCTTTCCTTTTCCTTGATCATCTTTTCTATTATTTAATATTTGCTCATTGTGCTTGATGTCATCTTTCATCATGGCTTGCTCCTCCTCAGTGCCGCGAGGGTTTCTAGATGACCATCTTAATGATTGGCTAATGCGTTCTCTTTGCTCATATTTTGCGCGTTCATTACGACTTAACATCGACTCAGCACGTTCAATTAAGTAGTCTCTGTACAAATTATCTAGCATTTCTATCATTGTTTCCGTCATAGAAGATGCCGCGAAGAAGATTTCTGCTTGTAAGGGCTCATCTTCAATTGGAATCTGATTGTAGAAAAGCCATTGATGGAAATAGTCTAGGCTAGCCTGCCGTTGATCAGGTAGCTCATAGGGATAAACCATTTTAACTTGTTTAGCCCAGTCTGCAGGAAGGGGGAATTGATGGTCACCAATCAATCTTCCTGAAATAAACACGGTCGCTTTTGGGGCAGGGATGTCAGAGAATATTGCTAAGTCTTCTGGCCTCAACCATAAAATGACTGCATCCTTTGCACTGAGATTAGCGAGTTCGGAGATCAGTTTATTTTTGTCAATCAGCAAAGCTGATTGATCTTCAATGGATGGGCCAGTTTTGTTAAATGCCTCTTGAAGGCTGAACGCTGCTTTATTTCCAAGATCATTATTTTGGTGAAATTGAATGATTTTTTTAGGTACATTTTTTGATGATAAAAATTTAGCTAGCACCTGAGATTCAAGGCCAATCCCTCTTTGGAAGTAAACGCTGTAAAAGCTATTGTCGATGGGTGGGGCAAAGTCAACGCTAGGAAACCAGCATGGTATTTTTTGCATGTTACAGAAGTCATGAACAGGCTGCCAGCTCGCACCTGATAAGCCAGACATTACTGCAAATATTGGTTTTTCATCATAGTATTTTTTGAGTTGATCGGACCATGTGGATGAATCCCCACTGAGTTCCCAGACGTTCAATTCCCATTTTTTTTCGGTGCCGAGGACTAGCTCGGCTGCTGTGACCATGTGGCGATGACCAATGTTTTTGGCATTAATGGTACTTCTATTTTTTTGTGCAAAAATATTAGTTAATGTTTTTATTAGGAGGGTCTTTTTGCTTGGGTCAACTTCAGGAGTGATGATGGTGGCAAATTGGATCGTGCCATTTTTGATGCCTGGTGAATAATCCTGTGAGAGTTGGCCAAGGTAAGCAGTTATATATCCAACTTCCTCATCAGTCATTTGATATCTTGGCATGAGCGTGTTCATCTCTCTTCCGCCCACGTTCAACCCCTTTTTGATTGCTTGATTTAGAGCATTCGGTGTATAGGGTTCATGTTGTTGATTAAATCGTTTTCCACTTATAGGATCCATGGTGGCAAATGGGAGATTTCCGGTGCGGAATAAATAATGTCCAGTAATTGGTGGAATGATGATATTTCCTTCCACTGAACCCATTCCACTTGGTCGATGACAGCTAACACATGCAGCCTGCTCGCCTTTT
>Ga0209499_1001954_pt1 | contig 13641 bp, 12 predicted proteins | sample C_130208_EF_Meta_FD_187306 | JGI IMG/M metagenome (GOLD analysis project Ga0209499, IMG submission 187306) | Freshwater microbial communities from Lake Croche, Canada to study carbon cycling - C_130208_EF_MetaG (SPAdes) (version 2) | ecosystem: Environmental > Aquatic > Freshwater > Lake...
GCCGTGGGGGATCCTGCGCGCTCTCGCTGACCAGTGCGACGTTGTCCACCGCTGTATCGAACTCCGGATCTCGCAGATCATAAAAATGAACCCGTCGTTCACCGTGGCCGACGCGACGATCACCGAGATTATGGACGAGGAAAACGTCTCTCACGCGAAAGCCGCGAGGATCGGACGCGACCGCTTCTCCGAGGAAATCGCTCGACTGACGGAGTTCTGGGAGAACCCGTACCCGGAGCAAGGTCGTCCGTTCTCCGAGTGGATCACCGAGTTTCTCTGGCAACACTACACATTCGACGGAGTCCCCGTTTATCCCCGATACAACCTCGCTCGCGACGTGATCGGCTTCGAGATCATCGACGCGCCAACGATCAAAGTTCTGTTAGACAATCGAGGCGCGCTACCTCAACCGCCGAACCCGGCCTTCCAGCAGATCCTCTGGGGCTTCCCTCGCGGCGAGTATCAGTCGAGTCCGGACACTGACGGCGAGTTCTACTCGAACCCGGGCCGCTCTAACGAGTTCCTCAAGGATCAACTCGCGTACTACGTCCGCAATCGCCGGACATGGAGTCCATACGGATTCTCGTCAGTCGAGGAAGCGATCCCGGCCGCGACTCTCTATCTCGAACGGCAGGCGTGGCTCAAGTCCGAATACGTCGACGGATCTATGCCGTCTACATTCATGACGACCGACGCCGAAGAGTTCGACGTGAAGAAACTGGCCGAGTTCGAGCGGATCTTCAACGACAAACTAATGGGACAGACTGCCGAACGCCGCCGCGTAAAGGTTCTCCCGAAGGGCTTCACTCCAGTCCCTATGCCGACAGTGGAAGAACGATTCAAGCCGGAGTACGACGAACTACTGATCAAGAGGATTGGCGCGATCTTCGGAGTCAGTCCAAGCCAACTCGGAGTCACGGCTCGATCCGGACTCGGCGGCAAGGGCGAACACGAAGGCGAAATGGATCAGACGATGCTCACGTCGCAACGTCCAATCGAGACGTTCCTGATCGAAGTTGTGAACTCACTGTCGGAGCGTTTCCTCGGATCTTCGAAGGCCGTCACGTTCACGTTGACCGACAACTCGACGAGCCAGAACGAAGAGACTCGGGCGAAGGCCTACGAGATTGAGACGAAGTCCGCGCAGAAGACGATCAACGACGTACGCGGAGATCTCGGACTCCCGTTGTACGACATGGTAGAAGCAGACGAACCGTTTGTCATGACGGCGAGCGGCCCGGTATTCCTCAAGGGACTACTCTCCGTCGACACTGGCGGCGAGACAATCGGACAGAAAGAGACTAATGACGACACCGTGGGACAATCAGAAAGTGGACGTTCTCCCGTGGAACGTGAAGAGCGCGAAGTCAAAGAAGGCCCGAAAGGCCAAGAAGAAGACGGCGCACAAAGCAGTCAAGGCGAAAGTCAGTCGCCGATCGGTGAAGTCGAAAGCACGAAGAATCTCGTAGCGGAACTGGCCGCGTTCTCGACTTTCGTCAAGAGCCGCCAGAAGCGCGGATCATGGCGCGACTTCTCGTTCGAGACAGTGGCCGCCGGGGACGCGTCGATGCTCAACGCCGACGGAGCCGCGATCGTCAAGGGCGAAACAGTGGAGCCGCCGTCCGGAGTGAAGGCCGCCGCTCGACGCGCTCTCGACTGGATCGAAGCCGGGAAGGCCGGATCAGGTTTCACCGCCGTCGGACGGAAGCGCGCCTCTGATCTCGCTCGCGGAGCCGGCGTCTCGGTGGAGACTCTCAAGCGCATGAAGGCCTACTTCGATCGTCACCAATCCGACAAGGACGCCGAGGGATTCAACTCCGGGGAAGACGGCTACCCGTCTCCCGGTCGCGTGGCTTGGGACGCTTGGGGCGGCGACGCCGGGTACTCATGGGCGAAGCGCGTTGTCTCCGTGAGTGAGAAGGCCGCAGGCGCAGACGAAGATACCCCTTTAGGTTTCTACTCGGGACTCTAGGGAAAGCCCTAGAAGTTCCGGATCTCGACTCGAAGTTCGCGATCGAGGCGTACTACATGCCTCTAATCCTCGCCGCTCTCCGGGACTCCGTGACCGGGATTGAGGCCGCGGCCCGTGAGGCCGGAGATCTCGCGAAGGCCGCCGATCCGGACGCCGTTCACATGGCGAAGGAGATCGTCGCTCGTAATCTCCAGATCGACCCGGACATTCTGGCCGAGGTTCTCCGCTCGACGTACGGCGACGCGATGATCCGCGCCACGGGACAGGCCGCTCGACAGGTCGAAGGCGGCGGCGCGAAACTCTCCGCCAGTCTCTCGTCGTTCGTCCGTGGATACGACTGGGACTCATGGAAGCCCGGCTCCCCGGAGATCGCCGCCAGTCAACTCCCCGGGATCCGCCGCCAACTCGACTCGGCGTTCAAAGTCTCCGAGGGGATCGCCGCGACGACGAAGGATCGGATCGCTCACGCGATCGCCAACGGTATCGCCACTGGAGCCTCTTCCTACGACGTGGGCCGCTCGATCGCCGAGATCACCGGGGACAGACTCCGCGCCGACATGATTGCGATTACCGAGACGAACCGCGCCTACAACGCCGCCAGTCTCAACACCTACCGAGACGCCGGGATCTCCGGCTGGATCTGGATCGCGTTCTCCGAGGCCTGCGATAAGTGTCTCGCGAAGGGCGGCCAGTCGTTCGGCTATCAGGATCCGACGCCGCCGGCGCACCCGGACTGCCGGTGCGGAGTGGTCGCCGACATGAAGGGCTTCCGCTACACCGGAGCGTCCAAGCCGTCCGGATCAGTGAGTCCGACTCCAGCGCGTCCGACTCCGTCAATCCCGGGAGTCACTCCGTCCGTCCCCGTTCAGAAGCCGGCCGCTCCAGTGGTCGCTCCGACAGTGATTGCGGCTCCGTCCGCGTCGCCGTTCGAGCCAATGGCCGGGACACAAGTGAAGTTCAAGTCGTACGCCGAGGTGAGGCGCTACTTCGAGTCGAAGGGCATGAAAGTCTCGTCCAACGTGGCGGAGGCAAAAAAGAAATACAACATCGGACTCGACTTCTTCGAGGAAGTCGTCGGCGGAATAGAAGACGCCGAGACGAAGTTCGGCGGAATCTGGGACACGATGAAGAACGGCACGTTCAAAATGCCTATGGCGACGGACGGGACGGTCGCCTTCATTCAGTATTACCTCACTAATCCGTCAGTCCAGAACGACTTCGGAATCGTGGCGAATCAACTTGGGAAACTATGGGGACATGGCGGCCGCAAACTCGTCGAGGAAGTTATGGCGCAGTCCGGTACGGCGTCTCGATCAGTCCGCGACACGGTGTACCACGAAATGGAACACGTATGGCAACACAAGCACAACGACTTCTACGTCGCTCGAATAGATGCGACGCCGAAGTGGCGACCCGGGAACAACGTGCTTGGCGCTCCAGTCGACATTCCGCCAGTGATTGAAGCGATGAGGGAAGCCGGCTACATCGACGCGAACTACGAATGGAATCTCGCGCTGATCCGTGAAGACGTTTCGTCTTACGCCTGCGCGAAGGCCGTCGAGTTCGACGCTGAACTCTCGAACATTCTCTCGACTCCGGCTCGCTTCGACGCTCTCTCCGACGAGGGGAAGAAGCGCGTCATCGCCTACGTCGAGGCCGTGAACCGAATCTCCGGCCGGACGATCCTGAAGGAAGAAGGCGACAACGGCGAAACAGTCTCCACGGGTTGTACGTTCGGAAATCTCGCGGAACTCATCGACGAGGCTCTACACTCTAGGTAGCGTTGACCAGTCACTCGATCCGTGGCAGACTACGTTCATACCGAAAGGAATAATCCGCATGGCTCAAGATCTCACTTACGTCGGCATAGGCGACCTCACCGTGAAGCGCGGCCCAAACGACGAACTGTTTGTCTTCGGCAAGGCGACCGGAGCCGATCTCGATCTCGACAAGCAGATCTGCGATCCAACTTGGCTAAAGCGCGCTATGCCTGAATGGTTCCAGACTGGAGCCAACGTCCGCGAACAACACTCGTCAATCGCCGCCGGGATCGGACTCGAACTCGAAGCGGACGGATCCGACTGGTTCCTCAAGTCCGAAGTCGTCGACGCCTCGACGCAGAAGAAGGTCGAGAAGGGCGTTCTCAAGGGATACTCGATCGGGATCAAAGGAGCGCGAGTCGTCAAGGACGCCGCCGCTCCCGGTGGTCGAATCGTCGACGGACAGATCGTCGAAGTCTCACTTGTCGACCGTCCGGCCAATCCGACGGCCCGTATCGAGATCGCTAAGGCAGTTGACGGCGGATCTCTCGCTCTCGTAAAGTCGGACGTTATGGAGACGGAACGGAAGCCAAGCGCTCGCGACAGTGAAGAGCGCTATCCCGAGGTTCTCCCCTGCCCGGGCTGTAATGGACTCGGAACGATCACCGACAACCCCGGCGTCATGGACGACCGTTGTGCCGTCTGCGAGGGATCAGGAATCCGTCCGGACAACTGGGTTCTCGAAATCGACCGTCCCGGTAATCCAACAAACGTAGACAACCGAGACATTAAGACGATCGTCATGGACGAGCCGGCCGACGATGAGTCAGTAGTCGATCCCGGTGATCTCCCCGGCGACGTGGAGACTCTCCCCGTCGACGAGATGAAGTCGCTCACTACTGGCGAAATGAAGTCATGGTTCGCCGCTCTCGACGTTCAGAAAGCAGTCAAGCACGACGAGGCGACACTCCAGTCCGTTCGCGCTGGACTGATCGCTCTCATGAAGGCCGAACTCGACGAGATGCTCTCCGGCGAAGACGACGAAGTATGCGACGTAAAGGAACTGCTCTGCGCGCTGGAGTTGTATCTCTGCTGGTGGAACGGCGAGAGCGAAGAGAGTGAAACCTCGAAGCCCTTCACTATGGAAAACGAAACGTATGAAAGCGAAGAAGACATGGCATACATCGGACTAGGCGTATCCGCCGATCTAATCAAGGCGGCCGGCTCATCGGACGCGACTGACGACATGAAGAACGAACTGCGCGACGAGATCCTGAAGGCTCTCGGAGTCAGTGACCAAATCGCTACCACGAAGGCGACGCTAGAAGTTCAGGAAGAGACTCTCAAGAGTCTAAAGGCTGAACTCGACGCCGTTCGAAACATGGCGACGCCGGGCGGCCCTGCTCTCCGGCAAACGCAAACGCAGGCGTTCAAGTCTGCCGACGCAGAACGACTCGAAGCCGACGCGGCGCGCATGCGACAAATCGCTTCTCAAGTTGAAGACCCAACAATGAAGTTCCGCTACATCGAAAAGGCCGAGAAACTCGAAGCCGACGCGAAGCGGATCTCCCGAAACTAACTCACTTCTCGAAAGGAAGAAATAATCATGGCTTTCGCCTCACCTCAAATCGACGAACTGTTTGGCGGACTCCCGGCCGAACAACGAATCGACCGTTTCGAAGCGTACAAGAGCGCTCTCTCGGCCTGCCACCAGCGCACCGCCGTCGAGGCTCGCTCCGGCGCTATCTCATTCAACGGACAGTCAATCGTAAAGACCTCGACGACCGCAGACCGCGTCGCCGAACTCCGCGCTGATCTGTCGAAGTCCTACAACGCTGACCAGATTGCCGACATTACGTCTGCTCTCGACCGCGTGGCCGACGTTCAGAAGGACTGGTCGCTGACCAATCCGTTGAGCAGTGTTCCATACGGCGCGACTGGTATGGTTCCCTACGACCTCGATCCTGCTCTGGCGATGCTCGTTCCCCGGAACTTCACGCTTCGCAACTCAACTCCTCGTATCGGTGGAATCGGACAGGCCTTCGAATTCCGTCGCATTCTCGGCGTCTCGAACTCCGGCTCTGGCGGCGTTGCCAACATGAACACCTTCTTCGCGACCGGCGTATCCGACACCTTTGGTGCGGCTACTCTGAACCGTCCGAAGAAGATCGCATACGCGGCCGATCGTCAGGTTCTTTCGTTCAAGCAACAGGGCGTCTCTGACTCCGTGGACATGACGGCGCAGTTCGCTGGCATGGGCTTCACTGACCTTCGTCAGTTGTCGCACACCTCGGCTATCTGGGCTCACATGCTCGGCGAAGAGCGCAACATGGCGAATGCTCGCTCAACCGCTCTCGTCTTCGGTACTGGTACTCCAGTCGCCGCCGTGGACTCCGGTACAACCGGAACCGGACTTCCTGCCGGAGCCGCAACTGTTGTTGTGACTCCCGTCTCGTCGTACGGTGAAGGGCAGGGCAAGGCCGCCGGCTCAATCACGGCCGTCGCCGGACAGGGCGTCAATCTGACGACCGTTCCAACGCTGAACGCCGGCACGATCGGTATCGCTACCTACGTCACGATCACATCGGGCGGAGCCGTCTACCGTGGCTTCACGCCGAAGACCAACGGAGCCTCACCGACGACCTTCGTCTTGTACACGGGTACTGCTCCGTCGACCAGCGCGGACAACGGTTCGTACTCGGCCGACGCCTACGACGGCTACGTCACGACTCTGACCTCTGCCTCTTCTGGCTACGTCAAGGCGATCAACGGCGCGCTCGACACTGGCGAACCCGGTAAGGAATTCCAAGACGCGTTCACGACTCTGTTCAACAACGTCTTGGCCGATCCCGACGTGATCCTCACCACTGCCGCGATCCGTCGCGCACTGGCTAAGGCTCTCCAGTCAGGTACGGCGAACGGCTACCGTTTGAACTACGCGACCGGCTCCGACGGCGCAACCGTCGGTTCAGTGATCACCGCAGTCCAGAACGAAAGCACCGGAAAAATGGTCGACGTTATCGCGCACCCATACCTGCCAGCAGGTACCGCGCTGATCCACTCGACCAGCCTTCCGTTCCCGGACAGTGGCGTAGGCGCGACCGTTCAGGCCGTCAACGTTCAGGACATGCTCGTAATCGAATGGCCGCAGATCCAACTCGGATACGACTTGTCGACCTACCAGTACGGTACGCTCGCCTTCCGCGCTCCAGCGTGGTCGGCCGCTCTGACTGGCATCGTCGCCTAGTCCAACTAGCACACCGAGTCCCGGCGTTGAGGTATTAGCCTCGCGCCGGGACTTTGTTGTATTCTGTCGACGTGAGACTCGTCGGATCAGATAAAGGGCTGAAGGAAGTTTCTGTCGGTGGGACTGTCGTCCCTCGATCGAAAGACGGCACGTTCCATGTTTCCGGAGCCGCCGCGTCGATCCTAAGAAAGAGTGGAGACTTCGCCGTGGCCGGAGTGACTTTCAGAAATGCGCGTGGATACATCTGCCAACAGTGTCGCTTCGTCGGACTGTTCCCGAAATGTAAGTGCGGATCCACAGACACGATCCCGGACGACGAGGAATAACTCATGGTAATCGCCTCGTACAATCTCGCCGAGAACAACCGCGTCCCCTACGTCACGATCGACGAAGTCAAGTTCAGCGCGACCGCGTCAGGGATCGACTTCACGAATCTAATCGAGAACGGATCTCGCGCCGTTCAAGAGCGCGCTCTCTCCGAACTCATCGTCCGAGCGTCAGTCAAGGCCGACAACTACGTCTTCGGCGCTCTCGGGACTCTATGTGCGACGGAGATCACGGAGACGGGACGCTACCGAGCGAACCGATCCGGGCAGATCATTATCCAGCCGTACCAGTGGCCGATCATGGAAGTCCGATCCTTCTCGATCGGATACGGCCCGGGGGACGGACTCAACTCCGTACCGCTCACCTCATCGAACTGCTGGATCGAGCGATTCCAGTTTCTCGTCACTCCGACGTACTCCACGGGGATCCAGATCGGGAGCCTAAGTCTCGCCGGCGGCCAGTGGGCGACCGGACGCGAGCAGTTCGTCGAGTACGCCTACGTCGCTGGATTCTCGAACACTTTCCTCGCCGCTCCAGTCACGGCCGGAGCCACGTCGATCTCCGTCAAGTCGGCCACGGGGATCTACCCGGGCTCGATTATGACGATCTGGGACGGCATGAACGACGAGACGATTACCGTCTCTCTCTCATACAACGGATCCTCAACGACGCTCCCTCTCTCCGCTCCCCTCGTCTCCAATCACGCCGGGAACGTCAACGTCTCCGCTCTCCCGGCGACCGTGAAGCAGGCCGTCATTCACTTCGTCGTCGCCATGATCAAGCAACGCGGACAAGGCGGACTCGTTCTCAATGAGATCGGAGAGCCCGTCGCCGCCAGTGGCTCGACAGTGACGAGCATGGCCGACGAGGCGCAGGCCTACGACCTTCTGGACGACTTTCAGCAGATCTGGGGACGTGCCTAGTGTCTCGCGCTACCGTACGCGAGGCGATCGCCTCATACCTCGAATCGGCCGACATAGATCACCTAGTCACCGTCAAGCGATTTCCGCCGAAGTTCACTCCCGAAAACGAGTTCTTCGACGACGAGGATCCGGGACACTCGTCCGGAGTGATCATCTTCCTCTACTTCCAGTCTCAAAGTGAAACGCGTATCGCTCTCGGTGGACTCCATGACGGTCGGAAGGCCGTCGAATACACGGTGCTAATGGACTGTTATCTCCGATCGCTCCACGTCAAAGCCGAAGACGCCGCGTCCGACAACGAAGACTTCATCGACTCACTGACGGCCGCGATCCGCGCCGATCGAGTGGCCGGCGCTCCGGGAGTCGTCTTCCAATGGGGCGAAGGGAACTTCCCGGGATCGGCGGACATTGACGTTTCGGTCGACTACCCGAGAGTTCTTCGCGGCGCTGGAACTGCGACACAGGTATACAGTAATGTTCGAGTGTCGGTAATCGAGATTCTGGAGCATAACTAAATGGCGAAGTTCACATACATCGGAGACATCGCTCTCGTCTTCGTTGACGCGACTGATCTCTCCACTGGATCGACACTTCTCGCCGTACCCGGTGAGACGTACGAACTCGACTCAAATCCCGATACCTCGCTCTTCGCTCCAGTGAAGACGAAAAAGATCGACGACGTGGCTCCGGCCGCAGAAAGCAACTAGGAAATCATGGCTACCTTCTTAACCGCTAATTCATTCCTCGGACTCGGACTCGAAGGATCGTACTCCGGCTCGACGTGGACTCCGAACCGTGGAGTTCTATCTCCGGCGCTCAAGTGGCTACCGATCACCTCTCCGCAGGTGACTCCGATGCAGACCTTTCTCCGCGATGAGGCTCTACGCGGATCGGCCGTCAGTGTCTACGACCACATCGCCGGCGTTCGCCACGATGAGTACGACGCTAAGGGATACCTATTCCCGGACACGTTCGCCGTTCTGCTCCGTGGAATCCTCGGTGGAAACGACACAATCACCGGATCGGCCGCTCCATACACTCACACGATTCCCCTGCTGAACAGCAACACCGTTGGTTCGCAACCGCCTAGTTTCTCGATTCAGGACTTCGACGGCGCTAACGCGTTCCAGATCCTCGGTGCGCAGATGAGTAATCTCGACCTCACCTTCGGCGCAGAAGCCGCCGTCGAATGGGCCGCTAAGTTCACCGGAAACGGGTACACCGTTCTCGGATCCACTCCAAGCGCGTCGTACACTCCAGCCAATCCGTTCGTACCGGGCTGGGACGTGAGTGTCTCGATCGGTGGATCCGCTCTCACCTACATCGCCGAAGGATCGCTCAAGATCGAGCGTTCTGCCGCTCCGATCTTCACAATGGGACAGCAGACTCCACGCGTCAACTTCGCCGGCCCGATCTCCGTCACTGGATCACTCACGGCGATCGTCGACTCAACGAGCGACCTCTTCACCACCGGCTCCAGCGCGTACGGCCTCTACCGCAACGCGCAACCTATGGTGCTGACTCTGACGGATCCCGTGACCAACTACGCGACCGCTCTGACGATGACGAAGGTTCAGTTCACTGATCCGAAGCGCACCCGTGGTAAGGCGTACGTTCAGGTCGAAGTCTCGTTCGAGGCGCAGGCTAACACCACTGACTCCGGCGGCACTGGCTACGCACCGATCAAGAGCGTCACGACAAACTCAATCTCGACTGCTTTCTAGGAGTTAGACTTCCGTGGGACACTACGGAAGGATCTCCATGCCACACGTCACTCTGCCAAACGATCAAGTCGCGACGCTCTACGGCCGCGACGAAATCACTCAACGAGTCGCTCGCCAGATCGACCGCGCCTACCTCAACGCCGCCGCCTCGGCCGCGCTGATCGTGGAGTACGGCTACCTCGACGACGATCCGACGACATGGGGGAAGGCGATCGCTCGACTGACCAGTGACGAGCGCGATGCTCTCGACGAGTATCAAGCCGTTCTAGTGGCCGGCCTCGTTCGATCGTGGTCGCTATCGGACACACTACCGACAGTGGAGAGCGCTCTGGATCTTCCTCGCGGCACGTTCGAGATCCTCGCGGCGAAGTGCGCGTCGATCTACAACGACGTACCCGAGTTCGGCCCGGACGGAGCCGTCGACCCAAAAGCGGATACCGCCGTCTAAATAGACTCCGCGCCGCTCTCTCCGGAGCGACTGACGTGACGGTAGACGCGGATCTCCGCAATCTCTGGATCGAGTACGCCTATCGGAAACTCTTCCCTATGAGTCATAATGAGTACCTAGATGAACCGATCGGCGTCGTCGAGTGGCTCGTCGCGATTCATAACGAAATGGAGTCCAGTGGCCGGGAACTTTCGGATAATAGTTAGAGGCGTCGCCGACGTTGAGGCCGCGTTCAAACAGAAACTCGCGCTCGTCGATCGAGCGTCTCAACAAGTCGTTCTTCAGGGTGGAGCCGCTATCCAGCGCGGAGCGCGAGAGCAGTTCCGCGGCCGGCCGAAGGGCTCGAAGGTGAGGGGCGAGGCGCGCTATCTGTCGAAGGGCTCGAAGACGATCAAGGGCGTCACTCATGACTTCGCTCCGACTCCCGGGAAGCCGACGAACCGGACTGGCGCTCTCTGGAAGTCGATTCAGGTTGAGGCGACGAGAGTGACTCCGGGGACGTGGGCCTCGACCACCGGGCCGAAGTCCGAGTACGGTCGCGCCGTCGAACTCGGGAATCCGAACTGGAAGACTGGCAACAAGTTCCCGTTTCTCCAACCGGGATACGAGGCGGCGAAGGGGAAACTCCCGGCTATCTATCGCGAGATCTGGAAACGCGCTCTACAATAGGTAAGTGGCCGGCTCCTTTCTTCCTCCAGTAATCGTAGAACTGATCGCGGACGCGAAGAAGTTCAACGCCGGTACCGCTCAAGCAGTCGGCGGACTAAAGAAACTCGAAGACGCTGGAGCCTCGACGAGCGCTCGACTCGGACACGTCGGACAGAAGGTCGCCTCGGGGATCATCGCCGGCGGCGTCGCTCTCGCGGCCGTCTCCGTAAAAATGGCGACCGACTTCGAGGGATCCATGACTCGACTCGTCACTGGAGCCGGCGAAGCACAGAAGAACATAAAGATGATCCACGACGGGATCCTCGAACTAGGCGGCCAAGTCGGAAAGACGCCGAAAGAACTCGCCGACGGTATGTACTACATCGGATCGGCCGGCTTCCACGGATCGGAAGGGCTGAAAGTTCTAAAGGCCGCGGCCGAAGGAGCGGCCGTCGGCGGCGCAGACATGATGGTCGTAGCGGACGGACTGACGACTGCTCTCACGAACTACGGCCTCGGCGCGGACAAGGCGACCGGAGTGACGAGCGGACTAATCCGGGCCGTCTCTCTCGGTAAGACGACACTGCCCGAATTCTCTGGCGCTCTCGGGAAAGTTCTCCCGATCGCGGCGAACATGGGAATCAGTCTCTCGGAAGCGACTGCCGCTCTCTCGACGATGACGGCGTCCGGTATGAAGGCCGACGTAGCCGCCGAGTCACTGCGCGCCATGATGACGGCGCTCATTTCGCCGACTCAAGAAGGCGCAAAAGTTCTCTCTATGATTGGACTCAACGGACAAAAGGTTTCGGACATGATCCGCAATCCTCGCATTGGACTCCACGGGACGCTCCAGACAATCGGCGACCTACTCGGGAAGAAACTCCCGGGACAGACGGCGCTACAAGAGCAGGCATTCCAGACTCTCACCGGCGGAATCACCGGAACATCGTCTCGACTACTGATCACTGGCCAGCATTTCAAGACGTTTGTTGGAAACATAGACGCCGTGACGACCTCGATCAACGGAGCGAAGGGCGAGGTTCTCGGCTTCAACAAGACGCAGGAGACGATGCAACAGAAACTCGCCGAACTCAAGGGGGCCGGTAGTTCGATCCTCGTCGGTATCGGTGAGGCGCTACTGCCGACGGCGAAGAATCTCGCGGACTGGGCAATCGGAGCGATCGCGTTCTTCAAGAAGCACCCTCTCATTTCCGAGATCGCGAAGGACTCCGCGCTGACGGCGTTCGGCCTCGCTATCGCCGCGAAGATCAAGGCAGGCGTTCAGGGACTCGCGAACCTCTTCGGCTTCGGAAAGGCCGCCGCTCAACTCGCCGCAACGACCGCGAACACCGCCGCGCTAAACGCGAACACAATCGCACAAGGCGGAACCACTCCGACAAAGAAGCCTTCGATCATTCCTAGAGCAGTGACCACACTAACGGGACTCGTACTCAAGAACGCTCCGAAAGTAGCGACACTCGGCGAGGGGCTGGGACTCGGACTCGCCGTCACGGCGGCCGAAGCGACTCCGCTTCCGGGATCGACGTACGGCGGACTCACAATGAAAAAACTAAGACAGGTTTATTCTGGCGGCCCGAAAGCCGTGAATAAATTTCTGTCGCTTATCGGTGGAGAAAAAAATCTAAAGGATTACCAAATCAGTGACGACAATCAAAACATTCGAGCAAGAAGCATTTCTCAAATTCACAACGGTATTTATCGCGTCGATTCGGATACTGGCGGAAGAACTCTCGGAGTGATGAAAAGCACTTATAAAAACGGAAAAGAAACGTCTACTAAATACGTGACGATTAAGGTCGTCGGCTAATGACGAACAAAGGGCAGGCCGGCTACGTCGGAGACGACAGTGATCCCGAGATCCACATCGAAATCGACATTGAGACAATCGTCGCCTCGCTAGTCAAAAATGAAAAGTTCATCGACTCCGTCTCGTCAAAGATCCGGAAGGAGATGACGAAGGACGCTCGACGCCTCGGAAACCTCTTCGGCCAATGGGCCGGTAGATAATGAGTATGCCTCTCGTCGCCTCGATCCCGGCGATCACTGTCGAGATCGCCTTCGAAGCGACGGACATACGCTCGCTCTCGCAAACGTGGACGGACGTGACTCTCTACGTCCGGGACTTCTCCACTCATGGCGGCCGTCAACACTTTCTCGATCGTATCGAAGCGTCCGTTCTGGGAATCACTTTCGACAACCGAAACGGCTACTTCTGGAACGGGACTCTGAACGGAACAAACTATCGAATCCGGACTCGTCTCCCAATTCGAGTGCGCGCAACGTGGAGCGGCGTCACCTATGGAATCTTTCAAGGAGTGATCGACTCCGTGGAGATCCGGACACAAGATCAACTCAACTCGGATCTAGTCGTCAACGCGACCGATCTTCTCAAGTTCCTTTCGCTCCGTACTCTCTCTAACCCGGCTCTGTACGCCAGTGTCGCCGACATTTCCAGTACGCGATCGTGGTATCACTCCACTAGCGGCTTCACCTACCTCGACTCCGTGGGATCGTACAACGGGAAGATCCTCGGGCCGTACGCGCTGACGGACGGCGTGGCTCTCTACGACG
>Ga0209499_1001955_pt1 | contig 13640 bp, 12 predicted proteins | sample C_130208_EF_Meta_FD_187306 | JGI IMG/M metagenome (GOLD analysis project Ga0209499, IMG submission 187306) | Freshwater microbial communities from Lake Croche, Canada to study carbon cycling - C_130208_EF_MetaG (SPAdes) (version 2) | ecosystem: Environmental > Aquatic > Freshwater > Lake...
GGGAAACAGCTATAGAGGTCAAAAATCTCGATATCGGACATGGTCAGACCCGCCAGCGACATGGCCTGCTTGACCGCCTCAACCGAGGCCGGGCTCGAGCCCAGATCTTGCCGCTCTATCACTGTGCGTTCCTTGACGTCCGCGCCGCCGTGCAGATAGACCCAGCGGTCCTGGGGCACGCCCAACTCCCGCGCCTTGCCGACCGAGGTCAACAGCACCGCCGCGCCCTGATTGGCCTGATCGCGCGAGACGACGCGGCGCGGGAAGGGATCGCAGATCAGGCGATTGCGGCCGGTCACGCCTGCGATTTCCTCGGCGGTAAAGACCTCTTGCGACATGGCGTGGGGGTTGGTGTGGGCCACCTGCGTAAAGGGCGCGAACAGCCGACCCATCTCTAGGCCATAGGCGGTGCGGTCAAGGCCCGTCTTGGCGCGGCGGGCATTTTCGAACAGGGCATAGGCCTGAATGGGCGCGCGCACCCCGTGCTTGGTCAGGTCGCTGGTCAAGAGGCCCTCAAGCCCATAGCCGCGATCTTCCATCTGTCCGCCGATGGTCTCGGACCAGTCGCGGCTCTCGCCCTGAGATTGGAGATGGCGAACGGTCGAGATGGCTTCGGAGCCAAAGATCAGCGCCATGCCCGTGCGCCCCTCGGCGATAGCGTGGCACAGCTCAGTGACCAGATGCTGAGGCCCCTGCCCGCCGGTGACTTCCAAGATCGCATGGGCCGGATCAGCCCCAACCCGCTTGGCCACCGCGCGGGGCATATTGTCCGCGCAGCCAAAGGGGGCCACCGCGCCGGGGGTCGAGATTTCAAACTGCCGGATCGCCGCGACCAGATCGATGTGCGCCGCCAGACCGCCGCCGGGCAAGGCATCTTCGCACGCCGCCCGTCCTGCCCGCGCCGCCAACTCGACCGGAGAGGCCGCGCTATAGTCCGCCGCATCAATCCGATCTGACGCCTCACCAACGCCAATCAAGATAGGGGTGTGATCAAAGGCCGTCATCGGGGCAGACATGGGGGGCTTCCTCTCGCTATTGTGCTCTTATCCGTCCTTGGTAGCGCAACGGCTAGGCAGGCGAAAGACTGCCCTTAGGTGATGGGGTCTAGGCGCGCAGGCCGTGGCCGCTGACCTCTGCGCCGACATCCTTGGGCAGGGCTAAGAACAGCGGCAAGGCCAGGAACGGCATCAGGCCAAGGCCGATGAAGGTCAGGCGGATGGCACTATCCTGCGCCATATTGCCCCCATGCGGACTAACGAGGACTTGCAAGAGCGAGGCGGCAAAGCCGACTCCGAGGCTCTGGGCCAGGGGCTGGGACATGCCCAGCAGCACGCTGCCGCTGCTCATATCGGCCTGTTTGACATCGACATAGGCCAAGGCCCCAAGGGCCGTGAACTGCAAGGACCGAAAAAAGCCGCCGATCAGGAGGATCAGGATGATCAGGCTGTGGGGCGTCGTGCGGGTAAAGAGCCCATAGGTCAGGACGCTGGCACCGACGATCACCGAATTAACGGTCAAGACGGTGCGAAAGCCGAACCAGCGGATGATCGGCCGGGCGGTGAACTTCATCAACAGGGCCGCCGCCGCGCTGGTAAAGGTGATCAGGCCGGTGGCGAAGGCGGAAAGGCCAAAGGAGACCTGGAGCAACAGGGTCAGCAGGAACGGCGAGGCCCCAATAACCATGCGCGGAAACTGTCCCCCCACCACCGAGGCAAAGAAGCTGCGGGTACCGAGCAAGGACAGGTCGACAATCGGCCCCTCGGTGCGGCGCGCGTGACGGACATAGAGGACCGCAAACAGGCTGCCGAGCGCGATCAGACCGGCCACAACCGGCCAAGGAAGCAAATCGTGACCCAGATTTTGCAGCCCATAGACCAGCGCGGCCAAGCCGATGCCGCTGAGCAAAAAGCCCTTCACATCGAGCCGATGACGCACAGCCTCGCGAATATCGGGCACATAGAGGGTGATCAGGACCAGAGCGGCCAAACCGATGGGCACATTGATAAAGAAGATCCAGCGCCACGAGCCATAGGTGACAAAGAACCCGCCCAAGATCGGGCCAATCACAGGCCCCAACAGGGCGGGCATGGTCAGATAGGACATGGCCCGGACCAGATCGGACTTCTCAACGGTCTTGAGCAGGATCAGGCGCCCGACTGGCAACATCACCGCTCCAGCTGCGCCGCCCAGCACACGGGCGAGCACGAGCTGCGGGAAGGTCTGGGACAAGCCGCAGAGCATGCAGGCGATGGTGTAGATGCCAATCGAGGCGCGAAAGACCGTGCGGCTGCCATAGCGATCCGCCACCCAGCCACCGATGGGCAGGAACACCGCTGCGGCCAAGAGATAGGCGGTGATGGCGAATTGAAGATGCAGCGGGCTCTCATTCAGGGCCTTGCCCATGGCCGGGAGGGCATTGACGATCACCGTCGCATTGAGCGTCTGGATCATCATAGCCGCGCCGATGATCAGGGGTACGAGCGCGCTGAACTTGGCGCTCTGCGATCCGGTCTCAGGCCCTATGGCGGTCTTGTCAGTCATTCAGCGCCCGGCCCTGAGGTTTGATCACCCTTTGGGGCCATCATGGCCCCTCACGCGCGAGGTGAGAACCCCTTTCAAGCCATAACCTTAGGAAAGCCCAGAGCCTATTGCCTGGTATAGGGATCGTTCGGGCCGCCGATCCGTTCGAGCGTGACATGCAGGCCGCCCCGGTCCGGACGGGTCCAGACCATGTGCCCCTCGGCATCGAGCGCGCGCGTGACCTTCAAGCCCGGGATCGTAAAGGGCACCTTGGGCAGGAGGACGGGGCGCAGGACAAAGACGCCCTTCTCATAGGTGGCGATCACATGGATCGGCTTGGTATAGCCAAAGGCCGAGACATCATGGATGGCGTTCTTATAGCTGCCATCAGCGCGGCCATCGGAGACGGTGCCGCCGCCCATATCGACAATCCGGTTGCCGCACTGCTCGATCCGCTCGACATAGTGATTGATCGGGTCTTCGGGCAGAGCCGTCTTGCCCCCGCGCTCAGCCCGCAAGACCTTCCAGATCCCGCGCAGGTCGGGTGCACCGGGGCTTAGGGGCTCGGTACAGGTCGCCAAGACCGGCGGCGGGAACGTCTTGCCATAGCCACCCGGCGGCGTATGGGCCACCGGAATAGAACTGGCCATCACCACGCCCGGCAAGGCCGCCCCCTCCTGACCCTCTGGCGCCGGAAGACAGGCGGTTAGGGATGCTGCGAGGGCTAGGGCAGCGAAGGGGCGGAGCCGCGAGAGGGATGTGCGATCAAAGGCTGTCATGTGGTCCCCATCTCCAGCGTGACGCGGAGCAGATGGGGCGATTAGGCGCTTAGGGAGGGGTGAGGGCAAGGGGGGATGACTATCCCGGTTTGGTGTCGCCCACTAAGGATTTGGGGATCATCTCGATAATGGAGTGAGCGCCAGAGGTATCTTGGTTCTTCACATAGCCCGTATCTTGATGCGAGAACACTGCAGCAGCGGCATGGGTCAAAACAATATCGCGCGTTACGTTAGTGGACGCGGCATCAACGAAAGCCCGGTATGTCTGTAAAGAGTTTTGTCGATGACGGTTGACCACTGCATTATGAGTTTGGGCCGTGTAATTGCGAATACATGTGAGAAGTCCATAACTCAAAATACCCAGTATAATAATTTTTCCTGAAATTATTTGAGCAGTTTCAATATTATTTGACGGAGCGATAAACGGTATTTTATAGGAAAAAGATGAAACAATAGCCACTAAAAAAGTTACAAATCCCATAATTATTGATCCCCAGAACCAATTTTTCGCGTTATCATCATATTTTTGAGAACTGATTGACAAATTTTCTGACTCTAATGTCACCCCTTTCAAGGCAGATATATCTTTAACTTGACTTAAAATTTCATTTATTTCTTTTTTAATAAATATGATTTCTTTTTGGTCGATTTTTCTTTCATTTTCATAAGTTTTTATTATTTCATTTACCTCTTCGGCACCCAAAGTAGTAGGGGAATTATACAAATGAGAATACGCTATAATAGGACCTACAGCTTCAACAGATATATTAGATTCATTGTAAATTTTTCCGATTAAATTATCACGATCATAAGGATTCATTTTTCCAGCAACATATCTGACTACATGAGCATATAAAGTTAATATATTTTTTACTGTATTTATAATTATTTCTAATTGACCCATAGACAGTTTGTCTAAATTTTCTATCTTTAATAATTTAAATAATTCAAGTATCTTTTTTGACGGCTCTAAAATATCACTAAAATCAAGCATCTTTCCAAAATCTTCAGTTCTCGAAAGAATTTCGTAGTCATAGTTTTGTATTATTAGCAACCATGCCTTGGCTTTATCAAGAGCTGTTTCTAACTCCACATACGGAGTGTGGGTGTCGGCAAAAAACTGATTCTGGTTGATTTCGGTGTAATCACCAAAATTTGGCGGTGGCGGAAAATCAGGGTGATGAAAAATGCGAATTTTGGGCTGTGCGTTTGCCACAATTTTAACTCCGAACCGAGGTCAACCATAAATTAAAAAATACACCACATGGTAACAATTTAAACTACTTAATAGGGTGTTTTTTAAATATTTTTAGGTAGCACTTTTAGTCGCTTAAACCCTTTCTGTAGATCAACATAACTGCGCACAAAACGATCAACAGCCTTCCTCGATTTTGCCCTGAAAGCCATCCGAAAGGTTTACATTAACCACTACCGGCCCGAACCTAATCCAATCCCTTAATAAGGCGCTTGCCCATGCCAAAGGGGATAGGCCTGCAATGGTGCACGTGCCAATGTTACCGCGTGATGTTGGACGGCGAACCAAGCGGTCCTCTCGGAACCGGGCTGGCGGCAAGTAAAAGCCGGGCGGACGCCAGAAGATCGGCCTGTGACCGGATGCTGAGGCCGCTGGCTTCCGCCTCGTCGATCAGGCTTTGCAGGGCGGCGATCTTTGCGGCCCGTTCCTGAGCCTTGCGGGAGGACTCCATCACAAAAGACCTTTCGATAGAGATCGGGGGTCCGTTAACGGCAAACCGTGCAGCCGACCTTAATCCCGATTCATTACCACCCTAAATAGATTTGATCGCTCGCCGCGTCAATCGGACTGCCGCGCATAGGGGGATGCAGAGCATCGCCCCCCAAATGGAAAACCCCCCGCCGGGTTGCGACGGGGGGTTTATGGTGGAGCTAAGCGGAGTCGAACCGCTGACCTCTTGAATGCCATTCAAGCGCTCTACCAGCTGAGCTATAGCCCCGAAGATATTCGGGTTTCTGTCCGGGGACTTACTAAGAAGTGCCCTTGAGGTCGCGGACACTATGCTGTGGGTTTCGTCCGATCAACCCCAAAAGAAAGTTTTTTTGATCGTCTGAGATCAAACCGTTCCGGGCCTCGAAAAGACCCGGCGAAACCGGACCTTTTCGGGCAGGAAAGGCGTTTAGTGGTCCAGGTCACCCTCGCCGGGCAGGCCTTCGATCTCGTCTTCAGGGAAGTCGTCATCCTCGTCCTCTAGGAACGGAACATCGTCTGCCTCTTCTTCGATATCGCCATCTTCGGCAAAGTCGACGCCCAGATCGTCAGGCGAATTGGGGGTGGCGACACCGTCGGAATCAAGGTCATCGACCTCCATCACGTCCGCATCGACGGCGGCGTCGATTTCGGGGGTCTCATCCACCTCGTCCTCGAAGCCATCGGGCTCCTCGGCGGCCTTCACCGGTTTTTCATCGGCATCTTCGTAGTCCGGCGTGGTCGACCGCGCACGGTTACGACGTGACTTCACAGCCTCTTCAGGATCGAAGGCTGCGGAGCACTTTGGACATACAGCAGGCCTGCGGCCGAGGTCATAGAACTTGGCTTGGCAGTTCGGGCAAAGTTGTTTTGAGCCCAATTCGGGACTGGCCAATAGGATAGATCCTTTAAGAGCCTGTTTGATAAGCGGTCGGTCACTTGCCATGCGCTTATGCCGCTGTCAAAAGCAAAGCCCTAAAATTCGTCTTTGAGCGACATTATTTCGTAAGATCGGCCTGAAGGAGGCCTTCCACCGCCGATGACCGACGCTGTTCTCACTGCTCGCCCCGGACATGCGCTTGTGGGCCGTGCCCGCGCACCGGGCGATAAGTCCATGTCCCACCGCGCCCTCTTGCTGGGGGCCTTGGCCAAGGGCGTGACTGAGATTGAGGGCCTGCTCGAAGGCGAAGATGTGCTGAACACGGCCAAGGCCATGCGCGGCTTTGGGGCCACGGTCGATCAGCTCGGCGAAGGCCGCTGGCGGGTCGAGGGTCAGGGCGGCTTTAGCGAGCCCAGCGACGTGATTGATTGCGGCAATGCCGGAACCGGCGTGCGGCTGATCATGGGGGCGGCGGCGGGCTTTGATCTCAGCGCCACCTTCACCGGCGATGCCTCCCTGCGCGGGCGTCCGATGGGCCGGGTCCTGACGCCTCTGGGCCTGATGGGCGCAAGCTGGATGGGCCGCAGCGGCGGCCGCCTGCCCCTGACGCTCAAGGGCGGGAACCTAACATCTATCAGCTATCGCCTGCCGATGGCTTCGGCTCAGGTCAAGTCGGCGGTACTGCTGGCCGGGCTCCATGCTGAGGGCGGGGTTGAGGTCCAAGAGCCTGAACCCACCCGCGACCACACCGAACGGATGCTGCGGGCCTTTGGCGTTACCGTCGATGTGACCGACACCCCTGACGCGCGAATCGTGCGCCTAGGCGCGGGCCAGAGCCTGACGGGAACCAAGGTGCGGGCGCCGGGCGATCCTTCGTCTGCCGCCTTCCCCATCGTTGCGGCCCTGATCACGCCGGGCTCTCGCGTGACCATCGAGGGGGTGATGCTCAACCCCCTGCGGGCCGGTATCTTCACCACCTTGAAGGAGATGGGCGCGGACCTGACCATCGAGAACCTGCGCGAGGAAAGCGGCGAGCCGGTCGGCGACCTGACCGCGTGCTATAGCGCCCTTAGGGGCGTCGAGGTGCCTGCCGAGCGCGCACCCGCCATGATCGATGAATATCCGATCCTCGCCGTGGCGGCGGCCTTTGCGACCGGCACCACCATCATGCGCGGCATTGGCGAGATGCGGGTCAAGGAGAGCGACCGCATCGCCCTGATGGCCAATGGGCTCAAGGCCTGCGGCGTCAATATAGAAGAAGAGCCCGAAGGCATGATCGTTCACGGCTCGGGTCAGGCTCCCAAGGGCGGGGCGCGGATCACGACCAAGGGCGATCACCGCATTGCCATGTCCCATCTGGTGCTCGGTCTGGCTGCTCAGACGGCCGTGACGGTCGATGAGCCGGAGATGATCGCCACCAGCTTCCCGACCTTCCACAGCCTGATGGCCGAGCTTGGGGCTGATATCAGCACATGAGCCAGCCTCTGGTCATCGCCGTTGACGGGCCTGCCGCGTCGGGCAAGGGCACCATCGCGGCGGGCCTCGCCACCCTCTATGGCCTGCCCCATCTGGATACGGGCCTGCTCTACCGGGCCGTCGGCGTGGCGGTGCTGGCTGCTGGCGGGCGACTGGATGATGAGGCGGGGGCTGCCAAGATCGCTGCAGAGCTTGATCTGGCAAGGCTGGACCAGCCTGAATACCGCACGCGCGAGGCCGGAGAGGCCGCCAGTCAGGTCGCCGTCCATCCCGCCGTTCGCCTTGCGCTTCTAAAGATGCAGCAGGATTTCGCCCGTCGCCCGGGCGGCGCGGTGATTGATGGGCGCGATATTGGTACCGTCATTGCGCCAGACGCCGTCGCCAAGCTCTTTGTCACCGCGACGCCAGAGGTGCGGGCCGAACGACGCTGGAAACAGCTCAGCGGCCAAGGCGAGAGCGTCTCGATGGCCGAGGTCCTCGAGGATATCCGCCTGCGTGATGCCCGCGATTCTGGACGCGGTGCTGCGCCCCTGACCCAAGCGAACGACGCGGTCTTGCTCGATACGTCTCAGGAGAGTATAGAGTCCGCCGCCGATGCAGCCCGCCGCATCGTCGAGGCTGCGCGCATCCGTTCCAACGGATAATCCCATCGCGCTTTTGCTTCGGACGGCCGCGAGCATGACAGATGCGACAGAGACTCCCAGCAAGCCCTCATCAGGTCGCGCCGTAAGCCTCTGCCAGCCTTAAGCATTTGATCGCGACCTCGGCTTAACCCCTAACCGAACGATCGACGCCGTTGATCAAGGACCGCAAGCCTGCGGTTTGGCACCCGATCGTTCATAACCAAGATGAAAGACAGCATGGCTGATACTATGAGCATGAACCCCTCGCGCGACGATTTCGCCGCGCTACTGGACGAGGTCCTCGGCGGCCGCGACTTCGCCGAAGGCACCGTGGTGCAGGGCAAGGTCGTTGGAATCGAAAAGGACTTCGCCATTGTCGACGTCGGTCTGAAGACCGAAGGTCGTATCCAGGTGAAGGAGTTCGGTGTTGACGCTGCGGGCAAGCCCACCGTCAAGATCGGCGATACGGTTGAAGTGTTCCTTGAGCGCGTTGAAAATGCTCTGGGCGAAGCCGTCATCAGCCGCGATAAGGCCCGCCGCGAAGAGGCCTGGACCCGTCTTGAAGGCGTGTTCGCCCGTCAAGAGCCTGTGGTCGGTGCCATTGTTGGCCGCGTCAAGGGTGGCTTCACCGTTGATCTGGGCGGCGCTTCTGCGTTCCTGCCCGGCAGCCAAGTCGATATCCGTCCTGTGCGCGACGTTGGTCCGCTCATGGGTAAGGAGCAGCCCTTCTCGATCCTCAAGATGGACCGTCCCCGTGGCAACATCGTTGTCTCGCGCCGCGCCATTCTGGAAGAGGCCCGTGCTGAACAGCGCACCGAACTGGTTTCGCAACTGCTCGAAGGCGAAATCCGCGACGGCGTGGTCAAGAACATCACCGATTATGGCGCATTCGTGGATCTGGGCGGCATCGATGGCCTGCTGCACGTCACCGATATGAGCTGGAAGCGCGTGTCTCACCCAAGCCAAGTTCTGGCCGTGGGCGATACCGTCAAGGTTCAGATCGTCAAGATCAACCCAGACACCCAGCGCATCAGCCTCGGCATGAAGCAACTGCAGTCCGATCCTTGGGATGGCGTCGAAGCCAAGTACCCCATGGGTGCCAAGTTCATGGGCCGCATCACCAACATCACCGATTACGGCGCATTTGTTGAGCTGGAAGCCGGCGTTGAAGGTCTGGTCCACGTGTCTGAAATGTCCTGGACCAAGAAGAACGTCCATCCGGGCAAGATCGTCTCCACCAGCCAAGAAGTCGAAGTCGTGGTTCTCGACGTCGATCCTTCGAAGCGCCGGGTTTCGCTGGGCCTCAAGCAGGCCATGCCTAATCCTTGGGAGCAGTTCATCGAAACCCATCCCGTGGGCTCGACCGTCGAAGGCGAAGTCAAGAACGCCACCGAGTTCGGTCTGTTCATCGGTCTGGAAAACGACATCGATGGCATGGTCCACCTGTCCGACATCGACTGGACGGCAGCGGGCGAAGAAGCCATTCAGCGCTACAAGAAGGGCGACGTCGTCAAGGCCAAGGTTCTGGATGTGGACGTCGAGAAGGAACGTATCTCGCTCGGCATCAAGCAACTGGCCGGTGATCCAATGGCTGGCGACACCCACCGTAAGGGTCAGACCGTCACCGTGATCGTCGTTGACGTCACCACCGGTGGCCTTGAAGTGAAGTTCGGCGACGAAAATGCGCCGATGACTGCCTTCATCCGCAAGTCCGACCTGAGCCGCGATCGTTCGGAGCAGCGCCCAGAGCGCTTCGCCATCAACGACCGCCTCGACGCCCAGATCACCAATATCGACAAGGCCGCTCGTCGCGTCTCCCTGTCGGTCAAGGCTCTGGAAATGGCCGAAGAGAAGGAAGCCATCGAGCAGTTCGGGTCTTCGGACTCCGGCGCTTCGCTGGGTGACATTCTCGGCGCGGCTCTGCGCGAGAAGGCTTCTAAGGAATAGTCTAAAACCCCTTAGGGTTAGGACCGTGGCGGCTTGGGAAACCAAGCCGCCATTTCTTTATTTACAACAGGGCTAGAGCTCAAATTAAACGAACTTTATATTTCTCTTCCTGCAACCCCTTGAAACCCTTTCGATTATCGACCATGGTCAAATCCATAGAGACGGGGGCCTCTCGATGATTAAGTCTGAACTGATCGCCAAATTGGCGACCGAAAATCCGCACCTGACCCAAAAAGACGTTGAACGCGTCGTTGGCGTCATTTTCGACCAGATGATCGAGGCCCTTGAAGGCGGCGGTCGGGTCGAGCTTCGCGGCTTTGGGGCCTTCTCTGTTCGCTCACGCCCTGCCCGCGGTGGACGCAATCCGCGCACTGGGGATGCCGTTTCGGTCAAGGCCAAGCACGTCCCCTTCTTCAAGAGCGGCAAAGAACTGCGCGAGCGTCTCAACGCAGACGAATAGTCAGCAGCGGTAAGGCCCTTTTATCGGCAAGCTCTGACGCTCAGCCCTTGCCAAGCAGCCCATCGCCCGCCATCTCCTTATCCATGAACAGTGCCGACCCCCATCTGGCCAAGTTGCGCGCCTTGGCTCCGGTCAAGATCTGCGGCCTGACGACAGTTGAGACCGTGGAAGCGGCCCTTGAGGGCAAGGCTGCCTATCTGGGCTTCATGTTCTTTGCCAAAAGCCCCCGTAATCTGAGCGTTCAACGCGCCGCCGAATTGGCCGCGCCGGTACGCACACGCTCCAGCATCGTCGCCGTCACGGTCGATCCCGATGATCAGACCCTCGATCAGATCATGGCGGGGCTTAGGCCCGACCTGATTCAACTCCATGGCAATGAGACGCCTGCCCGTGTAGCCGCCATCGCTCAGCGCACGGGCGCGGGGATCATCAAGGCCATTTCGGTGCGTGAACCTAGCGATCTGGAGGCCGCAAAACCGTTCGATGGGCTGGTCAATCACCTCTTGTTCGATGCCAAGCCTCCGAAAGACAGCGACCTGCCCGGCGGCGTCGGCGCGCGCTTTGACTGGACCATTATGACCGGACGGCGCTATGAGCGGCCTTGGTTTTTGGCCGGTGGCCTTGATCCTTGGAACCTTGAAGAGGCTATGGGCCAGTCTGGTGCACCCTTGATCGACGTTTCTTCTGGCGTGGAACGCGGGCCGGGCGTAAAGGACCCTGCTCTGATTTCCGCCTTTTTGTCAGCCGCTCGCCGCGTCCATGGCGCGTCTGGTCTTTAGTCACAAACCGCTTGGCAGGTCCGCGTGAACGCTCCAACTCCGAATAACTACTCCGCCTATCCCGACGCCAATGGCCGCTTTGGCGACTATGGTGGCCGCTATGTGGCTGAAACCCTGATGCCCCTCGTGCTTGATCTTGGTCAGGCCTATGAGGATGCCAAGAACGATCCGGCCTTCCACGCCGAGATGAGCGGCTACATGACCCACTATGTGGGACGGCCAAGCCCGCTCTATTTCGCTGAACGGCTGACCCAGCATTTCGGCGGGGCCAAGATCTATTTCAAGCGCGATGAGCTGAACCATACGGGCGCGCACAAGATCAATAACTGCATCGGCCAGATCCTGCTCGCGCGCCGCATGGGCAAGACGCGCATCATTGCTGAGACCGGAGCCGGTCAGCATGGCGTGGCCACCGCCACGGTCTGCGCCCGCTTTGGTTTTCCCTGCATCGTCTATATGGGCGCAACCGACGTTGAGCGGCAAAAGCCGAACGTGTTCCGCATGAACCTGCTTGGCGCAGAGGTCCGTCCCGTCACCAGCGGCACCGGCACCCTCAAGGACGCCATGAACGAGGCCATGCGCGACTGGGTGACCAATGTCGATGACACCTATTACATCATCGGCACAGCCGCTGGCCCGCACCCCTATCCCGCCATGGTCCGCGACTTCCAGTCGGTAATGGGCATTGAGGCCCGAGCCCAGATCCTAGAGCGGGAGGGCCGCCTTCCTGATGCTGTGGTCGCCTGTATCGGCGGCGGCTCGAACGCCATCGGCCTGTTCCACCCCTTCTTGGCCGACGAGAATGTTCGCCTGATCGGGGTTGAGGCGGCTGGCCATGGGCTGTCCACCGGCCAGCATGCTGCCTCTCTCACCGGCGGTCGCCCTGGCGTCCTGCATGGCAACAAGACCTATCTGCTTCAAGACGACGATGGCCAGATCATCGACGCCCACTCTATTTCCGCTGGTCTGGACTATCCCGGCATCGGTCCGGAACATTCTTGGCTACACGATGTCGGCCGCGCGCAATATGTCTCGGCCACCGACCAAGAGGCACTGGACGCCTTCCAGCTTTGCTCACAGCTCGAGGGCATTATTCCTGCCCTAGAACCCGCCCACGCGCTGGCCCGCGTCGGGGATGTGGCCAAGGAACTGGGCAAGGATGGCATCGTTTTGATGAATCTCTGCGGGCGCGGCGACAAGGATATTTTCACCGTGGCGGAAGCCCTGGGCAGCCGACTTTAAACCGAAAGAATGACCCGGATGCGCCAGAACCGAATCACTTCGCGCTTTGAAGCTCTCAAGGAAGAGGACCGAGCAGGCCTGATCACCTATGTCATGGCCGGTGATCCCGACGTGGAAACCGCTTTTGAAATTCTCAAAGGCTTGCCCGCCGCCGGGGCCGATCTGATCGAATTGGGCTTTCCCTTTTCCGATCCCATGGCCGAGGGCCCACCGATCCAGCGCGCCGCCTTGCGGGCACTCAAGTCGGGCATGACCTTGCGGGGAACCTTGGATCTGGTGCGCCGTTTCCGCGTCAACGACCAGACCACGCCGATCATTTTGATGGGCTATACAAACCCGGTTCTGACCTATGGCTTTGGTCCCTTTGCGGCTGATGCTGCGGCTGCCGGTGTCGATGGCCTGATCATCGTTGATAGCCCGCCTGAAGAGGCCGCTGAACTGTCCGATGCCCTTGATGTTGCAGGCATTTCTTTGATCCGCCTGACCGCGCCGACCACCGATGACAAGCGTCTAGAGACCGTCGTCAAGCGCACATCCGGCTTTGTCTATTACGTCTCGGTTGCCGGTGTGACCGGGGTCAAGGAGGCCGATGCCGCCACCGTCGCCCCCGCCGTCGCGCGGGTTCGCAAGGCCTCAAACCTGCCGGTCGCGGTTGGCTTTGGGATCAAGACCCCTGAGCGGGCCGCCGCCGTGGCCCGGGTTGCCGATGCGGTCGTTGTCGGTTCGGCTCTGGTCGAGGAAATTGCCTCTGCAGCCGCAACGGATAGTTTAGCGGCACCGAAAGTTCTGGCGTCCGTCTCCGCCTTGGCCCAAGCTGTTCGCATGGCAAGGCTTGACGTGAGCGTCACTTAAAGCTGAAAGTCTGGGCATGAGTATGGCTGAGACGAAAGACCCAGCGGGTTCCAATACCCCCCCGGTCGCCCCCTCCTCCGGCGGTAAGTCCGCGCGCGAGCGTGGCGGCTGGCTGGCGAAGATTGCCCCGGGTATTCGCAATCTGGTCACCAAGCGTGACACCCCAGAAAATCTTTGGGTCAAGTGTCCCGATACGGGTGAAATGATCTATCGCCCTGATCTGGAGGCCGCCCTTTGGGTGACCCCAGCGGGCCGACATATGCGTATTGGTCCAGCCCTGCGCTTTGCCTTTACCTTCGATGAGGGCCAATACGAAGAATTGCCTGCGCCCACCGCGCCGGACGATCCGCTGCACTTTT
>Ga0209499_1001959_pt1 | contig 13626 bp, 14 predicted proteins | sample C_130208_EF_Meta_FD_187306 | JGI IMG/M metagenome (GOLD analysis project Ga0209499, IMG submission 187306) | Freshwater microbial communities from Lake Croche, Canada to study carbon cycling - C_130208_EF_MetaG (SPAdes) (version 2) | ecosystem: Environmental > Aquatic > Freshwater > Lake...
AAATATACTTATAGTAATTTTTATTTGTCTATATGTATAATAAACTATACTTTTGTATTTAACTTAAAAATTTTTTTTTATGAAAACACATTTTTTATTTCCAAACAAGTACCAAAAAATTGGTTGGATTTTGTTTATTCCTAGTATCATAATAGGAGCATCTTTATTTTTTTCAAATTTTGATTTTGACAATCATTTTGAAATAAAAGTTTTTGCATTTATCAATGATGATATACTATCAGAAGTAAAATATTTTACTTTCATTAAAAATAGTATATTAGATGAAGTACTTGAAATTTTGATTATTATAGGAGCTATGTTGATAGGTTTTTCTAAAACCAAAAATGAAGATGAATTTATATCAAAAGTAAGATATGAAAGTTTAGTTTGGGCTACCTACTTAAATTTTGGATTAATACTATTAAGTACTTTATTCGTTTATGGGTTTGCTTATTTTTATGTTTTGATAATAAATATCTTTACGATGCTCATTTTCTTCATTATTAGATTTCATTTTATGATTTATAAACTTAACAAATCTACAAGCGATGACGAATAATTTAAAAGTATTACGAGCTATTAAAAATATTTCGCAAGAAGAATTGGCAAAACAAATTCAAGTCAGTCGGCAAACTATAAACGCTATGGAAAAAGGAAAATACGTTCCTTCAACAGTTTTAGCATTAAAGTTAGCCCGTTTTTTTGAGAAGCAAGTTGAAGAAATTTTTAGTTTAGAAGTAACCGATTAATAGAAATCCCATCAAATTTAACACTTGATGGGATTTTTATATTATTTTTTGAAATTTGCAATTCCTTGTTTCAACCAATTTTCATATAATCTTGCATCGGGGTCATAACTTGAAGTTGGAGTCACAGAATTTAAATTATGACCTTCTACATCCACCAAAACGTATAAGGGTTGCGTGTTGGTTTTATATTTTGTAATCATGAAATCAGTCCATTTATCTCCTACAGTAATAATTTCTGCACCCGTTGAAGGAGAAATATGTTGTTCGTTCTTTGGTAATTCTCGTTTATCATCAGCAAATAGAGAAATAATGACCAATTCATTTTTTAATATTTGAGAAACCATTTCATCAGTCCAAACATTATTTTCCATTTTTCTGCAATTTACGCAGGCATGTCCGGTAAAATCTAATAAAATTGGTTTCTTAACCTCTTTAGCATAAGCCAATCCTTTTTCATAATCGGCAAAAGTTACCAAACCATGTTTATTCAATTCGGCACCATCTGGTAATTTTTCTCCAGAAATAACAGCAGCAGAACCTCCAATTCCATTTGGACTTTCGCTATATTCCTCAGGTGGTGGGAATGCACTTATTAATTTCAATGGTGCACCCCAAAGTCCCGGAATCATATAAAAAGTAAACGAAAAAACCAATAACGCTAACATCAATCGTCCGACAGAAATATGAGTTAAAAGAGAATCGTGTGGTAGGGTTATTTTTCCCAATAAGTAAATTCCCCAAGTGCCAAAAATAGCAATCCAAATGGCTAAAAAAGTTTCTCTTTCAAACCAATGCAATTGCAATACCAAGTCAGCATTCGATAAAAATTTGAAAGCCAAAGCCAATTCTAAAAACCCTAAAGATACTTTTACGGTATTCAACCATCCGCCTGATTTTGGCAACGAATGCATCCAACCAGGAAACATTGCAAACAACATAAAAGGTAAAGCTAATGCTGATGAAAATCCCAACATTCCAATTACAGGAGCTATTCCTCCTTTGGATGCGGCTTGTACTAAAAGTGTTCCAACAATGGGACCTGTGCATGAAAAGGAAACAATTGCTAAGGCCAATGCCATAAATAATATTCCAATTAGACCACCTCTATCGGCTTGTCTATCTACATTATTTGCCCAAGAATTAGGAAGCATTATTTCAAAAGCTCCCAGGAATGAAGTTGCAAAAAACACTAATAAAACAAAGAAAATTACATTAAACCAAACATTAGTTGAAAGCTTATTCAAAGCATCTGCACCAAAAATTGCCGTTACTGCTAATCCTAAAACAACATAAATCCCAATAATTGAAATACCATAAAAAAGTGCATTTCGTTTTCCTTGAGCAGGTGTTTTACTTTGTTTAGTAAAAAAACTCACGGTCATAGGAATCATAGGAAATACACAAGGAGTTAATAAGGCAGCGAATCCTCCAAGAAAAGCTAATAAGAAAATACTCCACAGTCCTTTTTTCTCTCCTTTTTGAGGCGACACTTTCGTTATATTTTTAATTTTTTCTTTTACAACATTTTTCACAGAATCTGCTAAAGGACTTTCACTAGTAACAGTATCTTTAGTTATCGTATCAACTGCTGTTGATACAGCAACTGGAATATCAAAAATCAAATCAACTTTATCATTAATACATTGATTTTGACATGCCTGAAAATCAACATTTACAATAATTTTATCCGTTTTGTAATTGATTATTTTAACTCTTTGAGTTAAAGTAGCTTTGCTTTCAAAATAATATTCATCTACTTCAAAATCTTTGTTGAACTCTTTTTTATAGGGACTTTCTTTTGCTTTTCCAACCAATTCAAAGTTCCCTTTTTGATTTTTAAACGTAAGAAAAATAGGAAGTGGTCCTCCATCTGGAGTGAATTGCGAATACATGTGCCAACCACTTTCAATAGTTGCATTCATGACTAAATTAAATTCGGTATCCGATATTTTCTCGGTTTTAGTAGTCCATTTCACTGGTTTTTTTACCTGTGCAGTAACATTTGCTAATGCAAAAAAGGCCACAAGTATTACAATTAGTTTTTTCATTGAAGTATAATTTGTACAATATTAGTTGTGTTTTGTCTTACTTTAAATCGTTCGTCTTGCCGCATTCCAATAATCCAAACAATTTGATCATTAGAACATAAAAGCCATTGATTTTCTTTGTCAATTAAAGATAGTTTTTCATCTTTGAAATACTTACTCAATTTCTTTTTCCCTTGCATTCCAAATGGATAAAAACAATCACCTTCGTTCCATTTTCGAATGGTTAACGGAAAATGTAATTGATCCTCATCAACAAATATAGTATTTGCATTTGTAATTGAAAGGTTACTTACATTACAAAACGAAATATTTAAGGGAATTTTAACGTCTTTTTGGTCTTTATCAATAAAATAATTTTCATAATTAATATTATTTTTTCTATCAAACAATATCAAATGGTCTCTATTTTTTAACAAACAAAAATTATCTGAAAACACTTGTTTACCTGTTTGTGCATGAACTAATTCATATATATCGTTCCAAGCAGTAAACTCGAATTGTTTTAACCATTGATATAAATAAGCTGTATAATTGGGTAGTTTTAAAAGCTCTTTCAAATTGATTTTTAAAACATCATCACTTTCTTCAACTACCATTTTATAAACTAATTTAGTGGCGTCCTCAACTAAAGATTGGGATTGCTTTAAATTCTCAATAGATTTTTCAAACGAAGATAAAAGATGAGGATTTAATTCTTTTAAAATAGGAATAACATCATGACGCAATTTGTTTCGCAAATATTTATCTGAAGCATTACTAGAATCTTCTCGCCAGTAAATAGCTTTTTCTCTAGCATAGTTTTCAATTTCATTCCTAGAAAAAGTTAATAACGGACGGACAATTTTATCATTATGATTTGGAATTCCAGTCAATCCGTCTAAGCCGGTTCCTCTACTAAAATTGATTAAAAAAGTTTCTAAGCTATCATCCAAATGATGTGCTGTCAGAATATAATCGCAATCTTCCTTTTCTAAAAGTTCGTAAAACCAATCGTAGCGCAATTTTCGAGCAGCCAATTGAATAGACAATTTATAATCGGTTGCCCATTGTTTGGTATCAAATTTTTGAATGAATATTGGAATTGCTAACGAATCACAAATTGATTTCACAAAATCTTCATCTCCGTTACTTTCATTGTTTCTTAATTGAAAATTGCAATGAGCAACAGCAAAATCATACTGCAATTGTTTGAATAAATGAACTAAAACCATACTATCAATGCCACCACTAACCGCCAAAAGAAGTTTTTTTCCTTTTAGATATCTAAAATTGGTGTGTAAATGATTGTGCAGTTTTTGTAACATCCTTCAAAAGTAAGAAAATATATTTAACTCAAAACTTCAAACATCGCTTTGGCCTTCAATAAACATTCTTCATATTCTTTTTCGGGTTTAGACAAAGAAGTTATGGCACTACCCACCGAAAAAGAAAGATATTGATTTTTAGAATTATAAAGAATGCTTCTGATGACAACATTAAAATCAAAATCTCCGTTTGGAGTGAAATATCCCACGGCTCCACTATACAATCCACGCTTGGTTTCTTCTAAGTTTTCAATGATGTTCATCGCTGAAATCTTTGGCGCTCCAGTCATGCTTCCCATCGGGAAAGTAGTTCTCAAAATTTCTACAGGAGATGTTGTATGTTCGACATTAGAAACAACAGTCGAAATCATCTGATGCACTTGCTTAAAAGAATAAATTCCGCAAAGTTCTTCTACGACTACACTTCCTTTGGTGGCGGTATGCGATAAATCATTTCGAACTAAATCCACAATCATAATGTTTTCGGATCGCTCTTTTGGGTTTTCTGAAAGCTCTTTTTTCGATTTTTCATCCGCTTCTTTAGTATCAAAACGCTTTGAGGTTCCTTTAATGGGTTGCGAAATGATTTTAGTTCCTTCTTTTTTCAAATAACGTTCTGGAGAAGCAGAAAGTAAATACTGATTATTATTTTTTAAATAAACTGCAAATGGAGGTTCTGATATTTCATTAAGTTTTTGATACACCTCTAATGGTTCAATAAATGCATTCTTCGCATAAAACTCCATACAAAAATTAGCTTCATAGATATCGCCCCGCTGAATGTGTTCTTGCATTTTGTTAACTTTATCAAGGTAACTTTCTTTTGATATTTGTTGCTTAATCATTATTTCTGAAGACTTACTGCCAAATAGTGAACACTGATTAATTTCATTAAAATCTTCATCTATTTCATCATCACACATATTCAAATATTGAATTTCCAATTGATTTTCTTTTAAAAGAAAGAGCTTTTTAGGTTGGAAGAAAAACAAATCGGGAAATTCTAATCCATCATAATTATTAGATTGTAAATCTTCAATATCATTTTTTAAATCGTAAGACAAGTAACCAAACAACCAGTCTTTAGTTTGACTTTGGTACTGATGCAAATCTTCAAATGCTTTTTCGTAATCTGTTTTTATTGATGTAAACGAATCAACCGCAAGCACGCAATCGTAATTGGAATAAATTTGATTGTAGTCATTAGAGTCTAAAAAAACAACTTCTCTAAACGAATTAGACCATAACAATAGTTGTTTTTTAAATTCACTAGGATTTGCAATAGTTTTATGAAGAATTGTTCTCAAGGGGTAATTTTATTTTTTCAAAATTACAATAAAATATATTTTTAAGTGAAACTTATAATATATAAATTATTACTAATCAACTTTAAATTAGAAATCAAATGATACAAAAAGAGCCCAATAAATATCGAGCTCTTAATTTTCAGAATTATAATTTGTGTTAAATTCAGAAACAGAACAGCAGCGAGTTTCTAAAATTATTAGTTTATTAAACGTGCAAAGCTTTATTGTCTGTTGCAGCCAAAGCCGCTTCTTTAATAGCTTCAGCAAATGTTGGATGCGCATGACTCATTCTAGAAATATCTTCAGCACTAGCTCTAAATTCCATAGCAGTAACAGCTTCGGCAATTAAGTCGGCACATCGAGCACCAATCATATGAACTCCAAGAACCTCGTCAGTTGTAGCATCTGCTAATATTTTTACAAATCCATCAATATCACCACCTGCTCTAGCTCTACCTAATGCTTTGAAAGGAAAACTTCCTGCTTTATAAGCAACACCTTCTGCTTTCAATTGCTCTTCCGTTTTACCAACAGCGGCAACTTCGGGCCATGTATATACCACACCAGGAATCAAGTTGTAATCGATATGAGGTTTTTGACCCGCTAATATTTCCGCAACCATCACTCCTTCTTCTTCCGCTTTGTGTGCCAACATAGCTCCACGAACAACATCTCCAATTGCGTAGATATTTGGAATATTTGTTTGCAAATGATCATTAACTTCGATCTGTCCTCTATCAGTCAGCTTCACTCCTGCCCTATCGGCACTCAATCCGTCCGTATAAGGACGTCGACCTACAGATACTAATGCATAATCGCCTTCAAGAGTAATGATTTCTCCTTTAGCACTTTCTGCTTTAACAGTAACTGTATTTCCATTTCGTTCTACCGATTGAACTTTGTGCGACGTGTAGAATTTCATTCCCTGTTTTTTCAACACTTTGGTTAGTTCTTTTGAAAGACTGGAATCCATACCTGGTATAATTCGATCCATAAATTCGACTACAGAAACATCAGCCCCCAATCTTAAATATACTTGACCCAATTCGATTCCAATAACGCCCCCCCCAATAATTACTAAATGTTTAGGAACCTCTTTTAATTTCAACGCTTCTGTTGAAGTAATGATTCGTTCTTTATCCAATTTTATGAAGGGTAAGTTAGATGGTTTGGAACCTGTAGCGATAATAATATTCTTTGCCTCAATGGTTTCAGAAGATCCGTCTGCTTTTGCAATAGCCACATGGGTAGCATCAATAAAAGAACCTAATCCTTGAAAAACTGTCACTTTATTTTTATCCATTAAAAACTTAACTCCACCACTCGTTTGATCAACTACCGCTTGTTTGCGTGCAATCATTTTCTCTAAATTCACTTTTACATTACCAGAAACTTCAATTCCGTGGTCGGCAAAATGTTGCAATTCTTCAAAATGATGCGATGAAGCTAATAATGCTTTAGAAGGAATACAACCCACATTCAAGCAAGTTCCACCAAGAGTTGCATATTTTTCGATAATGGCAGTTTTAAAACCTAGTTGTGCACAACGAATTGCCGAAACATATCCGCCGGGACCTGAACCTATAATGACTACGTCAAATGAACTCATAGTTTTTTATGTTTTTAATTCCTGCAAAACTAATATTTTTTTAGCAAAAATGATAGTAATTCGTACAAATTATTCCTATTTTTATTACTTTAGCAAAATGATAAAAGTGGTTATTTTTGGTTCGGGAAATCTAGCGCAACACTTAATTTTAGCTCTCCAAAAAGCTTCGGATGTGGAGTTGGTTCAAGCATTTGCAAGAAACGAAAAAGACCTTTTAAAAGTTCTTGATTCAGATAAGATTACATCAAATTACAACCACATTAAAAATGCTGATTTATACATTATAGCTGTTTCTGACAATGCCATACAAGAGGTTTCCAACTTACTGCCTTTTTCTAATAAATTGGTCGCTCATACCTCAGGAAGTGTTGCTATAGAAATGTTAAATGATAAAAATAGAAAAGCAGTTTTTTATCCACTCCAAACCTTCTCGAAAAATAAAGAGATAAATTTCAGTGAAATTCCAATTTGTTTGGAAGCTGAAAATACAACTGATTTACAAATTTTGAAACAAGTTGCCAAAACCATTTCTGATGTAGTGTATGAAATCAATTCGAAACAACGAAAATCACTGCATGTGGCTGCTGTTTTTGTGAATAATTTTGTCAATCATTTGTACCAAATCGGCAACGATATTTGTTCAGATAATAATGTTCCATTTGATATTTTAAAACCTTTGATTACAGAAACAGCTAATAAAATACTCATGCTTTCACCAACCAATGCTCAAACAGGGCCTGCAAAAAGAAGAGATACTACGACTATAAATGCTCATCTAACATTTTTATCTGATGAAAATCAGAAGAATATATATAAAATACTAACCAAATCTATAATCGATAATGACCAAAAGCTATAAAGAATTATTGAATGATATCACTACCTTCATTTTTGATGTTGATGGAGTTTTAACAGACAGTTCGGTTCATATAACGCCAACTGGTGAAATGCTTCGCATGATGAACATTCGTGATGGTTTTGCGATGAAAGCAGCTTTAGAGAGTGGCTACAATGTATGCATCATTTCTGGTGGGAATAATGAAGGGGTTAGAATTAGATTGCGAAATTTAGGCATTCACGACATCCATTTAGCAAGTCCAAACAAAGTGGAAACCTTCAAAGAATATATCGAACTTTATAATATAAAACCAGAGCATGTACTGTATATGGGTGACGATATTCCCGATTATCATGTAATGCAATTGGTAGGATTACCAACTTGCCCGCAAGATGCCAGTCAAGAAATTAAAGCAATTTCAAAATATATTTCTCATAAAAATGGCGGTAAAGGCGCCGTTCGAGAGGTAATTGAGCAAGTAATGAAAGTGCACGGAAAATGGCATTTGTATTATGATGGCAAACATGATTAAAAGTTAGCAGTCTTTAGTAATCAGTTGTCAGTTATTTAGATTGTGAAAAATAGTATTCAGTTAATTAGTTTTTTATGACATTTCAAGATTTATTAGCCTATCAAAAATCATTTACTTTAGCAATGAAAATTTTTACTATTTCAAAATCTTTTCCAAAGGAAGAAACATATTCATTGACAGATCAAATAAGACGTTCTTCTAGAAGTGTTTCGGCGAATATTTCAGAAGCTTATAGAAAAAGAGAGTATCCAAAACATTTTCACAGTAAACTAACTGATTCCGACGCAGAAAACTCCGAAACTCAGGTATGGTTAGAATATTCATTGGCTTGTAAATACATTACTAATGAATACTTTACAGAATTATTAAATGAATCAAAAGAAGTAGGAAAACTAATAAATTACATGATTCTAAACCCTAAAAAGTTTGGAGTAAAAGAATAAAAACGTCAATTGATAAGCCTATAAATGACTGTAAACTATAAACTACAAACTGTAAACTGAACACTAAACACCCAACACTCAACACTGAATACTGAATACTGAATACTGAACACTGAATACTGAACACTGAATACTGAAAACTGAATACTGAACACTGAATACTGAACACTGAACACTGAACAAAATGAAATTCTTAAAACTAATTCGCTACCAAAATCTACTATTACTTGCCTTTATGCAACTGGTCTTTAGGTTTGGATATTTAGAACTTATTAAAATTCCACTTTCATTATTCTATTGGCAATATACGTTGTTGGTTTTAGCTACAGTTTTAATTGCTGCTGGTGGATTTGTAATCAATGATATTTTTGACCAAGAAACAGACCAAATTAACAAACCCAATAAGGTAGTTATTGGCGACTCAATTTCAGAAACTAATGCGTATACAATTTATGCCGCACTAACCATTACGGGAGTTGCTTTAGGGTTTATTTTAGCAAATTCGGTTTCACATCCCAATTTTGCAATACTATTTGTATTAATCGCTACATTACTCTATTTTTATGCAAGTTCTTTAAAACAAATAGCTGTTGTTGGCAATATAGTTGTGGCAGCACTATTAGCTTTTAGCGTCCTAATTATTGGAATTTTTGATATTATTCCAAATACCTTCGACGTCAATCGGGCACAAATGAGTTTGGCTTTTTCAATACTATTTGATTATGCTAAGTTTGCTTTTATTATCAATCTGGTTAGAGAAATAATAAAAGATATCGAAGATATAAATGGCGATAATTTACAAGGAATAAGAACTTTACCAATTATTATTGGGACTAAAAAAACAGTAATCATAGCTTTTGTTTTATTGCTTTTACCTACACTGTATTTGTTTTATTATTTGAACAATTACTTGTTTGCGAATGATTTATATTATGCAACCATCTATTTAATTGTATTTGTAATTGCGCCTTTACTATTTTGTTTACTTCGAATTTGGAATGCCAAAGAAAAAAGCGATTTCCACCAAATTAGCACATTTTTAAAATGGATAATTTTCTTCGGAATTTTATCTATTGCTATAATTACACTAAATATTATTCACCATGTCAAATAAATATAAAATCATTTTAGCATCAGGTTCTCCAAGGCGTCAACAGTTTTTCAAAGACTTTGATCTGGATTTTGAAATTCGTTTAAAGGAAATTGAAGAAATCTATCCCAAAAATTTAAAAGCAGAACAAATAACCAATTTTTTGGCCGAGTTGAAAGCAAAAGCTTTTGATGGCGAAATTTTAGAAAATGAATTGGTAATCACAAGTGATACTATAGTTTGGCTTCATAATAAAGCATTGGGAAAACCAAAAAATTATGACGATGCTTTCCATATTTTGAAATCATTATCTAATGAAACCCATGAAGTAATCACTTCTGTTTGTTTTAAAACATCAAAGAAAACAGAAACTATTTTTGATGTCACCAAAGTTACATTTAATGAATTATCAGACGATTCCATTCGTTATTATTTAGACAATTACAAACCATTCGATAAAGCGGGAGCTTATGGAATTCAAGAATGGATTGGATTAATTGGGATTTCTAAAATTGAAGGTTCTTACACCAATGTGGTTGGGTTACCTACGGAAAAAGTATATAAATTTTTAACACAAATAGTAGCAGATAATTCGTAAATTTACTTTAAATCCAAAAGAGCACTAAATTGAAAAATGAAATGGAATCAGAAGAGGAAATCAATGCTAAAATATTGAAAGTAACCATGGTTATTCAAGAAAACTATCCTGAATTATCCAAATATTTGAATGAAATGCCCATCACAATTCCAGTTGATAGTAGACCAGAAGTTAATCTCAAAAATCTTGAAAAATATTACGATTCACTGGTTACACTATTTAGAAATTATGTAGCGGAACATCAATTAAATTACATAAACCAACGATCTGGAACAGGTCACTTGTAGTTAAATTAGGGATTTAAATAATTTTTTAAAATAAAACAACAATGTACAAACCTTCTGTATGGAAAACCAATTATACTTGGCTGTTAATTATTAATGCTATATATATTGTTCTTTTTTATATTTTAATGCAACTTTTTTCATAAAATATGCAGCAACTTGATTGGATTATACTTTCTCTAACACTTCTATTCATCATATTCTATGGTGTATATAAAACGCGAGGAAGTAAAAACGTAGAAGAATATATTCTTGCTAATAACCAAACGCCTTGGTGGGTTGTTGGACTTTCAGCCATGGCTACTCAAGCAAGTGCCATTACGTTTCTTTCCACTCCAGGACAAGCCTATCATGACGGAATGGGATTTATTCAATTCTATTTTGGACTGCCGATTGCAATGGTCGTTATTTGCCTAGTTTTCATCCCTATTTACAATAAATATAGAGTTTTTACAGCATACGAATACTTGGAAAATCGTTTTGATTTAAAAACACGATCGTTGGCTTCTATTTTATTCCTAATTCAGCGTGGTCTAGCAGCTGGTATAACCATTTATGCTCCATCAATTATACTTTCAACGCTTTTAGGTTGGAACCTTACGCTACTCAATATTATCATTGGAATTTCAGTAATCTTTTATACATTTATTGGAGGAACAAAAGCGGTAAACGTCACTCAAAAGCAACAAATGTTTGTTATAATGTTTGGAATGTTCGTTACCTTTTATCTCATTCTGCACATGCTTCCCAATGAAATGACATTTTCTAATGCACTACATATTGCGGGAGCAAATGATAAGATGAATATTTTGGATTTTTCATTGGATACTGAAACACGTTACACCTTTTGGAGCGGAATTACAGGTGGATTTTTCCTAATGCTATCCTATTTTGGAACCGATCAAACTCAAGTGGGAAGATATCTTTCGGGAAAAAGTGATCGTGAAAGCCAAATGGGAATGATTCTAAATGGATTTCTTAAAGTCCCAATGCAGTTTTTTATTCTGTTAACAGGAGTAATGGTTTTCGTTTTTTTTCAATTCAATCCCGTGCCTCTAAATTTTAATCCAAATAATAAAATACTCATAGAACATTCAAAATATAAGGATGATTATTTTAAACTTGAAACAAAGTTAAACGCATTAGCCGAAGAAAAAAAAGAATATAACCTACTTTATATTGACCATTTAAATCAAAATTTTGACAATCCAATTCTTAGAAATAAACTTAAAGAATTAGCTGGAAGAGAAAAAGATTTAAGAGATCAAGCAAAAGAAATAATCGAAAAAGTTGATGTTAAAGCAGAAACCAATGATAAAGATTATGTGTTTCTACATTTCATACTGCATTATTTACCCAAAGGATTAATCGGATTGTTATTAGCCGTAATACTTTCGGCGGCCATGTCGTCTTCTGCTTCCGAACTTACTGCTCTAGCATCTACAACAGCCATTGACATCTACAAGCGAAATATAAAAACAGAAAAATCAGAAAAACATTATGTAAATGCCACACAGTTTTTCACACTAGGCTGGGGAATTATTGCCATTTTATTTGCTTGTGTTTGTACCCTTTTTGAAAATTTAATTCAGTTAGTAAATATATTAGGTTCCATATTTTATGGTACTGTTTTAGGAATATTTCTCGTTGGTTTTTTGGTTAAATATGTAAAAGGAAAAGCTATATTTTGGAGTGCTGGAATTAGTCAAATTTCAATTTTCTTTATTTATTATTTCTTTATTCATCAATACCCAAGTGGACAAGAGAAACTGGGGTATTTATGGTTGAATATTATTGGAGCCTCTTTAACTCTGATTCTTTCAAGTTCCTTTCAATTTGTTTTGAATCAAAAAAAGAGACAAATCTAATAGCAAATAGATTTAACAAATACAGGAATAACTTTTTTTGTTTAATATTATTAAAAAACAATTAAACAATATGTATATTTGTACTATGAAAATATACAGACTACATACGAAACAAAACCTTCCCATTTCATTAGACGAAGCTTGGAATTTGTTATCAGATCCAAAAAACCTACAAAAAATAACTCCAGAATATATGGGTTTCAAAATCCTTTCAGGAGCAGATAGGCCCATGTTTCCAGGGCAAATAATTCAATATATTGTAACTCCTGTATTGGGAATTCCAACCAAATGGGTAACCGAAATCACGCATGTGGTTGACAAAAAATATTTTGTTGACGAACAACGTTTTGGGCCTTACGCTCTTTGGCATCACAAGCATTTTCTAAAAGAAGTTCCCGGTGGCGTTGAGATGGAAGATATTGTAGATTATAAAGTTCCAATGGGATTATTAGGTCAATTAGTGCATCCATTTTTAGTACAACCTAAATTGAATGAAATTTTTGAATACCGTAGAAAAAAATTAATAGAAATGTTCGGAGAATTTAAAGGATAAATTATGAAAAATATACTACTTATTGGCGGTTCTTATGGAATCGGAAAAGCCATAGCTGAAGAATTACAATATGAAAATAAACTTTTTGTTGCTTCAAGAACCAATGAAACTATATCGGATTTTAATGTGACTTATCTCCCTTTTGATGCTTCAACCGACATATTGGATGTATCAAAATTACCTGAAGTTATTGATGGATTGGTTTATTGTCCCGGCAGTATCAATTTACGTCCGTTTAAAGCATTGAAAATGGAAGCTTTTGAAGCTGATTTACAGATCAATTTCTTGAATTTAGTAAAAGTAATTCAAACTGTGTTACCCAATTTAATGGCTTCCAATCAATCGAGCATCGTATTGTTTAGCACAGTGGCTGTAAAAATGGGAATGCCTTTTCATACTAGTG
>Ga0209499_1001960_pt1 | contig 13620 bp, 17 predicted proteins | sample C_130208_EF_Meta_FD_187306 | JGI IMG/M metagenome (GOLD analysis project Ga0209499, IMG submission 187306) | Freshwater microbial communities from Lake Croche, Canada to study carbon cycling - C_130208_EF_MetaG (SPAdes) (version 2) | ecosystem: Environmental > Aquatic > Freshwater > Lake...
GGAAAAATTCGATATGCCCTCATCCGTCTCCGATTTCCCAAAATAAGAACTGACGGTATGCCCATAGGAATCGACCCCCTTTCCAATCACCGTCACACCTTCCTCTTTTGGCTGATCCTCAAACCCCTCCTTAACCAGAGTTTCTTTCGGGACAGTGGCAGTAAAAGGGCGATCGGGATCCGAATCCACCCCTTTCAAGAAGCTTAGTGCTGGTCCCTTCGTTACCCGTTTCTTCTTCGGTAACTTTTGTACAGCATCCGGAAATGCATCGTCTAGTGAACAGCCGGCGGACATTACGCCCTCTATAATAGAGTAAAGAATGATGCCACCCACCAACGGACAAGTCGATCATTCCCCCTTATTTATGGGCGTTCTCGGCTCCATCCTCATTCTCTGGGCATCCTTCACCGATAAAGTCCCTGCAGAAGTCCGCTACCATCTTTCCACCGTCTCGGGACGACTCTTCTGTGTCGCCGGCCTCTATGCCGTCTACACCTTTCTCGGCTTTCTCCCCGCCTTTCTCTATACCATCGCCATTGCCCTCATCTGGGCAAATCGTCCCTTAACGAAGCCGGTAGAAGGATTCCTCGCCAACATCAAGAAGACACCCGTCAATGGTAAACCCTGGTTCTCAGAACGTATCGTGGGAGAATCAGCAGAAATCGTAGAAGATCGTGTTGATACGATTGCTGTGCAAGATTCATCCTCTTCACAAAATGCAAAAACATCACGTTGAACTAGATGGCAAGATCTTCCGAATTCTATATTTCTGCTGCCCTAGTGCTCATTCTCTTCTTATGGACATGGCAGGTCGGCACTCATTTAGAAACTCCTTATCCTGAAACCCTGGTCGAGTTCTATGCGACTCCTGGATCTCGAATCATTCTTTTACTCTTTATCGTCTTGTGTGCATCTTGGAACCGGTATGTCGGGATTTTCGCCGCCCTCGCGTTTATCTGTCTCGGTGCAGATATATCAGTCTTTGGAACAGCCCCCTAAATCCTAGGGTACCAATAGTATGGTTCTCCCGGTACCAGGCATAGATATACTGGTCAGTAGTCTTAACTCAAATCCATATTTCATTGGTGTAATGATGCTTTTTCTGAATTTAGGCGGTCGTTTCTTATCTCTCGAAGTGAGCAAGGGGCAAGAGAAATTCATGAGCGATCCTCTCATCCGTCGTTTCCTGCTCTTTGTCGTCCTCTTTGTTGCCACGCGAAATATTCTCGTCGCCGCAGGAATGACGGTGATTGTGGTGATTCTCCTGGGATATGTGTTAAATGAGAGCTCAGATCTGTTTCTCTTTCGTTCTACCGCCAATAAACGGGAGGTTGCTGCGGAGACCTCTTCCCTCGGATTAAATATGGAAGAAATGATGATTCTAAAACGGCTTCAAGATAAACAAGCGCAAGCACAAGCACAGACTAAGGCTCCGAAGGCCGAACCTGTCAAGGTGAATCCTTCTGCGTTTCAGTATTATATGGCGTCGATTCAATCGATGCAGGCGTAAGACAAGTTTAGAATTAAACACAGATTCTGTGATATGTTCTACACATTCAAGCTAATCGTTGATCCAGAGGGAGGCTGGGCACGGCGTCTCCTCCTGCCAGACCCTGTCCCTACAGAATCAGCATAACTCATATCCTCACTCACCACGGATGCCGCGCCAGACGTCGCCGCCTGTACTGCCGGCTGAGACGTGTAGACAGGCATCGCCGCCGTCTCCGCCTTGCGCACTTCCTCGAACGTCTTCAAGATATCTTCAACACCACTAGGTCCCGCCATCTCACGTCTCGCGGTTGGCTTTTGTGCCTGAGCCTGAGTCTGGCTTTGGGGCATACGAGCTTCCGAGGATCCGAAAAAGGCGCCTGTGGGAGGAGGCTGGGGGGCAGTAAAAGGACCCATCCCTGGAGGAGTCACCCCTGGTTCCACCCCCATGGCCATCCCCATGAAATTCCCAAACCCTGGTCCCGCCTGCTGGGCTGCCGCTGCCGCCATCTGCCTCGCCAGCTCAGGGTTCTTCTTCAGCACATCATCCATGGTCGGCATCTTGGATCGGAAAAAGGTGTTGCTGACGTGGCACATGAACCCACTTCCTCCCACTGCCATAACAAGACGCATTTCAGGGGACATCTTGCCCTTATCCTTGTACTTGTCATACAGTTCCTCGAAGATTTCATCAAAATCCTCGACATTCTCGTGCACAGACTCAGACCATCCATCCAGCTTAATGTCAAAGGGATCAAATTTCCCGTTGAGCCATTCCATACCTGTGATTGCCCCCATCAACATCTGGCGCTGGAACTTGATACTCGTCTCTAACTGACGAGCATCCACCAGGCGGAAATATTCCGTCTTGATTTCATCCAGGGCATTGTCCATGGTAAATTTGCGAGACACGGGAAATCCCTTTGCTTCCAGCCTCTGTAACTTATTCAGGAAGTCGGACTTTTCCTTCTTCTCATCCTCAGGGTTCCTCACGGATGCCAGCTGAATGCCTGGACCCGTTGAACTCTGGCTATTGCCAAAGAGGGAAGATCCGAAGGATTCCTTCACTGGCTGTACCTCGATAGGCGGGGCGCCGAAGGAATTCAGATCAATAGGACCATCAATAGAAATTGGCTCCAAAGGGCTGACATCAATCCCAAGGGAAGAGGAAGGGGCGAAACTTTGAATGGAAATACTCTTGCCTTCACTGGGCGGAGCAAAGGAAACCCTCTCGGATTGACGTTCAGGAGCATTCACGGTCACCTTACCTGGGTTAGAGATGAGAGACAGGCCGAGATCATCACCCAGATCTCCTCCAGAGCCGAAATCCCCCAGATCAATAATATTTCCAAAGTTTTGGTCAGGCCGGGATGAACCGAGTGCAACACGTTCCATTTCGGCGATGGAGATACTCATCTCTTTCTTCGTTATAGACTGCTATTTAGGTTTCCCCTTTTGCCGCATTAACGTAATCCTGAACCATAATTAAACAATCAGCTAAATCGCTTTTCTTTGCCTGTTTACTAAACCAATCTTTCCCTTTTTCGACGACGATCGTCGCATCAGCAATTCCCTCTAGCACCTTTGTCTCGGTCATCTGTTTACGCTCGGCGTAGCCCTCGTTTCCTTTTGTCGCCCCCGTAGATTTCTTGGAAGCGTGGACAAGACGGATCTCAGGTGGTCCCTCGAGTAAATCTCTCAGCGTGGCAAAGAGCATCATTTGCACAGACTTCATCATTGGATTTTTAAAGGCTGGTTGATTTTCCAGAAGGATCACCTTGCAGGAAGAAAAGAGTTCCGCGTTTCGTTGCACGACGGCGCGAAGGCCGTCATGAATCGCTTCTAATCCAACAGATTTGACTTTCGTCAGTTTCACAGGGATGGCCACCTTGGTCTGTAAAAAGGTGAGGGCTGCTTCCTTCGTTTTCAGGTGGGGGGGTTGGGCGCCAGCATGCTTCGCCAGCTCCTTCAGCTTTGCCATTGGGGGGATGGTGCGGAGCAGGCTTCCATCGAGATCGCGGAGAGGGGTACAGTGTTTCACACAATAGGAGCGATTCTGGAAAGTAAAGGATGGCTTCTTGGTACACGATGCACAGGTTTCTTGCTCTGACGATCCGGTGACTAGATTCTCATTCTCCCAGCCGTGGATTGTCAGGGTGGAATCTTTAGAGCCGCAACACCAGGCAAGATTCTTGATTCCAATATCAACAGCAAGAACTCTCATTCTCTTGATATTGTGGCTTTTGTTACACAGGGGAATACGCTTTAGGTTATTTTTCTACAAGTCCAAGAACAGTCAAGGGATTATAGTTATATACAGATTCTAATACGGCGTGGGATATGCCGTGAACACCCATGGCTATAGATAAGACGAGTAGAAGTATGGCGAACCGATACGTGTCTGTGACGCGTCTGAAGCAATATACGATATAGAGTATACTGATCATCAACAGGCCACCACTGAGAGTATGAGCATATATAGATGGACTATACATGCTTATACTAAAGTTTTAGATTATTAGACCCATTTCCTTTTAGTAACGTCTTCGGCGAGACGCACTCGTCTTGCGGCTTTTGCGAGAACGGGTACGGGAACGCCTATGGCTACGGGAACGCCTGCGGCTACGTCTCCCTCCCTGCTTTGATAAAAATTTACTGGCGAATCCCATTGGAAGTTGCATTTCAATGATATCCATACCATCAGGTTCAACCTCACTTAGTTCAAAATATAAGGCGGAACCTTGAGTCGCGGAACTCTGTAGATCAGGAGTATGGAGATATAAAATACCATTCACAATCTTCCCAACAATAAAATCACGCGCTTTACCATCCGCAAATAAATCACCGGACACTTTTACGCGATCTTCTACGTTAAATTCCATCTATATATATTCGCGAATTAAAATTCCGTTCCGGGTCGATTGTATGCGTTAGGTTACATTACTTATACGTAATGTTATACTATAGAATGAAATATGTATTTGATATAGGTGCAAATGTGGGAAATTGGGCTAAAGCAAATATATATACGTATGAAAAAATAATTTCAGTTGAAGCCTCACCTATTACCTTTAAGCGATTAGAGGATAATTGCAAGAGCGATAAAATTATTTTACTTAATTACGCCGTTTGTAATAATAATGGGGAAGATATTACATTTTATCAAGCCGAGGCTGATGTACTATCAACTATAAATAAGGATTGGTTAACAAGTGAAAGTTCAAGATTTCATAATCATAAATACAAGGAAATTACCTGTAAAACAATCACAATTGATACATTAATTGAACAATATGGGATTCCAGATATGATTAAAATAGATGTAGAGGGTGGCGAATACGAATGTGTTTCTTCATTAACACAGAAAGTAAATACACTTTGTTTTGAATGGGCTTCTGAAACGAATGCCATTACATTTAAATGCATAGACTATTTACAACAATTAGGGTTTACACACTACTACCTACAAGAGCAAGATCACTATACATTTGTTCCAAAAGACCAGGACTATTATGATATACCTACTATACAAGAGAAATTATTGAATACTACACCCAAAAAAGACTGGGGAATGGTATGGTGCAAATAATTAGTTATGCATCGAATCCTCTGATCATATTCATATAGATACATCAATTCTTAAACGAGCATTGATGTATCTACGAGCAAGGAGTTAGAATATTCCTCGTGGAGTATTGCGTCCTCCTTCAAAGACCCGCGTCAACATTGGTTGAGAAGGAGTCTGACTAGCATAGATCGGAGAAAAGGTGCCAAAGAGCTCTGGGACAGACTCGATGCGCTCAGTCCCAACTCCTTTCTGCGTCCCCTTCTTAACAAAGCACTGCATCTCATCGCATTTTACATAGCGCGCAGCAGGCATATTGATCGCAGAATTGTAAGGAAGATTTGCGCCAGTTTGTTCTGCCTGGCGTCTCCTCGCCGTCTGCATAATTTCCTCGGCGTTACGTTGAAAAAATGCTTTCGTGGCGAACTGCATGCCCGTCGGGATATTCACTTCACAATGGGAACGGTAATCTGTGACGAGGCGCCCGTCTCCCATCGGTGCTGCCCATCCAGCATAACGGGCATCCTGGGTTGGCAGAGTCGTCTGTTTTGGCACTTGTAAGGAACGGGCTTCTTGCTCAATGGCACGTTTACTTGGTTTGGAAAAAAACCAGGGAGACTGAGGAAGTCTATATCCATCGGTGTCCATCTTCTAAGACTCGACATAAACGTAAGGATGGTTACCACCATTCTTATGGTTTACAGGTTGCTAAACGAATTACTCCTTAGCCTCTGCCTCAGCTTCAGGAACCTCCGCCAGGTTCACCAGAAAGCCTTGCACACCCTGATCAGCCCCCTCCATCTCAGGCTTCTTCCTCAGGGAATCAATGATCTCCTTCTTCTTCAGTCCATGCACAGCCACTCCATTCTGTCTCCCCAGAGCCTGTAATTCCTTCAGCGTCATGGATTCATAATTCACGTCCATCTTGAGCTTCACTTCTGTGTCGGAAGGGCTAGGAATTCCCTTTAACATCTCAGCATACTTCTCCTCGTCGATCGTATCAACATCCTCGGGAGTGAGAGGTGCTGGAGAAGATACTGGATTCACCGTCTCGGGACCTGCAAACATGTCAGAGCCCATAAAGGAAGCTTCTGTCGTCATTTTCAGGGTCAGCAGAAGATTCTCCAGCAGAGCCACCCTCTTCTCATTTTGCACCAGACGAGTGAAAAAGTAAAAGGAAAGAGAACCGAAGATCATGATGAGCAGGATAGCCACAGTGACGGAATCATTTAAAAGCGCCATTCTGGTCGGAACTAAGGAAACAAACGGGTAAATAAACCGCGCCCTTTGCCGCAGCCTCAAAGCAACTCGTATTGCTGTAAGAGGGAATCCACGCTGCTGAGTTCACAAATCCCCTGTTTCAGCTTATAGGTTAAGTCGAGTTTTCCCTCCTTCATGTGTGCCTCGACGCATAGCCGTTTCACCGTATCTTCAGGAGCAGATTTTGCCAAGGAATACACATGGGTGCTGATAATACTAATACAATTCTTCTTTTGCCAGAAGGATCGGCAAAAGAGTTCACTGGTGCGAATGGCATCTGGTGGATTTGTACTGTGGAAGAGTTCATCATACACGACAAAGCCTGCGCCGTCACGCTTCTTCAGGACAGCAGATGCAAACGATACTTCGCGCTCAAACATGCTCAGGGAACCAGGGCTATCATCAAGGCGCATTCCATCAGCGATCCAGGAAATATAGGACATCTGTCCCTTCCCAGCGATGACCGCGCCGAACGAATGGGCGAGAATGATATTCACTAGCGCGCCTCGCATCAGACTGGATTTTCCTCCACGATTTGGTCCTGTGACAATGGAATGGTGAGGAGCCTTACCACCCAGGGATAAGGAAGACAGAACGCGTTTCCCTGAATCAATACTTGGATCGCCAAAATCTTTCAGCAGTAAAAGGGGTTGTGTTGCGTTGACGAAGGATACTGGCACTGTATCAGGGCGCGCGGCTAATGTATACATCACATCGAACCGTCCTAGGGCGCGAAAGATATGAGGAAGCCAGAAGGGTGTATCCACGAGAAAAGCAAAGGCTTGGCGGACATCTGAGGGACAGAGAGGAACCCAATCCTTCAGCCATCGCGGTAGCCAAGGAGACCAATGGGTGAGGAGAAACTCGGCGTTCTGTTTGAGACGAATGACCATTGATCCATGGGCGAGGCAATCCCCGTCGAGTTTGGTAAAATGAATGGCTTGCTGAATCGGTTGCCAGAGAGTTTGGGCGAGAGTCACCAATGTCCATCCATTTTGTACCAATTGTTTCAATTGGGTCGCCGCATCAACGGGAGGATCGGGAGGGGGATTCATCAGTTCTTCAGGAGTGGTGGGCATACGTTGACCATTCCACATACGCCAGAGGAGCGAGGTATATTCCGTAAACTGAATAGGAATGTTATAGAAGACACGAAGTAAAATATAGGGGAGGATCCAGGAGAGTAAGGGCAGCATCAGACTGAGGGCAGGGATAATATATGATTTGTATAAGGATAGGACAACCAGGGCAAAGGGAATATAGTTAATGGAAGACCAGGGCGTTCCTTGGAAAATCACTTGGGCGTATCCTTCTTGTTCGACGGCGGTAGATTCTCGTAAAAAGGGATCGAGAGATGTGGCGAGAGATTCCACGTCGGCTAAGACTTCGGCTGTGGCTTCTGGCTTCGCGGAGCTGAGGCCGGCCTGTGCCGAGCTAAGCCCGGCCTGTGCCGAGCTGAGGCCGGACACTCGATCTTTTAACTCGTGAAAGAGTGCCTGGCGGCTGAGACAGGTATCAAGTGAGGTCGGCCAGCTCAAGATTCCCTCTGACACCTGTTCTTTGCTAAAGGGATTTGATAGGTTGAGTATCTTGACGAGAGTCGTCTCCATTCTATGAAGAATGGACGTCTGGCTGTGCCTTCTGTTCCGCAGCAGCGGCAGAGGCCGCAGCAGCGGCAGAGGCCGCACCAGCGGCAGAGGCCGCACCAGCGGCCTAATAAAGTTGATCACACCGAAACCTAAACCCGTAGGTCTACTCTTCTTTAATGGCATCCGAGGTACAAGTCGAGTCAATTATGGAGATCTTGCGTACAGTAACTGTCCCTCCTGATGCACTCAAGATGGTTATTGAGGGTATACGCAAGGATATGGAAGTTCCCGCCAATACAGGCTATCGTAGCTTTCCCACTGATTCCAAGAGTGGCTGGAGAGGGACAGGAGTGGCAAAGCCGGCCTTCAGCCAGCCAAAGACTCCTCATCCCCGCTATCAGAGTCAATTCAAGTCAAGTTCGTCTGCAAATCTAGACGGGAAGATTTTGAACACAATTATTGGAAATAAGCTAAATTCCTTTACCCAAGTGACATATGCCGATACACGTGATTTCATCTATCAGATTATGGACAGTGGAGAAACCACATTCATCCAGGATTTTGTGAAAAAGGTCTTTACCAAGGCAACACTCGAGGAATTATATTGTGCTCTCTTTGCGAAACTCATTGCAGAGATTGCTCAGCGCTATCCCATCATGTACACCGAGATGAATTCCTATCATACCACCTTCTTACAGATCTTTGAGGATGTCGAGGATCATAAGGATTCCGAGTATGACGTGCAGTTGAAGAAGAAGCAGTATCGTATGGGGTATGGACATTTCATCTCCGAACTGGCGGGGCAAAATGCTCTCCCGAAGGAACATTTACTGCAGATGATTGATACCATTGGAAAGAGACTGGTTCTTCACATGGAGGATTCCGGTAAAATCAAGACACTGGAAGAGTTTACGGACTGTGTATTGCGGTTGACGAGGAATCTCAAGGAAAAGTCCCCCGCGTTTTTCTCCAAGGTTCGCCCCGAGATCATTGCCATTCTCACTCCTGTTATTACCACCCTTTTGGCAGAGAAACGGGCAGGCCTAAGTACCAAGGCTAAATTTGGGGTGATGGACTTGAGAGATTTATTTGTACAGACTAAGTAGAAATGCCAAGATCTACACGTGGTAAGAAGGGTTTTCGCCTTGTCAGACGCTTATTATCTCCCGTGCAGCAGGGTGTGGGTCTGCTTGGAAATGTGGGAAGCGCAGCATTAAAGGGAAGCAGAACTATCCTGAATGCTGGCCTTGGGTTTGCCAGAAAGACCGTGAACTCTGTTGGAAAGCGCGGCAAGAGTGCGTTCAAGGGCATGCTGGGTAAGAAGACCCGTCGCAACAGGAGCCAGAGGCGCAGCAGAAGCCAGAGGCGTTAAATGTGTTACCACACATCATTTTAAAGGATAGATTCCTATCCCTTAAAAAGTTGATTTTTTCTCTGGTTTTATTCACCAGTCCAATTTGAAATGCCATTGAGTCCTAGAATGAAACAGTCTTCCGGCCAGGCGCAGAAGGGAAAGAAGCGCGGTGGTCCTAAGGACGATAGTGATGTGGATGACCAGGGAAATATCAAGGATCTCATTGACTACGACTACGAGACCTCTGACTCCGACTCTGACCTGAGTATGACTCCTTCTGAGAAGAAGGCACTCAAGAAGACAGGAAAGCTCCCCACTTCTCTGAAGAATCAGATTCGCCACCGAAAGCCTCGCCGAGCTGCTATTAAGGCAAATCGTCGCATTCAAAAGATCCAGGCCAAGCACGGTGAGGAGTCCACTTCTGATTCCACCTTTGTTCCTAAAAAGTATTCCTTCAAGGACGACAGTGAAAGTCTAGGATCTCAGGATACGGAGAAGCCAAAGAAGGCGAAGGCCAAGGTAGCGCCAAAGCCAAAGGCGAAGAAGCCAGAGACTGAGGAGGAGGAGGACGAGGACGATGAGTACGAAGAGTATGACGATGAGGACGAGGACGAGGACGAGGATGAGGACGAGGACGAGGACGAGGACGAGGATGACGAGGATGAGGACTATGAGGATCCTGGCTACGGGTTTTCAATCTCTATCGGAAATACCGCTGCTCCTCCCGATACTCGTACCCCTCGCCGTCACAAGATGAAGAATGAGTCCGAGTCTGTGCAAAAGTTTGTGAAGTTGGTGACTGCTCCCACCGAGGTCGATACGATCGATGACCAGATTGATCAGTTCAAGGAGCTGTCCACAGACAAGCAGGGGGTTCTTCTCACTGCTCTTGAGAAGCGCTCAGAGTACGTGAAGAAGGAGCAGCCTCTCATGTTCCGTCTTCTGCAAATGAACCTGAAGCCAGAGATGATGGCCATGGTGATGGCGAGGTACAATTCCATGAATCAGATGGATCCTGCCTCTGGAGAGTATTACAAGCTTCGGTCTTGGATGGAGAAATTGGTGAGTATGCCCCTTGGCTTGTACAAGGATATGCCCGTGAAGCTCGACTCTGACTGTTCTCCCTTCATGACCAAGGCGAGATCTTATCTAGAGGATGCCATCTACGGTCAGGAGGAGGCCAAGTTGCAGATCATGCAGTTTATTGCCAGCAAGATCTCAAACCCCACCTCTAGCGGCCTCTCCCTCTTGCTGGTGGGTCCTCCAGGTATTGGTAAGACGAGTCTGATTAAGAATGGTATTGCAAAGGCACTGGAGTGGCCATTCCAGTTTATCAGTCTGGGTGGGGACAGTGATTCCAGCACCTACACGGGGCACCAGTTCGTCTATGAGGGCAGTCATTGCGGAAAGATTGCGAACTGCCTCGCCCAGGCAAAGTCTATGTCGATGATTCTGATGTTTGATGAGCTGGATAAGGTGAGTGCGACTCCAAAGGGCGAGGAGATTCAGAATCTCCTGGTGCATTTGACAGATCCTGTGCAGAATATGGAGTTTGAGGATAAGTATCTGACCGGAATCCCTCTCGACATGAGTCGCGCCATGCTGGTCTTTAGCGGCAATGACATCAACAAGATTGACCGTGTGCTCATGGATCGTATGGTGGTGGTGACCTTGTCAGGGTATCAGCAAAAGGATAAGGTGGTCATTGCAGAGAAGTATCTTCTACCGGCGGCGCTGAGGGAGGTGAACTTGAATGAGAAGGTGTCCATCCCTCCTGCTATCATTCAGTACATCCTGGAGAATTATGCAAATGAGGAGCCAGGTGTGAGGGAGTTGAAGCGGTGCATTGAGCAGATTGCGCAGAGAATCAACATGCTTCGCATGTTCAATGTGAAGGAGCTGCCCTTTCATATTGCTGGATTCTCGTTGCCCTTTGTGCTGAAGAAGGAGCACGTGGATCTCTTCCTGAAGAAGAAGGTGGGTGAGAAGACACCCTTTGGCATGTACACTTAAAGCTAGTCTTCATAATCCCCCTCTAACAGTAAATTAATATCATCAAGTGTTGACTTTGGTTTATTTTCTTTTGTACGAAGTTGGAGTTGTTGGGGCTGGGGTTGGGATTGGGTCTGCTGCTGTTGCTTCGCTGAAGCAGGAGCAAACATGGCATCCTGGCGTTCACGTTGCTGTAACAAGGATGCCAGAGAAGCATTAAACTCAGGATTCGCCTGTTTCTCTGCACTAGTTCCACCACACCGTCCACCGGGGCGATATTTATTCATTTGACATTTGGACATTCTATACAGATACTAGAATGCGTAGTGTAAATAAACAGGTCTTCATGATTTTTTGTATCACTCTCTTTCTTGGAATCATTGCTTTTGCTGTAAAAGGTGCTATCACCCAACCCTTTGTGAATTATGCGAAAGATTGTTCCTGCAATCCAGGATTTATTCCCCAGAGATGCGGAGATCCCATCAATACCTATGAATCCATGGGAGGAAAGTGTGAGAACGGAACATATTTTTGCCAAGGAGTCATTGCTCCCTACACTCGAGCTTCCTGCAAAACTCCTTAACACTACGCAATAAAAACCTCCTTTAGATAGAATGTTAGGATCCCATGTTCTGCATATGCTTGCAACCACTCTTGTCTTGGTCGGCGCATTAAATTGGCTAGGCGTGGGGGCGTTTGGAATCAACGGCGTTGCGCGTCTCGTTGGCGCGAAATCTGTTGCTGCTCGTGCAATTTATTGCGTAGTCGGTATCGCCGCACTAACTCTGGTGTTCCATCGCGACACCTATCTCCCCTTTCTCGGCGAAACCGTCTTCCCTTGTTCCGCAATTCCGGAACAAATTCCTGAAGGCGCCGATACTCAAGTTCAGGTGAAAGTTCATCCTGGAGCAAAGGTCATCTATTGGGCAGCAGAACCTTCCACGGAAGGAATGAAACAGCTCAATGATTGGAGAAAGGCGTATCTGAAGTTTATGAATGTGGGAGTCGTAAAAGCTGATGAGAATGGCTTAGCGACTCTCATGGTGAGAAATCCTCAACCTTACACGGTTCCCTGGATGGGTCGTCTGGAACCCCACGTGCATTTCCGTGAATGTGGGGATAATGGACTAGTGGGACGTATTTTCACCGTCTACACCTCCAGTGGCAAAGTGGAGGCGTTTATTAATGTATAGTAGTATGCGCTGGTCAAGATCGGTGCTGATTCTACTAACAATACTCGCACTACTCATTTGTGGTGTCATCTATCTCCTCCTCTCACGCCAACAGTGCGAAGGGTTTACCAGCATTCCCAGAATCATTTGGTCATATTGGCATGATCCAGAAATTCCTCCTAACGTGAAGAAAATATTAGATAAACGAGCTAAAGTTGTATCGAACTGGGAGCATCGCGTTTTAAATGAAACAACTGTATATACATATATTCCTAAAGATGCATTTCCTTCAGGGTATTCCTCTCTTAGCCACACTCATAAAGCTGATTGGATACGTCTGTATTTAATCTACCACTACGGTGGATGTTGGCTCGATGCAACCATCATCATTAATTCGCCTGATGAACTTGAAGAGTTATATAGGCTTACACTTGAAAAAAAATCAGAGTTTACTGGGTATTATAATCCCCCCTGTTTAGTAAATAATAATCCACGAACCTGGATTGAATCCTTCTTTATTTTAGCACCTATCCGAAGTAATTTAATGGAGAGATGGTTTAATGAATTTACATCGGCGGTTGAAGTAGGATTTAGCGCCTATAAGGAACAACTAATAGGAGACAATCTAAGTAAATGTTATACAGATGGCGACGTCTATTTTACCATATATGCAGCATTACAAAAAGTACTCTTAGATTCAGATACTATATATATTAAAGATACATTCAGTTCAGTATATTCCTACCATTATGCGTGTAACTGGGATTCGAAATGTGTGATTGAAAAAATAAACACGATACCAATAAATGAGCAACCCGATACCATAAAACTTATTCGCGCCGATCGAGATTTTCTCTGATTACTCGGACTTTTTTCGATACATGACGATATAGGTACTTTGGTTCACGCTCGGCTCTGGGAGTGCAATGGTATTCTCGTCGTCAAAGAGGTTCCACTTCCCTGTTACAGGATGCTTCGCTTGCGCAGTATAATGCCCGCCTCCCGCTGTACCATGGTGATTCACGGTGGCAAAGAGTTCATAGGTGTCGCGGAAACTGGGCTCTGGGCTCGTGGAATGGAAGGTCGACGTGAACGTGGTCTCCAGAGGAATGGTAATCGGAGTATTCACTCTCTTTTGCTGATTATCGAAACGCTTCAAGGTTATCATGAGCCAACTTCCCAGACGCCAGTTTGAGCGTA
>Ga0209499_1001962_pt1 | contig 13614 bp, 10 predicted proteins | sample C_130208_EF_Meta_FD_187306 | JGI IMG/M metagenome (GOLD analysis project Ga0209499, IMG submission 187306) | Freshwater microbial communities from Lake Croche, Canada to study carbon cycling - C_130208_EF_MetaG (SPAdes) (version 2) | ecosystem: Environmental > Aquatic > Freshwater > Lake...
GGCAATACGGCGATTCTACAGTCCAACACAACGGCGGCTGAAACGACTTACACGGCTCCAAGTGGTAACTCTGTTGGCTGGGTCTGGAACGCTAACACCGCAGCAGTCACGAACTCCACAGGAACGATCACTAGCCAAGTGAGTGCGAATACGACTGCTGGGTTTAGTGTTGTGACGTATACGGGGAATGGGACCGCTGGCGCTACAGTAGGTCATGGGTTAGGTGTTGCTCCAAGTATGGTAATTTTAAAATGTAGAAACACAGCAGGACAAGATTGGTTGGTGATGCATCAATCAACAGCAACAGATCAGTTTTTGGTATTAGATACAACCGGAGCAGTTACAAATATATCGGCAACTAGTGGCGGCGCGATTAGCACAACAACTACTAGCTCTACGTTTACTTGTAAGGCTGGAACTGTAAATTCTGACAATACAAACTATACCGGAAGAACCTACGTTGCCTACTGCTTCGCCGCGATTGCTGGGTACTCAGCGTTTGGGAGTTATACGGGGAATGGATCTACTGACGGGCCGTTTGTTTATCTTGGGTTTAGGCCGAGGTATGTGATGGTGAAATTAACTAGCGCGGCATCTCAAGACTGGGCTATAAAAGATTCAGCAAGAGATCCATACAACGTGGCTTCAAACACCTTGCTTGCAAATTTATCTTCAGGTGAATTTTCGTCTAATGGTTTAATAGATATGCTTTCAAATGGGTTTAAAATTCGCGATACTAACCCAAATTACAACAACTCCGGTGCAACCTACATCTACGCCGCTTTCGCAGAAAATCCACTGAAGTTCTCTCTTGCCCGATAATTATGCCAACAGGTAGATTTCATCAAGATCAATCAGGAACAAAGTTAAATATGCTTACGCTGATTGAACGCACAGACATGAAGGCTCGTAATGGTAGTTACAGGTATCGCGTAATATGCGACTGCGGCACAGAAACCATTGGAACATACAGCTTAATGACCTCTGGGCGCATGAAATCGTGCGGATGCTTAAACAAAAGAAAAGGCAAAGATTCGCCTAGCTATAGGCATGGTCTAAGCCGAACAAAAGAATATGTAACTGAGTATCTTTTAAAAAGAGACTACGGTATTTCACAGGCACAATTTGATGAAATGCTTGAGTCTCAAAACGGCAAATGTGCAATCTGTAAAGCTGATCCTCCAACTGGCCATAAAAAGAGATTAAATGTAGATCATTGCCATCAAACGGGTGCTGTGCGCGGTCTTTTATGCGATGCTTGCAATCGTGGAATTGGCTTGTTTAAGGATGATCCAGAACGTTTAAACAAAGCCATTTCTTATTTAAAAACTTTCAAATACTCTTTAGCCAGATAGGAATACAACATGTTCTATTACCCGCCAACCGCTCTATACATTCAAGAAGGCACTGAGTTCACCATTGATGGTGTGCAATATCCTCCGAATTGGCTCAACTTATCTACTCCAGAGGAAAAAGCCGCACTTGGTCTAGAGGAAGTCATTGTTATCGGATATCCAGCAAATCAGACTTATTATTGGGTGACTGAAACGCTATCTGAAGCCACGCTGACTTATACCAACACGCCAAAGGATCTGGATCAGTGCAAGTCTCTGGCTTTATCGCAAGTCAACGCAACGGCTTATTCTCTCCTATTGCCAAGCGACTGGATGGTCACTAAACAGGTAGAGACTGGAACACCCGTAGCACCAGACTGGAACGCTTATAGAGAAGCTGTAAGAACCACTGCGAACTTAGCCAAACAAGAATACGCAACTTGCACAACGGTGGATGAAATCGCAGCTATCACGATTCCTTGGCCGATTGCACCCAACACTTCAGTTACTCCAACGGCGTAAAAAACTATGAGAATCACAGTCCCCGCTTTCACCGGACTCAACAAACGGATTGCTATTCAGCGCCTTCAAGAGTCTGAAGCCAGCGAAGCGACGGATTGTGATTTTCGTTCAGGTGACCTTCGTGGCTATTTGGATGACTCAGGAAACACGACCACCACCTACCACGATATCAACGGCGTCACTATTTTTGATTACACGCCCACCCAAGAACTGATAACAAACGGCGATTGGGATATTGTCAGATCCCCGGTAGTTAACGACAAGTACGCACGTGTTTACTTTTCGAGATATGACCCACTCAGCACGACGAGTTATGTGGGAATCATCGACAGTTCTAATGTCCAGAACCAGAGTGGGGGACTATCTTATCTCAGTTCAACAAAACGATTAGGGGTCCCTAAGCCCGCAGACATTTACATTCCGCCAACCTATCAAATTCGTCAGGGTGATGTCTTAGGCACAGTCATAAGCTCAAATTCAGACGCTAAGATAAAGATATCACCGACACTTGCAGGACAGTTAGACAAAGGCGTCAAGCTCATCGTTTCATGCCCCGGATTTCCAACATCTGGCTTGAGCATCACAAACATTAGTTTGCAGGGCGACGGTGACACTTTATCTGTCATCACTTTGGCGGGTAACAAAAAGACCTGGAAGAATTGCGACGTCGTTAAAATCACTCCCCCTTCTACGACTACACCAAAAGTTTTCAAAACATCAATAACTTTCAGGCTTTCTAACCATGGCCTAGTTAACGGCGACCAAGTTGTTGTGTCGAGAAGAAAAGCACCTGGCCAAGGAACAGCAAATCAAGGCTGGCCCACACTTTTTCCAACTAACGCCGGCTCCACTTTGTGGAGTGTCACCGCCATCGACATCAATAATTTTTCCCTGGACGGCCTTAATGTAACCGCTAATGCCACTGAAGCCGGAACAGTTATAGCCGACCCATTGGTCAAATTCTCTCTGTTCGCTCCTAGTGCTGCTTCATTTCAAAACCCATCGACTGTTTCAGTTGATAACGGCACGGACATAACTCAATCAACCATTACAAGTTATCCTGGCGGCGGTGCAACGGTAGGCACATGGGTCGATGCTGCGGCTATTGATACGCTTCGCTCAAGGTCTTACTGCATCACTTACGTCAATTCTTACGGGGATGAGTCAGCTCCCTCGACTCCCACTACCCCCTTTGATGTCGTCCCAGGATCCCCTGTAACTTTCGGTCCAAACTCTTTCACAATCACCTCGGGTCTTTCGGGCTGGTCGATGAACGACGTGACTGACCTGGTGGAGGTTCGCCTTTACAGAACCGATGAGACAGGAACATTCCGCCTGGTAACAACGGACTCCCTCACTTCGGACAGCACCAAATACAACATCATCAGGGTCTACAAAACTGACCCGACTCAAACCACTCAGACCATTCAGCTCAAGTCCGATGGCAACATTTTCGTCGACAAATTGACCGACGCGCAGCTTGGTGAACCTTTGACAACGACGGGATGGTATCCACCTCCCCAGGGCGTTCAAGGAATCATATCGGCCCCCAATGGAGTGGTTGCTGGATTCAAGGGTAAGACGGTTTACGCTTCCGTCCCATATGTCCCATACGCATATCCCGTTGCATACCAAACGGCGACGGACGCCGACATTATGGGGCTTGTAACAACAGGGACGGGTATCGCAGTCCTCACAAATCAAATGCCTTACATCATGATCGGCAACGACCCGAGTTCATGGTCGATGGTCAAACTCGAAATTGCTGCGGCTTGCGTTTCCCACGCATCCATTGTGGACATGGGGACTTTCGGTATTTACGCCGGACCTGATGGGTTGATGGCGATAGCTGGCGCAGGAGTTAAAAATCTGACCCAGGACATGCTGACCAGGTCGCAATGGCAAAAGTACAACCCATCAACGATTATTGGGGGCCATTCTGAAGGCCGATATGTTGGGTCCTATTTATCCGGATCGACTAGAAAATCCTTTATCTTCGACACCATCACCAACGACTTCGTAGACCTATCAATCGCAGCGGTTGGGTTCTATACCGACCTCCGCACGGACACTCTGAAATTCGTCGACACATCCGGCAACATCAAATTGTGGAACCGAGGGACAACGACCAAAAGTTATTTCTGGAAATCGAAGGTATTCCAGCTTCCGATGCCCGGTCTGTTTGGGGCTGCTCAAGTAGTGGCTTATTCCTATCCTGTGACGTTCAAACTCTATGACTACGACACTGGCACCCAGATCGGTGCTTCCATTAGTGTCACGGCACAAAACCCGTTCAGGCTTCCATCGGGAACTAGGTATCAAAATCTTCAGATCACATTAGAAGGTACGGGGTCTGTAGCAACGGTTGCGGTGGCAACCAGCGTTGGCGAACTGAAGGAGGTCTGATGGGCATTCGTGGCGTACCTCCCGGCATTACCGATCCGAACCTTCGCGGCTTTCTTCAGGATATTCGCAACGCTCTAGCGGGCGTTTCTGAAAAAGTCACCAAGCTCTCAACGACTACGACAACTTCTGGTGGGGGCGGTAATCCAGGCCCTGGCGGCGGCGGCGGTAATCCTCCTCCCGATGGTGGTGGTCCTCCTCCAACTAGCCCTCCTGGCGACGGTTTAAACCCCCCACCCCCCACTTCTCTGACAGCAAAAGACGGCACGTCACGTATCACGCTGTCTTGGGATAACCCGGTTATAGCAGACCTTGCCGATACAGAAATATGGGGAAAAAGAATTCTCTTGCCGTGGGATGCCACAAAGACTTACGCCAACGGGGATTACATCATTTCGGGGTCAGCGACATATGTCTCGATCAAAAAAAGCAATTTGAACCATGCAATCACAGACACCGCGTGGTGGGTTCCGTCCGTCGCTTTTGGTCCGACGACCAGGTCAAAACTGGGCGCTTCTAAAGGATCCCCGTGGATTTTTACTGGTGCCGACAATAACAACCTAGGGCAAGAGACATGGGCTTTCTGGGTCCGCAACCACGACACCGAAAATCTGTTCAGTGATTTTTATCCGACAGATGATGTTGGCGTTATCGGCCATTCGGTCACAGTTGAATATGAAATATCCAACACAAATCTTTGGGGCGACCTCGAAACCAGGATTACCGTCATCGATTCTCCGACAGGACTAATTGCCCAAGTCGACGCAGAAGTTCAGGCACTCCAAGGTGAAGTAGATCAGTCTATTGCGGACTTGAAGAATGGTGTTACGGACATCACAGTCACCACGTCCTCTGGCACAACGACACTAAAGGGCCTAAAAGCCTCAACCGAGAATAGCGCTGCCGGGATTGTGGCCATAAACACTGTTAGTTCCACTTCTACTTCAGCGATTGCAAGGTCTCTTTGGGGTTTGACTGCGGCAGTCAACGATCCAACTACCGGAATTAGTTCGAAGTCCAGCATCACGCAGTTAAACCAAGCGGTGTCGGATTTGAATGGGGCTTCCGCGACACAGCTAAATAATATAAATGCTCAATTCACCGACAAGCAAGCTCAAATCGATACAAAGGCCAGCTTGACGCAACTCACTCAAGCAAAGTCGGATATTTATGGTTCTTCAGTTTCTCAGTTTTCGAATATCAATGCGTCATTTCAATCACAAGCGCAACAAATAGCGTCCAAAGCGACCATTACTGACATAAATAATGCAAAGTCAGATATCTATGGGTCTTCAGTCTCCCAATTTTCCAACATACAGGCGACCTTCAACAGTCTAAACGACAACATTAACGGAAAAGCGGGCGTTACTTTTGTGAACGAGGCCGTGGCAAACGCAAAAAATGAAGCGATTGCGACCTCAACTCAACAGGTATACAGCACCCTTGGGGGCAATTCTGCAACGGTCCAACAAAAAGTCAGTTCCTGGAATGGCGCTGCCGCTTCTTACTCAGTCAAGATCGACAACAACGGGCAGATTTCTGGGTTTGGGCTGTCTTCCGAATCGGTGTATGGGCAGCCCACGTCCTATTTTATAGTTCGTGCGGATCGGTTTGCTATTGGTCGTCCTGGCACGGGGCAGTCCGATACCCCATTCAGTGTAGACACATCAACAGGAATTGTGCGGCTCAATTCAGCCAATATTTCTAGTGTGATTCAATCTACTAATTTTAATGGCAATTCGAATTGGATTGCCTCCAATCCAGGGGACACTGGTTGGGCGATCAACCAAGCGGGCGAAGCCGTTTTCAACACCGCCATTGTTAGAAAGCCGTCCAATATAGCAAGTTCCGCCTATGGCGCTTCGGCTAAATTTGAATCATCAATGTATACCTATGCGACTTCGTATGAAGAAACTTTAGGGCCATATTATTATAAAGCTAACGTGGGGCAAACAACTAATATTCTATTAACCCTTGATTGCCAAACGTCGTTAAGTACATATAACATAGAGGTTAGAGATGGCGCTAATAATGTACTTTGGGTAGCTTATAATAAAAGTGGGGCGGCAATTGAGTCAAGATTCTTTTCTGGATCAACTTCTTTTTACGCTCACGTTAATCAATCTTATGTTTATCTAAAAGTCTACATGCAATCCGGTGGTGGATCTATGGGTATGCCAAGATTTAATATCTTTGAGATTGTTTCATGAACAGCCTTATTTACTACGATCTTTTAACAGGCGCAACAATTCGATCTGTTTCAAGCGTTGAAACCTTACGTCCAGAATACTTTGACGAAGAAATACCGGAGGGGCAAGGACGACTTTTTGCTGTAGACGTCCACAGCATTATTGGCAAAAAGGTGGTTGATGGTGAGATTGTCGATGACCCTTCAGCAATTACTCAATCGAGATTAGACAATAGGGTTCAGCTCCTAACGAATTGCGACTGGTACTCCATCCGGCACCGGGATCAAGTGGACCTCAAAGTTCCTACGTCACTGACGGAGTCCCAATACGGACAACTTCTGTCTTATCGGCAACAACTTCGTGACTGGACCGATGGCGCTTTTCCTTTGAAACCTGAGTGGATGTTATGAGATTAAGGCCTGCCTACATTCGAAGCCATTGGGGATGGGTCCAAGAAGGTCTCCGCGAAGTCAAAGCATTGCGTGGTGGTTCATGGCGCCCTGAAGACATTTACGCCGAGTGTGTCAATAAGGACGCCTTTCTATGGGTCTCTGACGACACGTTTGTAATCTTAAAACCCACGGTCGATGAATATTCAGGCGAAAGAATCCTGTTGACTTGGATGGCCTGGGGTAAATCAAAGGATGATTTGATGCAAAAGTACCAGGGTCAGATCGTGGAGATTGCAAAAGATCAGGGATTTGAGAAGCTTCAGTTTTATCGTCACGCTAAATGTTTTGTTGAACACAAAGGCTGGACAAAAACCTACACCATTTATGAAATGGAGCTTTAATTATGGCACCCGCACACGTCTCAAAACAACATGATTCACCTTGGGACATCGTTCAAGCAGAAATCGCGCAACAAAGATGGAACAGATATAAAACTACGATGATTCCTGTGGAAAATCAGTGGATCGCGAATACCGAATCACTGAACTCGCCCCTTAAATCGGACGAGGCGGCTGGACTTGCAACCTCAGGCGTCATGAAAGAAGCATCGCCAATGATGGACCAACAAAAAAGCCAGATGATTAATGCTGGTGTTAACCCTAACAGCGGGGCTTACATCATGGGCCGTGCAGACATGGGCAATAATCTGGCTGATGCGACGGGCAGCGCTGATCTTAACGCGCGCATGGGCCAAAAGAACCGCTACTTGCAAGGCCTTCAAAATATTGTATCTATCGGCAACAACCAGGCGGGTACGGCCCAGCAATCGTTGTCAGACGTCGCCAACATGGCAAGGGCTTCAGCCATGAACAACATCGAATATGGCGCACTTCAAAACCAGGCAGCAGGCAATGCAGCAGGAACAGGAGTTGGTCTTGCCATTAGCGCTTACGGCAAAAAAAGATAAGGAGCATAACTATGGGCGGTGGTGGCGGTATTTCAAATGCTTATGAAGCGTCCATGCCTTTCGCTGAAATTGCACGGGCGCAATGGCGTGACTACAAAAAACGGTTCATGCCGGTCGAAGACAAGTTGATTGCAGAAGGTACTGATCAGACTCAGTACATCCGCGATCCAAGGATGGCGGCTGATTCGGTTAACAACGCGTACAACACTCAATCGGGTGCTACCACTAGAGACCTTGGAAGAATGGGCATCACCATGTCTCCAGAAGAACAAAGTGCAGCAAATGACAGTACGCTCATGAATCGCACCCAAGCCTTGGTTGCTAACCAGAATTCAGCGCGGATGGGTGTGACGGATCGCATAGCCGGCGTCATGGATGGCGGTTTATCAGCTGCAGACAGAACCATTAGGAAATAATCATGGCTGGACTTATCGATCTCGGTATTGATTACAAGCGGCAAGCCAACGCAGGTTTTGGTGAAGTATCAAAAGCAAGAACCGAACAAGCGCTGTTTAATCGCAAGATGAATGCTCAGAACAAAGCAGGTGCTTACCAAGCAGCGGGTACTGGTTTAGGACTGGGCTATACGGCTTATCAAAATGGAATGCTTGGAAAAGCAGCCGAGACATTGAAGGCAAGTCCAGAAGTCGTCAAAGCTTTAACGCCAACACCAGAGCCACCAACGACCCCTACGCCCGCGCCTACAGCTCCACCTGCAGAGTCACCACCGACCCCGGCAGCACCAACACCACCGCCTACAGAGCCTGTAGTTCCTGTTGAGCCACCGCCAGTAGCTGCTCCAGAAATAGCTGCTCCAGAAATAGCTGCTCCAGAAATAGCTGGTGGTGGCGAGGCAGCAGCGGCAGGTGGCGAGGCAGCAGCGGCAGGTGGCGAGGCAGCAGCGGCAGGTGAAGGAGTCGGCGCTGTCGCATCTAACCTGTGGGCGAGTCTTTTAGCCTTGTTTTAGGCAAACATAAACACTGAAACAACCCGCTTCGGCGGGTTTTTTTATGACCGTCGAATCGTAGTTGTAGCCCTCACCGCCTGGCTGGGGTGCAATACCGAATAATCTTGGAGACTCCCATGAATGGCTTTGCAGCAGAAGGTTTCACAAAAGGCCTGGTAACGGGTCTTGAAGCTGGTAACACACTTACCAATTCAAGTCACGAACGACAATTGTCAGACCAACGCAATGAGTGGCAAAAGCATTACTACGAAAGCGCTGCACTCAAAGATGAGATGGATGCACAGAAAACAGCGGGCGAGCTAAGAAGCAAAAAGCGCTCTGAAATGCTTCCTCAGCTTATGCCTATCGCTCATTCTGTTGCGAACGGAGAACCCGTTACCGAAGAGCAAATGAAGCTCCTAAGCGACAGTGGAATCAATTTGGGGGCCATTTCGGATGACGGTGCAGTTGATCGACTGAAGAACGTCGTTGACCTAGTACGCCAAAAGAAGATTGATATGAACCACCCCATGGTTGGGTCGGTTCTCAATGATTTTCTTGGCCATAAAGTTCAGCGTGGTATTGGTGGCGTATCTATTGATCCAGCAACCAACACACCAATTCGTGTTGATAAGAAAGAAATTATTGGACTCAGTCCTCATCCCACAGATCCTAATCTTGTCGGGGTCAATGTCAGAGTCACAGGTAAAGATGAGAATGGTAATACCCATTCTTATGACGACCTGGCATCCGCTCATGGCACGTCACATCCAGAAGACAATTACCTGTTTTTCAATCAGAAGCAGATTGAAGCACCGCTTGCTGCTTCTGTAGCACTGAACGCGGGCCTTAAAAGGAACTCAGACAACAGGCAGATGTTGGGCCAGATGCTGACCGATTATGCGATTGATCCTGAAACCCAAGCAAAAATTGGATTTAAAAACGCTCAAGCTGAAACTGAAAAATCCCAACAAAGAGCCACCGAAGCCTTGGCTGATCAACGCTCTTCTCATGCAAATTTCTATAGTACTGAAAAACCCAAAACAGAAGCGGCGCGTCGTGGATTAATTGAAAAACAAGCTGGAACAGAGGACGCAAGGTCCGCTTCCTACGATCGCAGTAACCGACCTACCAATAATGGTTCATTAGGTTCTGCAAAAACTTCATCACCCAAAGTGAAAGACTTTGACGAATCTTTGGCGGCCAAACAGGCGAATCGATTCGTTCCTGCACCCAGGGATCAATACGATAACAAGGAAAAGCCTAGTGATGAAACCATCCAAAAGCGCAATGCCCACATTGGCAGGATCCGGGATCTTATGCGCGTTGGTGGCGTTGAAAATCAGCATGATGCAGCAAGCTATGCCGAAAAAGGAGAACAGGTTGAGCGCGTGACAAAAGATGGCCGCAAGTTTAAAGGCATCCGGGTCCTTATCGATGGTAAGCCGACCACTTTCCCGACTGAGTGGATTAATTAAAAGGAAATCCTATGCTGGCGTTTGATGATGAAGGCAATGAAATTTCCTTGGCTCCTGCCAAAGAAACCCGCTCTGAACCTGTCACGCAGACCGCTCATCAGGGATTAGACCCTGAAAAAAGGGCATTGCTGGATACCATCGCTGGGGGTGAGTCACCTGGCTATAATGCCATGTATACCGGCAAAGGATCTGTCAGAAGATTCACTGACTTTTCTGACCATCCTCGATCAGGTGACAGGATCAGTAAAGGCCCAAACGCAGGGCAGACTTCATCCGCAGCTGGCCGTTATCAGTTCACCCCATCAACTTGGGACAGACAGGCCGAAAAGCTAGGACTTCCAAACTTTCGACCTGAGCATCAAGATGTCGCTGCAGCGGACCTGGCTGAAACGACTTACGGAAAGCGCCTTCTTGACACTTTAAAAACCGGAGACGATCGGCGTATTGCTGACGTTGGCAGAGGCCTGAATACCCAGTGGACGTCTCTTCCAGGTGGCTCTGAATCGACAATGTCTGACAGGGATTTTGTTGATAGTTACCGTCAAAATCTAGCGAAGTACAAAGGTGAAGGCCGTCCTGATGCAGCCAAGAAGTATGGTTTTTCTGACGACGAGCTTGGCCCCATCAGTGACCCGGTTAAATCAGAACCAAGTTCTTTAAAGCTCTCATCTGCTCCTATTGGTCAGGATCAAGAAAGCTTCTCGAGCCGAGCCGGAAGGGCGCTGTCTGACGTAGGCAAGTCCTTGGCGGATATCAATTCTCATTTGGACCCTGTCAAAAGGCTAGCACCCCCAGCGGCTCAAGAAGTCCCCAAGGTTGATCCTGACTATAAAAAGTTAGAAGACTCCCTTCATACAACCCTCGCTCCTCAGTTTGTTGACAAAGTCCGTAATGTTTACGAGGCAGCAAGTCCTGATGAAAGACAGCGGTTAATGGCCCAGCCGGGTGAGGTGGGTGCAGTCGCTCAGTACATCGATCAGAAGTATCAGGGCGCTGATCGTGTCATGTCCACAAACCCAGACCTAGCTGCCGTGGGTGATCGTCGTGAAGACATCACTCTCCGCAATCGTCTGAATGGCATGGAGGACCAAACGGCCAAACAGATGGCTGATCGCGAAGTCAGGTTTAACTCCGCTCCCATCACGGGGCAAGCGCAATCGACGAATTTTGATTTTGAACGGGCAAAAGAACTTAGAGATGCCGGTCCTATTCAGCGCGGCGCGATTCAGGGCGCACAGGATTTAAAAAGCCAAGCGGCTGGTCTTCACTTTATGGCAGCAGATCTTGCTGATTCCATGGGTATTCCTGGTGCTAAAGGGTATGGCAGAGCGCAGCTTGAAGCCAGAAAGAAACTTCAAATGGGCGAGAATGAAATGGGTCAAGCACCCAATGAGTTCAACCGACATTTGGAAAGCGCCATTCGTTCAACTATTTCCAATGCGCCTTCATTAGCTGCCGGCGTTTTCAGCGGTGGCGAAGCGATTCCTTTATTAGGTCTCGGGGCGCAAGTCACTGGTGATGAGTACGCCAATGGCGTAGAGCGCGGTTTAAGCAAAGAGGATGCGCTTAAAAGGTCTGTGCTGTTCGGATCAGCTGAAGTTCTCGGGGAAAAGTTTGGATTCAAGGACCAGGTTGATCTTTTAAAACGTGCATCTGGCGGCAACTGGAAAAACTTTGAAAGCTTGTTTGTCAAAAACCTTGGCGAACAGTTGGCCGGTGAAATGGGTACGACCTACGCTCAATTCAAAACGGACAAGTCAAAACAGTTTGGTCTGAATCAAGACGCAACCGCGAAAGATCTTCTGAATCAAATGAAAGACACCGTTTATCAGACGGTGCTTCAGACGTCGATGATGGGCGCACCTGGTGCAATTCGTGCCGCGAACAGCCGTCTCAAAGAATCAGACGCCAAACACGACCAGCCTTTCTCCGATGCTTTCACGCCAGTTAATGACACCTACCGGCAGATTATCGGAACCCGTATTGGTGCCTTACGCAATGATCCTGAATTCAAGGAAATCATGCGGCATGAAACCAATATCGACTTGTCAGGAATGGAAAGGGCCAAAGCGGCCCGTCAGATCTTGGCAGAACGTCGATCCCTCAACGAAGTTAATAAATCATCCATATCAGGAGAAACCAATGGCCAAGATGCCAATGTCAGCAATCAGGGGAATGAAGGACGAGAAGGAATCCCCAGCGAAGCGGAAACGGGACGGACGGGAAGAGATGGGCGAGTACAAAGCGAGCAAGAAAGTACCTCTCCCATCATCCCCGAATATCCCACGTCCAACGCTCAAGAAGCCAACGGCTCGGGCGCGGTAAACAATGCCATCGAAATCGGCCAGCCAGGCGAGATTAATGGCAGCAGCAGCGCACAATCCGAAGTTCGCCAAGGCAGTGGGAATTCCGACCAAAGTAGCCAAGGAGTTCAACTCGGCAGACAAGGGGACCGGAATTCTCAAGAAGAAGCGCAAGTAAATCGCTTTTTCATGAAGCCCTCTCCGGAGGGCGTCCAAATTGTTGATGCGGCTGACCATGTGATCAGTACGCATCCGCAATTCTCTGATGCCATCGAGGCATTCGATCAGCTTCAAGCCAATGCTGATAACCAACAAACTCAAACCGCAACCAATAAGGAGACATCCGATGAACTGCAAACTACCTCCAAGGCCGGCAGCGAAGGCGCCCGCTTTCAAAACCCAGAAGGTCGTCGACAACAAGCTTCCAAAGGAACTGAACAAGGGTCCAGGCAAGAAGCCGTCCAACAAAGAAATCATGGACTAAACGACAGGGAAGAACGCGCAAGCAAACTTGATCTGCTCGCCCAGGAGCAGGATAACCTGGGCAACCATTCTGAGGCAGCCGATTGGCGTCAAAAGGCCGCTGATTTTCGTTCAGGGAATTTTGTACCGGAGGCTTACGAGGATGCCAATCATCCCACGGGAAATGTTGGAGAAGATGTATCAGGATCTTCAGGAACAGTACAAAACGCTGCAAGTGGAGAACCGGGAGCTGGTGTATCTGATGGAAGTCTCGGACGAGGAACTCCTGGCGAACGATCTTCTGGAAATGCTGGAAGGTCTGTCGGTGGAACCCTGGCAAGCGAAGATAGTAGCGTCGGTGGACGAGCATTAACGGCCAAGGAAGAAAACGAGCTTCGGGGCCACAACACGGTCCTGAAAAAACTTGGCAAGCCCGAGATGACGCCGGAGCAATTCCTGGCGGAGCAATCAGCTAAACTGCAGCCTGCCGCGAGCAATCGCACCGTGACAGATCAGGAGGTCGTTGATGCCTACAATTCAGCCGTCGGAAAATACAACAAGCGAGCCGCTACAGAAAACGCAGCCATTGACGCCCGAGGAGTTGGTGAGAGTAAGAAA
>Ga0209499_1001964_pt1 | contig 13607 bp, 14 predicted proteins | sample C_130208_EF_Meta_FD_187306 | JGI IMG/M metagenome (GOLD analysis project Ga0209499, IMG submission 187306) | Freshwater microbial communities from Lake Croche, Canada to study carbon cycling - C_130208_EF_MetaG (SPAdes) (version 2) | ecosystem: Environmental > Aquatic > Freshwater > Lake...
CATAGCTGAGTAGCCACGTCGGGACCAGATAAGCGCTGAAAGCATCTAAGTGCGAAACTGACCTGAAGATGAGTATTCCATGAAGGGTCCGTGTAGACGACACGGTCGATAGGCTACAGATGTAAAGGCAGTAATGTCAAAGTCGAGTAGTACTAATTACCCGAAAGCTTACCATTTTTTAAACTTTTACTTTTTAATTTATCTCACAATATGGAAAAAGGCTGATTCAATTAGGCTAATTTTTATCACCCTCAAAACGTGCTGAAAAATAAACCAACCAAGCGAACCAGTAACCTTGATAAGAATATGGAGCCGATAGGACGGGTGTTCACCTCTTCCCATCTCGAACAGAGAAGTTAAGCCCCGCACCGCTGATGATACTGGGATCAAACCCGGGAAAGTAAGTAAGCTCCAAGTTATTAAAAGACCGCATCGAAAGATCGCGGTTTTTTTTTGCCCTAATATTACCTGATACCTCATTTCAAGAAAGGACGAGCTAAACCCGTCCCCTACAAATACCTATTACCTAAATTTTTCTTTTTATTTGTGCAACATTGTTGCAATTTTAAATACTTTGACTAACTTGCAACAGTATTGCAAATCTGCTATCATTCTTTCTAATGAAAAAATCTCTTTTATTTTTATTTTTATGCAGCGTGCATTTTGGTTGTAAAAAAAATGAGGTCGAACCTATGGATGATAATGAGCTTATCACGACCGTCGAATTAACTTTTACCGATACGAATAAAAAAGCAAGTACTTTTTTATTCCAAGATAAGGACGGAGATGCAAAAACTCCTCCAGAAAAATTTGACCGTATTGTCTTAGATAAAAATATGCTGTATTCGTTGGACATTCATGTATACGATGAAACTAGAAGCCCTAAAGTTGATATAACAGAACAAATAAAATTAGAAAGTGATGTGCATCTATTCGTTTTTAAAATAGACCCAGTAGCTTTATTCAATTTAAAAGCTATTGATAAAGATAAGAATGGATTGCCTATTGGTTTGTTATCTAGTGGTACAACTCAAAACGGTCTTGGTACCGGTAAGCTAAATCTCTTACTTAAACACCAACCGCCCATCAATGGGAAATTAGTTAAAACAGGAAACGAATCCGGGGGAAGTTCGGATATAGATTTGAACTTTGACTTATCTATTAAATAACTATTAAAATGTCTAAATTTAATAAAGGTCGTTTTCTGGCTATTGAAAAAGTGGGTGTTTTACTCTCTATCGTTTGTGCAATACATTGTCTTAGCTTGCCTATTTTTTTGTTTTTCGCGCCGTATTTGGCAAGTTCATTTGCCTTTAGTCCAAATCTAGAATGGATATTAGTTTTATCTAGTTTTTTATTAGCTGCTATTATTCTCGTATTGGATTTTAGAAAACATCGCCAACCGCTTCCCTTGTATTTTTTGGTTCTAGGAATTATGATCAAGCTCGCCGACATGTTTTTAGATAATCAGTCTTATTCCTGGCTTTTTGGCATCCTCTTAGGCCTAGTGATTAGCTTAGCTTATTGGGTTAATTACACGCATAAAAAAAGCTGTTCATGTAAAATAAGTGCTTAATCAAGAAATATTTACCCTTTTTACTATCTTTACTCACTTAATTTAAATATCCTTTGTGAGTACTAATTCACCAATCGTTTATCAGCCTGTCATCGGCCTTGAAATTCATGCTCAGTTGCAAACAAACTCAAAAATTTTTGTAAGTGATCCTGTGCTTTTTGGTCAAAATCCAAATACCCTAATTTCGGCTATTACCTTAGGACATCCAGGGACTTTACCAAAGCTTAATATCCGTGCGGTTGAATTTGCAATTAAGATGGGTCTGGCTCTTGGTTCAAAAATTGCCTCATGGCAGAATTTTGATCGAAAAAATTATTTCTACCCAGATCTTCCTAAAGGATATCAAATTACTCAAGATAAAACACCCATTTGCCTAGGTGGATCTATTATGGTTCATCTCAAAAGTGGCGACAAGGTGTTGCCCTTCCATCATATTCATTTAGAGGAGGATGCGGGGAAATCGCTACATGAGGGTGATAATCCCTATAGTTTTATAGATTATAATCGGGCAGGTACTCCATTGATTGAAATGGTCACCGAACCGGCCTTACATTCAAGTGAAGAGGCATTTGCCATGGTTACTGAAGTGCGTAAGCTTGTACGTTATCTGGGGATATGTGATGGAAACATGGAGGAAGGTTCGCTTCGTTGCGACGTGAACGTTTCGTTACGTCCTGAAGGTTCTGAAATTTTAGGAACTAAGGTGGAAATAAAAAACATGAATTCATTGCGCAATATTCAAAGAGCCATTGAGCATGAAATTATACGCCAAACAGAGTCTTTGAACTCGGGCATACAAATCATTCAAGAGACGAGAACTTTTGATGCTCATTTAGGAATAACTAATAGTATGCGAGTGAAGGAGTCGATGAATGATTATCGGTATTTTCCAGAGCCTGATTTGGCGCCTTTGGAAATCACGGAAGGTTGGTTGGCCGAAATTAGAGCCAGTATGCCTTTGTTGCCATGGCAACAAGAGAAAAAGTTAATGGATGAATATAATTTACCTGCCTACGACGCACACTTTTTATCTGAAAGCAGAGAAATGGCCATCTATTTTCAAGCTGTTTTTGAACACTGTAAGCATCCTAAGCAAATTTCTAATTGGCTCATGGGCCCAGCTAAATCCTATTTAAATGAGCATAATTTGTCGATAGACCAATTTGTGTTGACTCCTGAAAACCTAGCTGAGATTGTTAATTTAGTGGAAAAAAGTGTTATTTCGCATAATTTAGCGGTCCAGCAACTTTTTCCTTTATGTATTGAAAACCCGAATCAAAGTCCTTCTGAAATTGTCAAAGAGCAAAAATGGTCTCAAGAACAATCAGGTGATGAACTTCAAGAATGGGTCAATCAAGCTATCGCCGCTTATCCAGAAAAGGTAATGGAATATAAGCAAGGGAAAAAAGGCCTTTTGGCCTTGTTTATTGGAGAAGTAATGAAGCGTTCAAGAGGTACGGCAGATCCTAAAAAAGTAAATCAATTAGTTAGTGAGGCACTAAGTCATTAAATTTAACGATATGAGATTTTTAATTATTTTATGTTTGCTTGGTTTTATGTCCCAAAATTCTTTGGGACAGGGATTCCAAGTAAAAGTGAAAGCAACTCATGTCGTTCCTGACAGGAAAATATATTTGGAATGGATTAATGGAAGAGGGCAGGCAATTAAAGTGGATTCGATGTTGCCAAATGCACAAAAGGAAGTAAACTTTAAAGGGACAATCATTCAACAAGGAGGTTTTTACCTAGTCAATTTTTATGATATCCCTAATCCACAAAAAGTACTTTTGATTTTAGAAGGTAAGGAGATTGTTGACGTGCAAGCCGAGGGAATCAATTTGCCAGAAAAGCCAGGTGCTTTTACGGTCAAGGGAAATACGCCGAATTTCACCTACATGAACCAATTGCTAGCTATTTCTAAGGAATTAGAAAGTAAAGTGACGGTATGGAATGCTGAAATTCAAAAAAATCCTGCCGCCCAAGAGCGGATACAAAAGGATTTTTCATTGGCTCAAGCAATCACTATGAAAAAGATTAAAGATCTTATTCCACTAATGGGAACCAATTTAGTGGCTTTGTGGGCAACCAATTTTTTGCCTGCTGAATCTGAAATAGCTATTTTAGAAGAGGTAGGAGCACGTTTTAAAAAAGATAGGCCTAATCACCCTCAAGTTAAGCCTTTTCTTGAGAATTTAAAAAGATTAAAAGGGGTAGGAGTGGGTTCAGAAGCGCCGGAAATCGCCTTAAACCAACCCTCTGGAGAACGACTGACACTTTCGTCTTTACGTGGAAAATATGTTTTGATTGATTTTTGGGCTAGTTGGTGCGGACCCTGCAGGCGAGAAAACCCCAACGTAATTAAGACCTACGCCCGATTTAAAGAGAAAGGATTTGAAATATATGGGGTTAGTTTAGATCAAGACAAAAGTGCTTGGCTTAAGGCTATTGAAACGGATAAATTAGTTTGGAAACATGTTTCTGACCTACAATATTGGAATTCAGTGGCGGCTCAGGCATACCAAGTTTCTGCTATTCCGATGACTTTTATGTTAGATAGGGAGGGCAAAGTAATTGCGAAGGGATTACGGGGAGAGGCTTTGGATCAATTTTTAACGAACTTGTTTTCCGGTAAATAATCTCTTATGAAAATCGCTATCATTGGTTGTGGAAATATGGGTATGGCTTTTGCTAATTCATTCATTCAGTATAATTTAGTCCAAAAAGAGCATCTTTTATTGATTGAAAAAAATAAGGAGCGGGGAGAAATATTGAAAGAACTAAAGACCGGTGTGGTTGTGGATGCCATTTCTGCTAAAATTTCGGAGGTGGATTTAATTATTTTATCTGTTAAACCGCAGGACTTTCCATCGGTTTCGCTCGAGTTGGCTCATATCATTAAACCTTCTCAGCTCGTGCTTTCTATCATGGCTGGAATACCTATTGCCAATTTACAGACATCTTTATCTCATGAATTGATTATCCGTGCTATGCCTAATACGCCTGCCTTATTGGGGATGGGAATGACTGCTTTTACTTCTGCATCGGCCGTTGGCCTTTCTGATATACGGAAGGTTGAAAATTTAATTAACTCGACGGGCCTGGCTGTATTTTTGGAGGATGAAAAATTACTAGATGCGGTGACTGGTTTAAGTGGAAGTGGGCCTGCCTATTTTTTTTATTTGATTAAAGCGATGATTGACGCGGGGGTCGAAATGGGGTTTGACCCAGCTATGTCGGCTTTATTAGTGAAACAAACGATGCTAGGTTCTTATCATTTGATGCAAACAAGTGATAAAAATTTGGATGAATTAATTCAGGCGGTTGCTTCGAAAGGAGGAACAACTGAGGCAGCTTTAAAAACGTTTAAGGAATTGGGTGTTTCGGAGGGTTTAAAGCAGGGTATATTTGCTGCGAGAGATAGGGCTATTGAGTTAGCTAAATAAGTTAATCAAATAATCCTCGGTCAATAGTTTACTAATTTCTTCTCCATTGGGAGAGAAGTTAGGATTTGAACTAGCAAATAATTGGCCAATCATGGCATTCATTTCCTCATTGCTCAGCTTTTTTTGTGTGTATTTGCTTGCGGTTTTATTAGCCATCGCTTGAGCAATTTTTTCATTTCGATGTGAAGTGAAGTCAGCATTCTCATTTTTTATTTGCTCTAAAATACCTTCAAGGAGTAATTGGCAATCATCTTCTAAAATTCCAGATGGAATTCCTTGTACCAAAAAATGGTGGTCGGTCTCCTTTTCCATTCTAAATCCAAGATCTTTAATTTCTTGTTTTATTTCTTCAAATAGAACTTGGTCCGCTGGATTAATCTGAATCGTTCTAGGGAAAAGTAATTGTTGGGATGCCCCATTTTTCCTATTTAAATGATCCATAAATTGGTCGTACAAAATTCTTTGATAGGCCTTTTTTTGATCGATTAACAGTAGGCCATCGGTTATATGAATGGCTAAATATTTTTGAAGTACTTGTATGGCTTGAAAATTCGGGGTATTTACGTGATCATAATTCCAATCATTTGCTTTACTCTGAATTGTTTTTGGCTCATCGGTCGAATCAAAAATTTTCATTGTTTGAGATGAACTACTTTGTTGTTCAAAAGCACTAATGTTATTATCAAGGCCCTCGTAAATCTTTTTCCAAGCATCATGGGTGGGCCTTGCTTTAAAGGCATCATTTTTTTCAATGGTTCTTTGAGTCGATCCAAAGGATGTTGGCACATTGAAATTCACATTAGTTTCAAAGTCGAGGGACGGAATTAAGTTATTAATGCTGAGTGTTTTTCTGACAGCTGCTTGGACGATCGCGTAAATGGACCGTTCGTCATCAAACTTAATTTCGGTTTTAGTGGGGTGCACATTGATGTCAATATGTGCGGGATCAATACTAAGAAATAATACATAAAACGGAAATGCTCCATCGGCCAATAGTCGCTCATAAGCGGTTGTAACGGCATGATTCAAATAACTATTTTTGATGAAGCGGTTATTGACAAAGAAAAATTGCTCTCCTCTCGTCTTTTTTGCGTGTTCGGGCTTGCCAACATACCCCTTGATGCTCACATAAGAAGTATCTTCCTCGCATGCGGCCAATTGTTCCCGGTAGGATTTGCCAAAAAGATCGACGATTCGCTTGCCTAATTTGTCTGGGGGCAGGAAATAGGTTTCCTGGTCATTTTGAATGAATGAAAATTTGATCTGAGGGTTGGCCAGTGAAATTCGTTGGAATTCATCTAAAATATGTCGAATTTCAACGGGATTAGACTTAAGAAAATTTCTACGGGCGGGAATATTATAAAAGAGATTGCGAATGGTGATCGATGTACCTTGGCTACATTGGATTAATTCCTGTGACTTAAGTACAGAGGCATCTATTTTGATTAAAGTGCCTAATTCGTCCTCAGCTCTTTTGGTTTTTAGTTCGACTTGGGCAACCGAGGAGATGGAGGCCATAGCTTCCCCACGAAAGCCCATAGTTTTGATGGTAAATAGATCTTCAGCTTTCCGGATTTTAGATGTGGCATGTCTCTCAAAACACATGCGAGCATCTGTTTCTGACATTCCTAAGCCATCATCTATGACCTGGACACTACCCTTTCCGGCATCCTTAATGATGAGTTGGATTGAAGAAGCCCCTGCGTCAATCGAGTTTTCCATTAATTCTTTGACCACTGAGGAGGGCCTTTGCACCACTTCACCAGCCGCAATTTGATTGGCAATCGCATCAGGAAGGAGTTGGATAATGTCGCGCATGAATTAGGAAATGATTAATTCTAAACCTCAAATAAAGCAAAAAAAAGGGAATGTTGCCATTCCCTTTTTTATTAATCAGGTAATTGAATTATTTTAATTCAACTTCAGCACCAGCTTCTTCTAACGTTTTCTTCAAACCTTCAGCTTCGTCTTTGCTAACTCCTTCTTTAACAGCTTTTGGCGCAGCATCAACTACATCTTTAGCTTCTTTCAAACCTAAACCAGTAAGATCTTTTACTAATTTAACGATCGCTAATTTGTTAGGACCACAAGCCTTCAAGATTACATCAAAAGATGTTTTCTCAACAGGAGCCTCTGCGCCATCACCAGCGCCAGCTGCAGGACCAGCAATCATAACAGCACCAGCAGCTGCTGGCTCAATACCATACTCATCCTTAAGGATAGTAGCTAATTCATTTACTTCTTTTACAGTTAAGTTCACTAATTGTTCAGCGAACGCTTTTAAATCTGCCATTTTTTGAAAATTTAATTGTTATAAATTAATTATTTTTTGAGGTTTACCCTCTTGTTAAACTTGTTAAAATTATTCAGGGCGTTCCGACAAGGTCTTCACGATTCCAGCTAATTTCTTTTCACCGCTTAATAATGCAATAATCACATTTTTAGCAGGTGATTGCAATAATCCGATCACTTCACCAATCATCTCGTTTTTCGACTTGATGTTTTCTAGGGATACTAATTGGCCTTCACCAATGTACAATCCACCTTCGATGGACGCTGCCTTGAACGTAATTTTATTTTTGCCCGCTTCTTTTTTGAAATCTTTGATCAGTTTGGCAGGTAATTTAGCATCTTCTGGTGAGAAGATAATCCCTGTCATTCCGGTCAAAACCTCAGCATCTAATGAGCTATAATCCGTTCCTGTTTTAGCTAATGCCTTTGAAATCAATGTGTTTTTGAACACTTTGTACTCAACGCCTTTTGTAAAACACATTCTGCGAAACTGAGTTGCCTCGGCTACAGATAGTCCAGCTGTACTTGCCAAGTAGAAGTACGGAGTTGCCGCGAACTTTTCGCTCAACTCATCAATAATATGATTTTTTTCTTCTCTTGTCATGATTACAATCCAGTTACTGTCCCTTTATCAATAATAATGCCCGGAGACATCGTCGAAGATAAATTGATCGATTTAACATAAGTTCCTTTCGCAGAAGAAGGCTTTAATTTCATCAATGTATTGATTACTTCTAATGCATTTTCTACAATTTTGTCAGCTCCAAAAGACACCTTACCTATTGAGGTATGAATGATACCAGTTTTGTCAACTTTAAAGTCGATTTTACCTGCTTTTACTTCTTTCACCGCTTTTCCTACTTCCAAAGTCACTGTACCCGACTTTGGGTTAGGCATCAGACCACGAGGTCCTAACACACGACCCAAACGGCCTAATTTTGCCATCACTGTTGGCATCGTAATGATTACGTCGATATCGGTCCAACCGCTCTCGATTTTTGCAATGTAATCATCCAATCCCACGTGATCAGCACCGGCCGCTTTCGCCTCCTCTACTTTATCAGGTGAACACAATACGAGAACTCGCACGTCTTTACCTGTTCCATGAGGTAGGGCAACCACGCCACGAACCATTTGGTCCGCTTTGCGGGGATCTACTCCTAAGCGGACATCTATGTCCACAGAGGCATCGAATTTTGTATAAGAAATTTCTTTCAAAATCTCCGCTGCTTTTTCAAGCGAATACGCTTGCGTAGCATCGTATTTTGAAAGGGCTTCCTTTATTTTCTTCGTAAGTTTTGCCATTACCTTTTAATTAAATTGTTAATTTCTGATGATAAAAATCAGAACGGTTTTTCACCGGAAACAGTAATTCCCATTGATCGGGCCGTCCCAGCAATCATACTCATTGCTGCCTCGATTGTAAAACAGTTTAAATCAGGCATTTTGGTTTCAGCGATTACTCGCACTTGATCCCAAGACACCGAACCCACTTTCTTCAAATTGGGTTGCGCTGAACCTGACTTCACCTTCGCCGCTTCCAATAACAATATAGGAGCAGGAGGAGTTTTTACAACGAAATCAAACGATTTATCCGCATAATAAGTAATTAGGACTGGCAATACTACGCCGTTTTTATCTTGGGTTCTTGCATTAAATTGCTTGCAAAATTCCATGATATTTAATCCTTTCGAACCTAATGCAGGACCGATGGGTGGTGAAGGATTGGCTTGGCCACCTTTGCATTGAAGCTTTACGTAGCCAGCTATTTCTTTTGCCATGTTAAAACATCGTTTATTTAGTGAATTAGAGGTTTATCTGCCAATAAGGGTGGAAGCTTCCTTATCTGATTCCCCTCCGGGTGACCCTCCCGTGTAACATTACGATCAGGCCCAATCCCCTTTTGAAATTTTCAAAACAGAAATTGCCGCTTTTTAAACGGACTGCAAAATTAGGGCTTTTATTCTAATTTGCAAACGCTTTACATAAAAAAAGTCCTGAAATTTTTTTCAGGACTTTTTCAACGATATATTGAAATCTATTTTTCTACTTGAGAGTAATTTAATTCAAGTGGCGTGTTACGTCCAAAGATTTTTACCATAACAGAAAGCTTTTTGCTATTCTCGTGAATTTCTTCAATCGTTCCTTCGAAGGTAGCAAATGGTCCGTCGATCACATGTACAGTTTCACCTTTGATGAATGTTACAGAAGCAAATTCTTCGATAGCTGCTGACTCATCCACCTTTCCTAAAATACGATTGACTTCCGTTTGGTTGATCGGCATCGGTCTTTTGACATTGACTTTCACCTTTTTGGTTTTACCTCCCTCAATCTTCTCTTCTTCAATTACTTCATTGGTCGTCTGTAGAAAGCCAATAACCCCTGGTGTAGATGTTAATATATGACTTACCTCTCCAGCTAAGTCGGCTTCAACCATAATATATCCAGGAAATAAGTTTTTCTCACGAATAACTTTTTTTCCTTTACGAATTTCGTAAATTTTTTCAGTAGGTATTAATATCTGAGGAACTGCTTCAGACACGCCTTGGCGCGCTAATTCGTTCTCCATATAGGTTTTCACCTTTTTTTCTTGTCCTGAAATTGCTCTCAAAACATACCATTTAGTCTCTGCCATGGCAATTGTTGTTTGTTAAGGAAGGGCCTAAACCCTCTATTAAAATGAACTATAAAATAAATCTAATCCAGTTTTAAAGGCTAAATCAACAATTCCTACCAATAAGGCAAAAATTAACGAGGCAACCAAAACTAAAATAGAACTTGATTGGAGTTCAGTAAACTTAGGCCAAGTAACATGCTCCGTTACTTCAACCCAAGATTCCTTAATCAAAGATGTTATACTGCTCATATTTTCACCGAATTTCCGGTTTTTAAATTATTACATTGCACGGGCACAAGGATTCGAACCCTGACCAAAGGTTTTGGAGACCTGCATACTACCATTATACTATGCCCGTAGAAAGGATTGCAAATTTAGATAAAAAATCATAATTAACAAACCTCTTCATTTAATTAAAGTCTACTTACCATTGCGAATAGCTCGTAGGTTCCAAGAACTTACGCACGGTTCGCGAATGAATATTGGCATATTTTGCATCTCCAGAAATTCTTTTCCAATCCGGATCTGCACTAAATTTAGCCCAATTGGCATCCCGGTCGGCCATGTTTTCAAAGGAAACCATGTAACTCAAACAGGGGGTATTTTCACCTGCCAATACTTCGCCAAAAAATACATTATGTAAACCCACTTTATCGAAAATGGCTAATTCGGCGTCGTTGAACATCGCAATTTTACGCTTGAGAGCATCTTCATTATAGGCCTCATAGGTTCTCCATTCATAAATTCTGCCCGCTTGATTATTAGGCAAAGTCAACGCAGGATGCCCAGCAAATGACTTCGCTAAATAAGTGGAAATTTTCTCAAACATCGGTTTGTCTAATCCTACATACTGAAAGTATGCCGAAGCCGCTTGTTGGTATACCATGTCTTTCTCCAATGCATCCTTATATCCAGCATAAGCTGATAATGATGCAAATGGAATAGCGACCACAACAATCGCAGGTTCCGGCTTTCCATAATCCTTAAAAACGCCTACTTTGGAAACGCCATATTTATTTAAGGCAGGAATTAATGCTTTGGATAAATAATTCTCCAAAATATTCACTTTCCCGCTAAATTTCATTTGATACGTTCGTATTTCATAAAATTCCTGGGCAGCACCTGCATAGGAAATGAATAACAAAAAGAATACTAATTTTTTCATAAATCTATTTTTTGATAATGAGCAAAAAAAAGAGCGGCCAGTTGACCGCTCTTTTCTACATCGACTAAAAAAATTAGTCTAAGATTTCAGTTACCTGACCTGCACCTACCGTACGACCTCCTTCACGAATCGCGAAACGAAGACCTTTATCCATAGCTACTGGATTCAATAAAGTAACATCAATCGTTAAGTTATCACCAGGCATACACATTTCAACTCCCGCAGGTAACATGATTTCTCCTGTTACGTCTGTTGTACGGAAATAGAATTGTGGACGATATTTATTAAAGAATGGAGTATGACGTCCACCTTCTTCTTTTGACAAGATATAAACCTCTGCTTTGAAGTGTGTATGAGGCTTTACTGAACCCGGCTTACAAATAACCATACCACGACGGATATCCGTTTTTTCAACACCACGAAGCAATAAACCCACGTTATCTCCAGCTTCTCCACGATCCAAAATCTTACGGAACATCTCAACACCTGTTACAACAGATTTCAAGTTTTCAGCTCCCATACCCAAGATATCAACCCCTTCACCTGAGTTAACAATACCTGTCTCAATACGGCCTGTTGCAACAGTACCACGACCTGTGATCGAGAATACGTCTTCAACTGGCATCAAGAATGGCTTGTCGACATCACGCTTTGGAAGTGGAATCCAACTATCAACTGCTTCCATCAAAGCATCAATCGTAGCTACCCATTTTGCATCTCCATTCAATCCACCTAAAGCAGATCCTTGGATTACTGGAATGTTATCACCATCAAACTCATAGAATGAAAGAAGCTCACGGATCTCCATTTCTACTAATTCTAATAATTCTGGATCATCCACCATATCCACTTTGTTCATGAATACAACCAATTGAGGTACACCAACCTGGCGAGCCAAAAGGATATGCTCACGAGTTTGTGGCATTGGACCATCTGTAGCAGCTACCACCAAGATAGCTCCGTCCATTTGTGCAGCTCCCGTAACCATGTTCTTCACATAATCCGCGTGACCTGGACAGTCAACGTGTGCATAGTGACGGTTCAACGTAGAATACTCAACGTGTGCCGTGTTAATTGTGATACCACGCTCTTTTTCTTCTGGTGCAGAGTCAATCGAAGAGAAATCTTTTTTCTCAGCAAGACCTTTTTCAGAAAGAACTTTAGTGATAGCAGCTGTTAAAGTTGTTTTACCGTGGTCAACGTGGCCAATAGTACCAATGTTAACGTGGGGTTTACTTCGGTCAAAATTCTCTTTTGCCATGATTATTTAGTTCTTAATTAAGTTATAAAAAGTTTCAAATGTGTACTACTTCATTCGGCCATTCGCTATTTCCTTTGCGTTCGTGCTAAGAGCCTTTGAGCAGGATTGAACTGCCGACCTCTTCCTTACCAAGGAAGTGCTCTACCACTGAGCTACAAAGGCATTACCTTGCGGCCTTTTGTGAATCTCTTTCGATTCAAAAATAAAAAATAGATATGAAGCATTATTTCTTCATACCCTATTTTATTCGAGCGGGAGACGGGGCTCGAACCCGCCACCTATAGCTTGGAAGGCTATCGCTCTACCAAATGAGCTACTCCCGCTTAATTTTTAATCAATTATAAAACAGGCATTTACGGCTGTTTTAGTGTGGGGACAGATGGATTCGAACCACCGTAGGCATTCACCAGCAGATTTACAGTCTGCCCCATTTGGCCGCTCTGGTATATCCCCATTTTTTTGGTTTTCGGCGTAACGTTTTGCCGAAATAGTCTGCAAAAGTACCTCATTTTTTTATTTCTGCAAACACCTGACCGAAAATTTCTGATAAATTTTTATAATAAACGGATTCCAAAGCTAAATCCAGTAAGATTAAGACTTGAATTTTTCTCAAACAAAGGGCTTAAGTCATAGTTGAAAAATAAATTCGGCAATTTCTTAAATGCGAATTCTGCCCTCAGCCCGTAGCGGAACTGATTTAAATTAAAATTGGAAGAAACTCTATTTAAATTTTCAGTTTTATCTTCGATGGATTTAGTCCAACTATCTATTCGATAGCCCACGTATCCACCTAAACCAATCATTTGCACTCCAGAGTTTTTATTAAATACCACATGTGGCATGATAGGGATATTGATGTACGATACGGTCAACTTATTTTTGCTAAAAGCTATTTCTTTGCCTTGTGCGTCGAACTTGGGTTGGAATATAACCCCTTGGTTAGCTTTTTGAACTAATCGATTATGGTCAAACATAAAATTATACCAATCAAAACTTATCCCTAGACCCAACCTAAAAGCACTTTTTTTACCCTTTGCAAGGGTCAATGACTCAGAAAATTCTACACTTACGTACCTGGAACTGAATGGCTTTAATTCAGTATCTGTCTGTAAATAGTTTGGCGGATATATCATCGTGGTAATCGAGGGAACTTGTCCAGATAGTCCATTTAATCCAAGGTAAAGATTCAATCCATCCCGACTGAAAAAATTGGCATTCTCCTTTCTTTGTTTGTTTTTGAGTGAATCGGGACC
>Ga0209499_1001965_pt1 | contig 13604 bp, 16 predicted proteins | sample C_130208_EF_Meta_FD_187306 | JGI IMG/M metagenome (GOLD analysis project Ga0209499, IMG submission 187306) | Freshwater microbial communities from Lake Croche, Canada to study carbon cycling - C_130208_EF_MetaG (SPAdes) (version 2) | ecosystem: Environmental > Aquatic > Freshwater > Lake...
AATCCGGGAATATAAATTTTTTTTCTTTTGTCGTCAAAAAGCAAAAATGCAATTCAAGAAAACCTATAAATACAATTATATCATGAATTATTGTAATTCAGAGTATATTTATTTTCAGAAGGACTTAAAGGTGGTAAAAAGAAACTATATTCTCAGAATAATATTATGATACTCTTGATATGATGAAACTATTTATCTCAATGAAATCTTACAATCCCTCAGATTCTATTGATTCTAATAATAATATTATGATACTCTTGATATCATGAAATCATTTATCTCAATGAATTCTTGTATTACATAATATTCTAAGAATTCTATTGATTCTCAGAATAATACTATGATGCATTTGATATTATGAAACCATTTACCTCAATGAATTCTTACAATCCCTCAGATTCTATTGATTCTATTGATTCTCAGATTCTATTGATTCTCTGAATATTTATTTCATATCCTTAGTATCATAAAGCAATGCCTATTTCCTCTTTTTGCATACATCGCGCCATTTTAATCACACAACACCACACCACACCACACCACACAAAAAAATTACTTACACACTCACCCACACACACTTTTTTACTTAACCTCACGACAGGTCTAAACAATCTGCAGTATATGTATGTAAGAACTGATGGATTGTAACAATCACTGCTCATATATAGCTCATAAAAAATCTGGTAAGTTATCAGTATATAGTTTCAACACAGAACAGACCTATAATATTCCTGTTTCTATAATGACATCTAACATTGAACAATTTCAAAAGGCTCTGACATTTTCAGCAAAGCTCATTGAGCTCGAGAAAAATCTTCCTGAAGAATATGTAAAGGATATTCTACTGGCAGATCACGTCAAGCAACTTGATAAAAAGTATTCTGATGATATTTCTAGGATTGAAAAATCCCAGACAACTGATATGCTTTCTAAGTTTACAAGTATTACTCAGTCTCTATCAGAAAAGGAACGATATTATACTGAGCAGATTAAGCAGATTCATTCGGAATATGCACATCAGATTAAGAGTTTAACAAAGGAGAAGGCAATAATAGAAGACAATGCTACTGCAGCAAAACATGAGATAGAGTCTAATCTTCAAAAGGAAATCAAACAGATAAGAAAACAGCTAGTTGAAAAGGAGGCTGAAGTCCACGCGCTTGCAAAAGGTGATGCACTTGTTAGAGAACAGTGTAAGTCTGAGAATGAACGAATGATTAAAATTATCAATGAAAAGAATTCTGATGCAATAAATGCTCTACGTGAATCATATTTAACAACTATGAAATTAAAAGAGGAAGCTCTAGAGCAAAGAGAATCTCGTATTGCTCAGAAAGAGCAAGAGCTTCAGACAACACTCCACCGAAATGCATCTTCATCATTCCGTGGACAAGATGGCGAGTCATTCTTCCAAGATATCGTCGAGAAAAAGATGAAGTGGAAATTGACAGATACATCTACAATCCCACATTCATGCGATCACTCTGCTATAATCCATAAGCTAAATGTATTTTTTGAGATGAAGAATTATACAACTGATGTAAGAAATGAGCAAGTCACTAAGTTTCTACGTGATATGAAGGAGCACCCTGAAGTTCATATTGGCATTTTCATTTCCTTACATACTAGAATCGCTTGCAAGGATAAGGATACACCTATTTCTATTGAGTGGATTAATGATTCTCAATGTGCAGTTTACATACAGAAGTTTATGGAGTTAGATGAGGACCATACCCTTTCGCTAATTGATCAGATTATTAAGTTATGTGGAATGTATAGCAAGTTAATATCAACAAGTGATATCTCAGAAGAGTCCGTGCTACAGGGGCGAATTGACAAGGCTAGAATATATATTGAAGAATATATTGCTGAGACATCGTGTCTCATTAAAAGAGTTACAAATGATTATAAACTTCATAAGCAACTTGTTGAAAGTAGTTATTCTCATACTCTTTCTGTCCTAAAATCACTTTCGGCTGCAATTAATACTGCACTCGAAATTCTCACTGGAGAATATAAGGAAGATAATATGGTTGATACCGCCTTAGCTCAAGAAATTACTGACCCGCCTAAGAAATCAAATAGAAAAAAGTCAACCTCTTAATTCCCAGTCATGGTTCTACCCATCTTCTTAGAAATACGACTCTTAATTCCCATCATCTGAGCAGTTGCAGATACCTGTGTGTCAGGGCAGCCAGATTTCTCTCGCGCGACCCACGCGTATGTCTGACCCTCATCTTCAATCCACTGCTTCAAATTCTCCTTTGTGAGAAAATGAGACGGCTGTAAGCCAGCGGCCTCATTTTCTTTCCGCTTAGCCTCAACGGCTGCCTTCTGAAACTCCTTCATTTCCTTAGGGTCACGAAAAGTTTTCTCAGTTACATTTACAATCACATCCTTAACTTCTAGATTATCTAGACTTAGCTGGACATCCTCTGTCTCGGTTACTTCTGTTGTAGCAACTGGCTTCTTAATATGAACCTTCTTATCCTTACGCTTAACTGGAACATCTTTCACCTGTTTTGTTTGTATAATTGCAGCTACAGGCTGAGCTATATTTATAGGAGCAGGCTGAGCAACGTGAAACTTCATCTGAAAATAAGTATACTCCTCGCGCATTAATTCCTCAAGACGCACATGTAGATTCTTGTATCCATATTTGGCAACTAATGCATAAATATCAGTATCCATATAGTTGAATTGTATTCCCGTGCTTTAGATAAACATTACTGTTTTCTTATAGCCCTTAGCTTTCTAGTTTTCTTGCATACCTTACGTATCTTACGTGAGCCGCCACGCTTGTTAGATAGGGCTTTTATTATAGGCGTATAATCTGTTATATCAGCGTGACCCTTGCTGAATCCAGGACCCAACTCAGGCAGATTGGATTCAATGATAATATAATGGTCGCCTAGTCCCAATTTATCAAGCTCCCCTCGTATTAGATGGTCTGCTCTATCATCAAAGAAATATGTGCGTTTCTCTAAATTTGCAATTGGTAATAGTAATTTTTCTATCATATATTTTACATCCTGCATAGTCTTAGGGGTATCTTCAATATCTGGACGAGAAGAATGATCGCGCCACATAATAAAATCAAAAAAGCTTTCTAATGACTTGCGTGGCTTAGAATTTGTGTAAAAGACATTTAATTCTTGATTCATATACATAGGCTCATACTTACTACGACTTTCCAGAACATCTGCAAGCACCTTTGATACCCATGCGGCAAATATCTTATCAGAATTATTTGTCAACATTACAATTGCATCAACATTTCTATTCTTTCTCTGCTCAGCCGCGGGCCTTAATACTTTATCAATTAAATCAACGTTCAATGATTTTTTAATTTCATCCGCAAAATTTTGGTCATTCATCTCTTTCAAACTAGAAGTATCAATTATTGTCTGGTCCATATCAAACACCAGGACCAGTCCCATTCTATAAATACTCTATGAATTATTTCTGAGCCTCCTTGTCTTTCTACGCACCCCACCTTCAAATAATCCATTTACATTTGCTAAGCCGGATACTGGACTACGCTTTGTCCACATATTTATGATAGCATTCATGACTATCACAAGAGAATATAATGCGTTATCAATGAGCAATTCAATATTCTTCTCACTTCTGAAAACACGAAATTCCAGAATCTCCATGGGTTTTACTCGAACGCCAAATTTCTTTCGTGTTAGCCATGAATTCTTTGGATACGTATTTCTAGGTTCAGTAAGTGCCTTGAACAAAGCAAACTTATTTTTTCTTAGGTCTGGCTTTTGTTTTAAGAGTGAATTTGTTAATTTATAAATTGGCTTTGCAAACTCACTTGCATCCACTCGGAAATTGGTGGCATAGTAATCTCTCTCCTTTTTAATATATTCATCTAGGACAAAAAGTAAGAGTGGATACTTTGTTAAAGGAAGTATCTCTTTCTTCTTCAAATCAAATGCACTAACATTCACATGATATCCTGCACTCACATTTGTCATAAAGCATTCTTGCTTGAATAATCCTATAAATTCCAAATATGGTAGAAGAGTCTCCTTAATTTTCTCATGTGTTGGAACTCCCTTGAAACTTAGAATCGGCGAAATACATTCAATTGCAATACTTTTATAAGATTCAATTATTTTTCCTGTATTTCTATTTATAAGTTTGGAGTCAGAATCCAAGCTATCTCCACATCTCACAGAAAGATCTATTTCAAATCTTGGAACTTCATACGATTCTATAATTTGTTCTTCCCTTGAATCTTTCTCCACAAATATTTCCTTATTGTTCAATAAGTCATATAAAAAGAATTGAGTATCCTCATTTTTCATTGCAATCTTTGGAAATCGTTTCTTGAGTCCAGGGCTTGCCTTTGATAAAATAGAATCAAAATACATTTTGAATTTATCATAGAATCCAATTTCAGATATTGTTATCCCTTTATTCTCAATGCATCCATCCTGTATACGAATGCAAATTTCGATTTCAACACCAAAGCGGAATTCAATATTATCAATATAAACCGGAAGTGTCTCAGCCATTACTATTATACTGATAGTTATTTCAAATCGGCCCTGGTCTAAAGATACTCTGAATTCTTAATTCAATGAATACTGCTCTTATTGTTGAACCCAGAGACTTAAAACGTATTCCATTAATCATAAATCATTTTTTGTTTACTCTTGGTTCCAACTGGAAAATTGTTTTTTACTGCGGAGCTGGATTAAAATCAAAATGGATTTCAATTGTAAATAGAGAAGTAGAAATTAGAGAACTTACCGTTGATAATTTCAAGTCAGCTGATTACAGTGACTTTATGAAATCAAAGACACTCTGGGAAAGTCTCTATGGTGAATTTGTTTTAGTTTTTCAAGCTGATGCATGGATTATGAATGAAGCACCTTATACAATTGACTACTTTGTTTCTAGAAACAAGTCATATATTGGAGGTAATATGTGTTACAAGTGGGAAGACCCAATTGTATTTAACAGAGAATTCTGGAATTATAATGGAGGACTTTCACTAAGAAAAAGAAAAGATATGATAAAAGTAATAGAAGTTTTTCCACCAGTCAAAACATCCGACGATCCTTCAAGTGTGCCAGGAGAGTCAACAAATGATGTTCCAACAATAGAAATGTATGCTGAAGATGTATATTTTGTATTAGGATGCGAGCGACTAGGATTAGAAATGGGAGACACTGATGAGCATTTTAGTCATTTTTCACTACATACTATTTTTTATGATGTTGGGTTCGGTGTGCATAAACCATCATGGTTTGTTAGAGACGAGCTGCTAAAGAATAATCCTGAGATTTTGACTGCTTATATTTGAAGATACAGGCTATCTTGAATAACAGACTCTCTCAAGATAAGCTCATGAGCATTTCTGAAAGTCTCAAGCACCTCAGTGTGCTCACAGAAAGATGCCATGGATCGCCACTCCTCCAGCATGCTATTCAACTTGAGAACAGACCGCATGAGATTTCCCTCATAAACTCCATACTTCTGGCAGATGGCTGCTGCAGGTTCACCCTCCATCCAATCCCACATCGGACCAATCCATGCGGTTCCCATCTTCCATGGTGACTTTGTAGAGCTGTGAGAAGTCTCCACCTGTCTCAGGCTCTCCCAGATATCACTTAGGTCATAGAGAGCATCCTTGACCTTCCGCGGCACGCCAATATCCTCAATGGATGGATCATCACCCTTCTTACCATCATTGATGCAACCAGATAGAATTGCGAGAAGCTGCTGGGGCTCAAAGTCTCTTGAGCTTGGTAGCATATAGAACTTAGAAATTAGCATTGCATCTGACTCATTGAGCTCCGTAGCCAAGATGCCGACTGTGGTGAGAGACTCTGTAGTATGATCTCTGGGATTTTCAAGGGGTCTCAGAAAGCCAAAGGACTCCAGAACCTTAATCTTCCGCTCTACATCAGATGATGTATCATAGAGAAAGCCCAAATCCCTCTTAATACGGTCCATCTTACGCTGAATATCCCTGGCCTCCTCAAAATCACGGATAGCGTGCTCCCACTTCACACCACGATGCTCCTCCTTCCACCTCTGAAGCTGGAGCTCAACCTTCTTCCTCTTCGCATTATTCAAGGTTGCAATCTGAGCATCCATATCATCCTTTTGCTTCACACTTGCAAGCTCGTCATCCGTGAGCTTAATATGCTCAAGACGCTCATGCATCTTTTGCAGGTCAGATTCACAAGAATCAATCTGCTCCTGACGCTGTCTGCGCCAATAGGACTTCTCCAAGATATCTAACCAGGTTCTGTTTCCAGATTGAATCGTCTTGAGAATGAAGTCATAGTCAAACTCCATCCTAGAAGTTACGGAAGACTTGCCGCCACACATCATCGCACGCATCTCATGAGGCTCAAGGGGATTCCTGTCAGGCAAGTAAATGACGGTGCCCATGGTATCCAGGCCACGACGCCCCGCGCGCCCTGCCATCTGGAGATACTCAGCCGTCGTTAAGACACGCATATCATCCACCTGCTCATCGAATTTCTTCACACCCACAAACACCGCAGTCTTCGTGGGCATATTGATACCCACTGCAAATGTCTCGGTTGCAAAGAGTAGCTTGATAAACCCCTTAGAGAAGAGAATCTCAATGATTTCCTTTAGCATGGGAACAAGGCCACTGTGATGAAAGGCAATGCCACGCTCAACGAGAGAACGGATGTGATGGTATTGGGGCAGCTTCTCCAGATTAGCACGATGCTTTCTCAGCTGGTAATTCCAGATATGAATGACCTCTGCCTTTTCAGAAGATGTGATGAGAGTGCTCTCAACCTTCTGGGCATACTTCTCACAGTCCTTCCTCGACAGAACGAAGAAGAGTGCAGGCAGTAGTTGCTTTGCTTCAAGGCTGACAATGAGCGCATTCATCTGATGGAGGAAACTGACAGGTCGCACCTTCCCCTCAATCGGACCTTCCTGGCCAGCTGCCCTCGCATCTCTCACCTTCTGCTGAAACTTATCATGCTGCTTCTCAATATTCAGGCGCCAAGCTAGCCAATCCTTGTAGACATGGTCATGGTAGTTGTTCTTGGCATCCATGAGAGTATGGAATTGCTCGTTATACCAAATAGTGTGCGTCAGCGGGACAATACGGTATTCCGTACTAATGAGATTGATGGGGCGCTGCTTCAGATCCCCAAGCCACTCGGCAAAGTATTCAGGATGATCTAAGGTAGCGGAGAGCATAATCATCTTAACGTCTGAGGGTAACATAATCATAATTTCCTCCCAGATATGACCACGGTCCTTATCATTAATATAGTGGCACTCATCAAAGATAACAGCATCAAGTCCCTCGCAGCTCAGGCCTGCGGTAATACCCAGATCCTTCGTGCTAGAAGTCTCCTTGAATAGAAGATTTCTCAGAATCTCGGTAGTCATGATTACAACCTGGGCATCAGGGCAGAACTTGATATCGCCCGTCATGATTCCTACTGAGCCAAACTGTGCCTTGAGATCATTGAACTTCTGGTTTGACAGAGACTTGATGGGGGTGGTATAGAAGACACGCATTCCCTTTCTCAGCGAATAGGCAATCTGAACCTCACCAACCAGAGTTTTACCAGAGCCAGTTTTGGCTGTGACCAAGACATTCTCCTCGTTGCAGATTGCCTTCATTGCATGTTGCTGAAAGGGATCTAGAGGAAACTTGTAATTGATTGGCGGATCGGCTGGCATATCCTCAGGGCCCTTTTGCACATCTGCAATCTTCAGAAACTTAGACATTTGTTTACTTGACTTTGTAGTTAGCTGACTTCAATTTTTTATGCATGGAATTCGGTCTAAATATATTTCAAGAAGTCCCTGGAGATGATTGTAATTCCTCCATCTGCAGATTCTGAACAATTTTTTACAAATTTTGCAAAAGCAACTTGGTCCAAGCAGACTTTGCGAAACCTTGAGATGGAAGATGAAATGAAAAAGGAATCAAAAACTTTCGTAATTTCTTGTGAAATGGAAATAGAAGGAAAACCAGAAACTGTGAAATTACATTATAGATTCCTAAGAGATTCACTATATTGTTTTATTGAAGAGGCTGAGTGACCACAGCAAAGCACAGCAAAGCACAGCAAAAATTGAGCGGTGGTGCAGCCTGGAAATCGTGGGCCTAAATCCGAAGTTATTCTTATAAATAGGCTGGAAGCCTGTTGGTCTTGTAGCTCAGTTGGTAGAGCGTGGTGCTTATACTTTAGGGTATATGATATGCAACACTTGTTTCAAACTTGTTTAGAAACGCCAAAGTCGCGGGTTCAAACCCCGCCTGGACCACATTTTTTTATGTGTATGATCTTCATACAGTTAAAAAAATTCACTTCTTGACCTTCAAATCTAAGGAACTCACTTGGCCTTCAACCGTGGGTAAAGTAAGAGTGCCAACATGGGAATCAAAGTCAATAACTTCCTTTTTGTACCCCCCACCATTAACCCACTCAGTCATAAAATCCTGAACTTGGCTATATGCATAGGATTCTCTGGCAACTCCTACCTCAGGTAGTTTCTTCAGAAGTGTAATTGTTTCCTTGAGCCTCTCTCCCTTGGACTTTGACATTCTGTTTGTATTTGGCTACCATATTTAAATGAGCAGTTTGACTTACTTCATCTGGTAACCAGAACTTCTTTCCATTAATATGCGCACAGTAAACACTTCGCTGCTCAATATTTTCTAGAGAGCCAAGAATACGATTGCTTGGACCAATGCCTCCATCAACACCAACTGATCCACAGGGGCACATTTTGAAATCGTAATTATCCTTGCTTTCAACTGTATGCTTACAGAGCTTACAATAAATAGCATGTCTTGTTTGCGTATATTTAATCCCACCAAATAGGAGAGAGGACATCTAATTAGAAATCCGATTTGGGAGACATCAATTTTAATTCTATATGGTCTAAACATTTGTTTAGAATCCTAAGAAGATGTGTGGAATCTGGTGTCGTATTGGCTCAAGTTGCGATCCCCAAGACCCCACGCCTTGGGTAAAGCAGCTAGAGGCCAGAGGACCTGAGGGAACACGCATTATTTATGTAAATGAAAAAGTAACAATGGGATTCACTCGTCTTGCTATCAATGGCCTGACAGATGCAGGTATGCAGCCATATACAAAGGGAAAGCTAACATGGATTTGCAATGGCGAAATTTATAATTCTAAGGAGATTGAGAAGTCACTCGGCCTAGAAAATATGGGCTCTGACTGTGAGTGCATTGGCGACTTGTATATGAGACATCGCGATAATCTCATTGCTTTTGCGAGAGCCCTGGATGGCGTATTTGCCATTGCTCTCTATGATGCGGAGCTCAATAGACTTATTGTAACTCGCGACCCCTTTGGCATCCGACCACTCTTCATTGGATTCAGACCTAATATGATGACATCAATTGCCCAAATCAACAATTCACCTGTCCCCGTATACAGTACAGAATTTAATACAGTGGTCTTTGCATCTGAACTGAAGGCTCTTGTTCCTTATTTTGAGACAGTGACAAATTTTGCACCAGGAACTATCCAGGCTTATAATCTAAGCACAATGGGTCAGATGTTTGACCTAAGATATCACAGTGTAGGGTGGATGACGCACCCTTGCTATAGACCCTCTGAGGAGGCTGGATTTGTAGATGCGTCCAATGCTATTCGTTTCGCTCTTGAGGAATCTGTAAGAAAGCGCCTTTTGACTGAGAGACCTATTGCATGCCTGCTGAGCGGTGGTCTAGATAGCAGTCTAATCGCTGCCCTCCTTCAAAATAATCTGAGAAATCTCGGACTCCCTCCCCTCAAGACTTTTTCTATTGGCTTTGAGGGTTCATCTGATTTGGCACATGCCCGCCTTGTCGCCGACTGGATTGGCTCAGATCATCATGAAATTAAAATGACCCCTGATGAATTCTTTGATGCTATTCCCACAGTGATTAAGGCAATTGAGTCATTTGATACGACTACTGTGCGTGCGAGCACTGGCAATTTTCTGATTGCGAAGAAAATCAGAGAGCTGACAGATTGCAAGGTCGTCTTTAATGGTGATGGTTCAGATGAGCTTTTTGGTGGATATCTTTATTTTAACAACGCACCAAATGACGAGGCATTCCAGGCAGAGTGTGAGAGACTTCTGAATGATATTCATAACTTTGATGTTCTGCGTAGCGACCGCTCAATCAGTGCTAATGGCCTAGAAGCCAGAACACCCTTTCTAGATAAGCAATTTGTTTCCGTCGTTCGCAGCATCCACCCGAGTTTCCTGCGGCCTGTAAAGGGTAAGCAGGTGGAGAAATATATTCTCCGTTCTGCATTTGATGATGGTGTAACTTTGCCGCCTGAGGTTCTCTGGAGACGCAAGGAGGCTTTTAGCGATGGTGTATCTACACCTGAGAAGGCATGGTTTGAGGAAATTCAGGACCGCGTTAAAGCCGTCGTTCCTCAAGATTGGAAGGTAAAGGCAACCTTATCGTATTCTAATCATATCTTACCTAGAACTGCAGAGGAATACTATTACCGTTTCTTATTTACTACAACATATGGTCTCTCAGCTATAAAGGTCGCAGTGCCTTACCGCTGGATGCCCCAGTGGTGCCCTGAGACTAATGATCCGAGTGCACGAACTCTTCAGATTTATTCTGCAGATAGTGCTGAGGCGTAAGCATAAATTTGAAGCTGTTGCTTAGGGAAATCTAAGCAAAATGGCAACATGTATATCAAGAAGGGCTCATGCCGACAGGGATACCGTTCGTCTCATCGGCGAGGACGGACAACCTGGAAGACATATTTGGGTAGAATACCGATGCCCAAATAAGGTTTCTAAGGAGGATTCTGTTTGTGAAGAATGCTCGCATAAGATACCAAAATACAAGTATCAGGCAAATCAGAAATGCAACCATGGTATAGTAGGTGGGCCGTATCCAGCGGATAGTAAGCTGTATGGGTCACCATTTTATCTGAATCTAATCAAGAATGGGTGGAAGATTTTGGTTGTGGATGAAATCCGGGCTAAGGCCGAGGTTGATAAGGCATGTAGTGAAATGGGGCGAAAGAAAGTTGCAGTTACCAGTGAGCCTGCAGCTATGGTTGAGCATGTCGCTGTAGCTCCGCTTGTAGCTCCGCTTGTAGCCCCGCTTGTAGCCCCGCTTGTAGCCCCGCTTGTAGCCCCGCTTGTAGCCCCGCTTGTAGCCCCGCTTGTAGCCCCGCTTGTAGCTCCGCTTGTAGCTCCGCTTGTAGCCCCGCTTGTAAAGGAAAAAAGACGCTATATAAGAAAGACGCCTGAAGAGAAGCTTGCAAAAGCAGTCAAAGCCGCCAAATCCGGTAAGCCAACAAATGTCAAGGTTGATATTCTTATGCCAGCGCAAGCGCCAGTTCTAGAGATTCCCTGCGACCCCAAATTCATTGAGGTGATTGCACCACCAATCGTAATTACTGATTTCGTAACTGTCAAGGTAAAGAAGATGAAGTGCCAAGGCAAGGACTATTATTATGATGCAGCATCAGGAAAGCTTTATGGAATTTCCATCAATGGTGTGGGTGTATATAAGGGGAGATACAATGCTGAGGAAGATACAGTTGTTAATTTCCCTGATTCAGATAATGAGTGAGGGGCTAAGTGCTATAAAAAATTTGATTTTATTTTTTCATTGAAAATGAAATCAAATGAGCATTGTAACTGGAGAAGAACTTAGAGATATTCTGCGGTCAGTGCAAGCTGACGAAAAGATTCCGCTTCTAGATATTGCCGAAGGATGGCTCCACTGGTTCAAGAAGCGAGGGGACCGCTGTATCAAGGATGCAGCGAAACTTGGCTACAATGAAATCACAATGGATCTTCCAATTGAAATTGCATCTAGTATGGATCGGCCATCTCTCCTTCTAATTCAAAAACGCACAAGGGAAATGCTGGAAGGATGCTTCGTTGCTTTTGTTGAAGATGAATACAATGGCAAATCGGTATGCAGGCTTATTATTTCATGGAAGTAAATATAAAATTTGAATTTTAACTTTCAAAATTCAAAAGTATGGAGGCAATTCTCAAGAATGTAGCCGCAGCTCTTCTAGCATATTCTACACATTACACTGCAGTAAAGGTATATGATTATGTCTGTGTTCCAGATGGCATCATGGGATATATTAGTGGACTCATTTCAATGGGAAGTCCTGTATGCCAGGCAGGTATTCAGATTATTTCAAATACTCAGGTGTCATATTCATCAATGGTATTGATGAGTATCACACGGGTTATCGTAGATGTGGTTGCCCCTATTATTCCAAAGGTTTAGAGTTCTTAGCTAGAAATTTTTTATAGACTTCCATATACTGCTTGCCTGTCATTATTGGTATTATATTACCATCCTTGTAAATTGGTGTAGGCGCTCCCTTATATTTTGAATCACGATGACTTAGATTTACATAGTGAGGATTTGTAATATCAATAAGTCGAAATTGCATCGTGTCATCAGTTATAACATCCGGAAAATTATAACCGAAAGGTTCTACGATTTCATAGATTTTAGTGAATTTACCAATATCATATTGTTCATTTGTCCCCATGATATTTTGTTTACGATAGAAAATATCTGGCATTGGTTTACCAATATCTCTATCCCCATAGATTTGCATGTATGGCGGAGGAATTCTTACATACGATGCATGAAGTAAATGAGAAGAAGGTGTTTGATCAATGGGATCGTATCTATTCCAGCTCTTAGATGTATGATCAAGATTATTGCGTATGGGTCGCAAGGCATCGCTGAACAATTTGCTATTCGGAATTGTTGAAAGAAATATCTTGAATTTTTCTAATTTATAATTGTAATTCGTTTCATTCTTTTTTACTAAAAAATCTGAAATGACTTTTTTTTGTTCCATAGAAAGATTAACTGCATTTATCATATGGCCAATTTCTGCCGCATTTGCCCATTTGGTATCCTCGTTTTCCATTCTTACTCGGGCTAACGAGTTTTATTGGTTGTAGAGGGAGAAAGTGAACGAGTTAATGTGGGTGATCTCGTTACAGAAAGCGTATTAGGTTGTGACGTAGCCAGTGTAGATCGTGTAATAGTCAATGTTGTAGAACTTGACCTACTCGGGCTCAATGTTCTTGAGACAGACACAGAATTTGTTCTAGTAAATGGTTGTGTCGTGGGAATTCCTGAAATACTTTGTGTCAAGGATGTTGTTATTGATCTAGTCATAGTAACGGATCTAGTATAGGAGGGAGATGTTGTAGGAGTATTCTGGGCCGAGGGTGCAACAGTTAGAAGGGGGCTTGAGCTTCTAGTAAATGGTTGGGTTGTGGGAATCCCTGAGCCTGTTACTGTCAAGGATGTTGAGCGTGTCCTGGTAACTGTTACTGACATTGTGAGTGAGAGAGTCCCTGAAGGCGATCTGGTCATAGTAACTGACCTTGTATAGGAGGGAGATACCGAGGGAGTATTCTGAGCCGAGGGTGCAACGGTTAGAAGGGGTGAGGGTGTTCTAGTAAATGGTTGGGTTGTGGGAATCCCTGAGCCTGTTACTGTCAAGGATGTTGAGCGTGTCCTGGTAACTGTTACTGACATTGTGAGTGAGAGAGTCCCTGAAGGCGATCTGGTCATA
>Ga0209499_1001966_pt1 | contig 13595 bp, 9 predicted proteins | sample C_130208_EF_Meta_FD_187306 | JGI IMG/M metagenome (GOLD analysis project Ga0209499, IMG submission 187306) | Freshwater microbial communities from Lake Croche, Canada to study carbon cycling - C_130208_EF_MetaG (SPAdes) (version 2) | ecosystem: Environmental > Aquatic > Freshwater > Lake | place...
TCCTTGATGCGCTCGACGCCTCCCCTGCGGCGCACAACACGTTCGTCGTTTTCGCCTCTGACTCAGGTGTCGCTCGCGGCAGTCACGGACTCATCGGCAAACAAAACCTCTACGAACACTCCCTGCGCGTCCCGCTCATCATCGCCGGCCCCGGTGTTCCCGCAAACACGACGACCGACGCCCTGTGTTACCTCTGCGACGTCCTCCCCACCCTCGGCGCCTTGACTCAGGTTCCTGGCCCCAAGACCAACGAAGGCTTCGACCTCAGCCCCGCACTGCGCGATCCGCGCAAACCCGCCCGCTCCTCGCTCACCTTTGCTTATCAAAAAGTCCAACGCGCGCTCCGCGATGAGCGCTTCAAACTCATCCGTTACCCGCAGATCGACCGCACCCAACTCTTCGATCTCGCAAATGATCCCGACGAAATCCACGACCTCGCCGCGTTGCCCGAACACGCCACGCGCGTCACCGCGATGACCATGACGCTCGCCGCCGAATTAAATCAACTCGACGATCCTGCGCCGTTCACCGTGACGACACCCCGCCCCGCCGCTTGGACTCCACCCCAGCGCTGAGTCCACTTACACGAGCGACACGCCCTTGGGCTCGCGCACGACGACAGTGCCCGCGATTTTATCGTGCCACGACTGCCGATCCGTCGCGAAGGCCACGCGCAGGAAACCCAGTGCGAAGACTACCAAAGACAGAAAACATCCCAGCGCACGCGCGACCACCGTCGGCCAATCCAGTGACCGATCATCAAGCCGCACTACGCGCAGCCCGCACACAATTCCACCGATCGTCGTGCCTTTGATTTTCCACATCAGCGCGCCGTAAGCCGCAAGCGTCGGTAAAATAAACTTTCCGGCGCCCGTTGGCCCGCAGATCAATGAGACCAAAATCAGATCGAGGAACATCGCCGCCATGCGTATCCAAAAACCCGCCCGAGGTAAGGCACTCGCCGGCGAAATCGAACCGATGGCCATTACATTTCCTGTGGCTACCAACGGCGGCGCGACCGGAGAGACTGATGCAGCAATCGATTCTGTTTTCTTTTTAACCGACAACAATGTCGCTACTGAGCATCCCAAGCCCAGCACACTCATGATCGTGGCAGCGAGCAACCCGATCACAGGCACGTGATAAATCACCCCGAAAATCAAACTGCCGACCAAAACAGCGACGACCAGCGAACCCCGCTCACGCAACACCCGACGACCGATAAGCCCATGAATCGCCGCTTGCCCGAACAGCGCAGCAAAAATGATCGTCAACGGCAAAACCAGCAGTGCCACCGGAATACCGATGATCGTGACGCAAAGTAGCAGAAAGAAAAAAGGTAGCGCCAATAGAGTTAGAAACGCCGAAAGCAGAACAACCGCGGGACGTTCCACCAACACTTCCCCCGTACGCCGCACGCCACCAGGAAAGACGAGCGATAGCAGTGCATAAAACCCGAGGGCAGCGAACGAGAGTTTCAGCAACCAACCCAATCCACGACCCACGCCAAGCAATGCGCCGTGACTGAGCGCATGTGTCCACCAAGATTGCAACGATTCCGATGGGTGGAGCTTACTACCGAAATCTTCCTTTGTGATTTTGCCGAGTACGATCGCACCAGGATCGCGCTGCAGTTCGCCATCCAACAAATTTATCTTACCTTCCACGACTGCTTTTGGGCCGAGTATAATATTACCCAAGCCGGCAGTGACATCGCCTAGCACGATGCCGTCGATCACGACATCACCCGTCACTGCGACGAGGTTACCTTCGATTTTTTCGCCCGCGGCGACACGGATGTCTTCGGCGGCTTTAACTATATCTCCCGATTTATACTGGGTGATGCTAACCGCATAGCTCGCAGACTTGGGCGGCGTACCGATCGCCCGTAAGGTAGATTTTTCACCCGCGGGTACGGCTGGTTCCTGAGCTTGCAGCGCCAGCGAGCAGAGTAAAAACGAAACGCCAAATAGGCTGGCTTTCAGGAGTCGAGAAAAGATTTTCATAAACATCGATGGAGTTTTAAAATTAGATGCGCGGCGCATTGGAGGTGCGATAAGCCGCGGCGCCCACGCCAATCAGCAACCCGTAAGCCGCACCCAGCATCGCCAGACTTCCGTAAATCCAGAGAGGCGGAACGGCGCGCCAAAGCGTGAGACCGGTGTTGAAACCAGCTACCATTCCATCGGCAGCGCGAGCCACGCCAGCAAACTGCGCGGCGAAACGGGACGCGAAGTGGTGCACGGGGCCTTGGACAAATACACTTGCCCCAACCACAAGCGCCGCCGCCACAACGGCCGAGGCGACTAGGAACGCGATACGGATCGGCGCAGGCCAAAACGCATAAGATTGCTGCCACCAAGGAAGCACAGCGCGACGTGCGAGCTCAGCCCACACGCGGGATTCTAGAGCAGTCGGGGCGCGACGCGGCGGTTGTTCACGCAGCACGCGGGAGACAAAAAGTTCATGCGGATCAATCGGAGAATTTGCAGGAGTATTCATGACGTTATGCGGCAATTAGGAACGCAGGGTTTCGGCGGCGGGGCCGTCGGCGCGGAGTAGAATTTTGGCGAGCGCGGCGCGGGCGCGGAGGATATCGGTTTTTATTTTAGACAAAGAAACGCCGAGTTTTTGGGCAATCTCGTCGTAAGGCATCGCTTCGAAATGATAGAGGACCAGCGGGACGCGTTGATGGGCGGGGAGTTCATCGAGGGCGCTTTCGACGAGGGCGCGGCGTTCCTCTGCGTCCATGGCGTTGAAAAAAGCATCCGGCGCGGCGAAGTCGATTTCGGGGGGCGCGGAAGCATCGGCAGCAGCATCCCGACGGAGCTCAGAGAAAAAACGCCAGCGGTTGCGATAACGCGTGAGATGATTGAGCGAAAGGTTGGTCGCGACCGTCTTCAACCAACCACCGGCTGTGGGGCTAGCGCTCAGCTTATCAAAGTGCTGGTAGGCCTTAAGAAAAACCTCCTGCGCAATATCTTCGGCCTGCGTAGCGTTACCGGTAATGCGGGCCGCCGTGCTGAAGACCATATCTTGGTAATCGCGCATGAACGTGGTGAAGTCGTTCGGCGGGATTAGGCCCGGGGGTGAAGTTGGCACGGGAGGTTCATCGTTCATGTGCACAACACAGTGGCGCGGAGAAAAGTCGCAGAAATCTAGCTAGGGCGGCTCGGTCTGCAGCGCGAACGCCAAGACGCAGCGTAGCGCGAGGCGTCAGATCGGCCGAAACCGACGCGCTTAAAAATCAATGGTCTTCATCGTCCCGATCTGGACGCCGAAGCGGTCGCCATAAGGCTTCACACGCTTGAACTCAGAGTGCGTGGCCTCGTAGCTGCGTCCACCAGGCACAAAGAGAATCGAATACAAGCCCGTACCACGCAACGCGACCGGAGCTGGTGGAAATTTCGGGTCGACGCGGGCGAAATCGATCGAGCCTTCACCTGATTTAATTTTTACGACGAGCACGGCACGCATGGGTTCACGCAAGGTCGCCTCGATGCGCTCAAACGTGCGCGTAGTTTTATCGACTCGGGCGAGAACGCGAAATTTCTCCGGCGGCAGGCGCTTGTTGCCTTCTTTTTTGAGCGGGACTTCGAAGGTGATCGTTTTCTCGTCTTCGCTGGCTAAGGTGGCGCGCTCGAGGTCCATGAGTTCACCGAGCGATTGGCGATTGCCTTCGGTGCTGTCGGAGCCTTCGCGTTCGGCCTTTTCAATGCGTTCGCCGCGTTTTTCGCCGCGACGACGATATTTTCTGAGATCGCCGGCATCAGGCTCACGCCCGTCGATAAGTAACGGGGTATATTGTTCAGCATAGGGTTTAGAGGGATCGAAACGCACGACCGAGCGCTTGATCACTTTACCTTTTCCGTCCAGCTCGACGGAGGTTTGTGTGTAAGCCCAACGGTCAGTATCGCGCAGGGTGTGCTGCAAGGCATCACCGAGCAAAGCGGGGACTTCGGATCGGCTGACAAGGGCCGAGCAGACAAAAATTAAAATGTAAAAGGCACGGGGCATAAACTTACCAAATCATGCGTGTTCGATAGGTTTCGGCAAGTGTGGTTCAGAGTAGCGGTCTTGATATCATGCAACGGTTACATTTTAACAACTAGGTCAGCTTCGCTACGGCCCGTAGTCATACCCCTACCTCATGTCTCTCGGTATTCGTAATGTCGCCCTGAAAACGGGCCTCTCCGTCGCCACGATCTCGCGGGCCCTGCGTGGGCTAGAAACGGTCCACCCTGAAACGCGACTTATTGTCGAAAAAGCGGCCAAGATGGTGGGTTATAGGCGTGAACCGCTGGTTGGCGCGGTACTCTCCAGCGTGCGGCGCGCGAACCAAAATCACTTCGTCGGTAATCTCGCGGTGCTGGATGTGCATCCGCCGGGACGACCACAGCGGCTGAGTTTTCACCAAGCGATTTTGGATGGAGCCAAGCGACGTGCTCATGAACTAGGTTTTGCGGTAGATGTGTTCGATCTCGGAACGGAGGGACACAGTCTAGCGGCGGTACTGCGAATGTTACGCGCCCGCAGTGTGCTGGGACTCGTCTTTTTTCACGAAGGGCAGGCGATAGAGCTAGAGAGTTTTCCGTGGGATGAATTTTCTGTCGTGGAGCTTGACCATGGAGCGGTGCGTCAGGCGCTCCATTGCGTATGTCCAGATCACCACAACACATTCACGCAAGCACTCGAGCGGTTGAAGCAACTCGGCTATCGGCGCCCCGGGCTTTTTATCGAGCAGCACAAAGATGCCCGACTAAAATTTAAATGGTTGAGCACATTTCTCGGTTACCAAGCGACTCATCCGGCGTTGGTTCGCGTGCCGGTACTCAGCAAAAAAATCATCATGGCTAAAGATCTACGCACCTGGAGCGAGCGCTACCAACCGGACGTACTGATCGGCCACAAAGACACCATCGTGCCGTGGTTAAACACTCCACGCTCGGGGAAAACACCTGCGCAGGGATTTTTTAATCTCAATTGGAACGAGCGGAGCGTTACCTGCGCCGGAATTAATCACCGGCCGGACCTACTGGGGTCGATGACCATCGAATCCGTCGTCGCTCAAATCCATCGGCATGAACGCGGGACGCCGAGCGTGCCAAAGACGATCATGATCAGCGGAGAATGGTGCGATGGTCCTTCGCTACGGCGGGTTAGCTAAAAATAAACAAGCCGCCCTTGAAGTGAGGAGCGGCTTTTAGTTCGGCCGGATCACATGCGGCAGATCAACAACTCGCGTTCGTAGATCATTTCTTTTGGCAGATGTGCGTGGAGATCGAGGAAGAGTTCTTCGTGACCCAGCACTTCGGCGCGCCAAGCGGCACGATCGAAGGCCTGGAGTTCTTCGAATTTTTCCTCGGAAAAATTTAGGCCCGTCCAATCGATATCTTTATAACGGGGCACCCAGCCGATGGGCGTTTCCTTGGCGCGGCCACCGGCGCGGACGCGATCGCAGATCCATTTGAGGACGCGCATGTTTTCGGAAAAACCGGGCCAGATAAATTTGCCTTCTTTGTCTTTGCGGAACCAATTCACGTGGAATATACGCGGGGTCTCTGTGAGATTGCGCTGCATGTTCATCCAATGGCGGAAATAATCGGCCATGTTGTAGCCGCAGAACGGTAACATTGCCATTGGATCGCGGCGGACTTTACCAATCGTGCCCGCGGCCGCAGCGGTCATCTCGGAGCCCATGGTGGCGCCGACGTAGACGCCGCTCGACCAGTTGAACGCCTGATAGACCAACGGCATCGTCGTGGCGCGGCGTCCACCGAAGATGAAGGCGCTGATCGGCACGCCTTCGGGTTTTTCCCAGTCGGGGTCGATCGTGGGGCATTGTTTCGCGGGCGCGGTAAAACGGGAATTGGGGTGCGCGGCTTTGACGCCCTTTTCTTTGGCTAGTGAGGGCGTCCAGTCGTTACCCTGCCAGTCGATCGCGTGCGCCGGTGGTTGTTCGGTCATACCTTCCCACCAAACGCCGCCGTCGTCGGTGAGCGCGACGTTGGTGAAGATGGTGTTTTTCGCGAGCGCCTTCATGGCGTTCGGATTAGTGTTTTCGCCGGTGCCGGGGGCGACGCCGAAGAAGCCGGCTTCGGGGTTGATGGCGCGGAGGCGGCCCTCGGCGTCGGGCTTGATCCACGCGATGTCGTCACCGACGGTCCAAATTTTCCAGCCCTGCTTTTGGAAATGCGGCGGCGGGATGAGCATCGCAAAGTTGGTCTTGCCGCAAGCGCTGGGGAAGGCAGCGGCGACGTAGGTTTTTTTGCCCTGCGGATTTTCGACACCGAGTATGAGCATGTGCTCGGCCATCCAACCTTCGTCGCGAGCCATGGCCGAGGCGATGCGGAGGGCGAAGCATTTTTTACCGAGAAGCGCGTTGCCGCCGTAGCCGGAACCGTAGCTCCAGATCTCGCGCGTCTCGGGGAAGTGAACGATGTACTTTTCTTTGTTGGAAGGCCACGGCACGTCTTTCTGCCCCTTGGCGAGAGGCGCGCCGACGGAGTGAACGCAGGGGACGACGCGTTTGAAATCGCGGTCGATGAGTTCGAAAACTTTTTTGCCGATGCGCGCCATGATGCGCATATTGACGACAGCGTAAGGCGAGTCGGTGAGTTGCACCCCGATCTGCGACATAGGGGAACCAAGCGGGCCCATACTGTAGGGGAGCACATACATGGTGCGGCCCTTCATGCAGCCGTTGAAGAGGCCCTTGAGCGTTTTGCGCATCTCAAAGGGATTGACCCAGTTGTTAGTCGGTCCGGCGGCTTCTTTGGAGAGAGCGCAGATGAAGGTGCGGTCTTCGACACGGGCGACGTCGCTCGCATCGGAGCGGGCGAGGTAACAGCCAGGCCATTTCTTTTGGTTCAGCTTGATGAAAGTCCCTCCGGTAACCATCTCGGCGCAGAGTTGATCGTATTCTTCTTTGGAGCCGTCGATCCAGTGGATCGCATCGGGCTTGCAGAGCTCGACCATTTTTTCAACCCAACGCAGAAGATTTTTATTGGTGCTGAGTGGCGTGGAGAGGCTGCGATTTTTCATGTGAAGTAATCTACGATCGATCGTGAGATGAGTAAACGGGAAAGCCGGCCAAAGCTGATGAACAGAAGTTAATTTCAGTTCAGCATTAGCCGGCTGCGTGATGATAGGGACCGCTCAGCCATAGAGGCGGTCCAAATTCTAAGTGGGATTAGAACTTTTTGGTAACCTGCGCTGACCAGCTGAGGCCTCGAGCCATGGTGTTATAAACAGCGGGATCGTAGCCGCGCGAGTCGCTGGAGAGCGGCGGCTTAGCGTCGAAGAGGTTATTCACGCCGACGCGGATGTCGGTTTTGTTGAGGTAGGCGTTACGAGCGACAATGCGGTAGGTCGCGTAAACATTGTAGCTCTTGGAGTCGTGTACGGTATAGCGATAAGAGAGAGCGCCGTTGTTCAAAATGGGCGTAATATAACTAGGGGATCCGAGCGACTCGTAAGTTGTTTGAGTGGTGGTGGCGTTCACATCGGTGTAACTCCCGATGTAGTAGAACCCGAAACCCGCGCCCCATTGCTGACGATGCCAAGTGAGCGTGCTCGCTCCGCGCCAATTGGGTGAAGCCCCGCCCGCAGAAACAGAATTGGTGTTGCGCAGTTCAGTGCGTGCTGCGCCGATAACGCTGTAGTTGTGGAAGTCATTCAACTTGGTCCAAGTGGTGTTAAATACGAAATTACCAAAAGCCAGTTTCGGGAAACGGTAGTTGAGATCGAAATCAAAGCCGTTCACGAACTGAGAAGCCTTATTAAAGTAGGTCGTGCGGAGGAAATCAATCGAGCCCACAACGGCACGCTGATTACCCGGGACTTGCTTAGCATTGTAAGCGGTGAAGAAATCGCGGTCGGCTTGGGTAACGGCGAGGCGAACGACCGAGCCGTCGCCCCGGTAATTAGCCGTACCAGAACCAAGATCGATGGAGTTGATGTTCTGGCCAGCAGCGAGTGCTGCCTGCGTGGCGGCTTGGAGCGCGGCGGTGTCATCAGCGATCGAGCCGGAAGAAGAGATAAGGCTCTTCTGCTCAATTTCCCAGTAATCGACAGAAACTGAGAGACCCTTAACAAAGGGTACATCAATCACTACGCCGCCGGATTTGCCCGTAGAGGTCTCGGGTTTAAGCGCGCGATTACCCGAGCCGACGCTACGGCGATTGGACGGACCGTCGGTGGTGAGACCCGTGACGGCGCTGCGATAAGAGTCGGTACTGCCGGTAACTGTGCGTATAAGTGTGCCAGTGAAGAGTTGAGCGAGGTTAGGCGCATGGAAACCTTCGTTATAAGAGGCGCGACCCATGATCCAAGAGGTGGGTCGCCAATTGACACCGTACTTTGGCTTAGTGGTTGAGCCGAAATCGGTGTAGCTCTCGTAACGAGCGGACGCCGAAAGCTCAAGCGAGCGCACGAGCGGCAGCGTGAATTTATTGCCGACGAGCGGAACCACAGTCTCGAGGTAGGTGGCAGCAACGTGGCGGTTACCGTGCGTGTCAGAGTTAGGCGAGAAGCCAAGAAAGTCGTTACTTTCAGGGTTGAGGCCGGAACCGGCTGGATTAAGGCCGGCATAAGGCGGTCGATAGTCGTCGTATGACTCAGAGCGAAATTCACCGCCTAGAGCGCCGCCGATGGCATTGCCACCCCAGATGGGGAATATTTCTCCGGACGCGCGAACGTCCCCACTGCCAAGTTTCGTAATACCGTTGCGGATGAATTCAGACCTAAACGTAGAAGTGACGCTGTCAGGATTTTGATAGTTGCCCGTCGCGACGAGCGTACCATTTTGCACAGCGAAAGTACGCGTGAAGGGATTAAAAGCTTTGGCGGGATCCGTCTGATTGATAGCGGCGATCAAAGCCGATTTACGGCTTGGCCCAGTTTCATTTTCGATGACCCGTGCTGCAGAATAAAGTAGCGCAGCTTCCCAGGACCAAGATCCGCTGAGTTTGCCACGCAGACCGATGACACCGCGATAAACCGAGTCATCGACATAGTCAGTACGCGTGGCGAGATCAGAGAGACGTTTGTTGGTGATCGAGACCGCGGAAGGCGTACCGGTCAGACGCGCGGTGCCGTCCGTATTAGCGGCGCCGGTCGGAGACCAGAAGCGCGTGCCAAAGGGATTATAGGGGTTAGTCGCAGGAACAATGATATATCCATCGGTGCTTTGCGTGATGCCGTCTGCTTCGCGATAGGTAACGGATTGGGCCTGGTAGAGGCTGGCATCAGCGAACGCGGTGATACGGTTCGTAAGATCAAATTCGCCGCTAGCAAAAATGTTGGTGCGGTTCGACTTAGGCTGGATGACGCGCACGGCGTTATTGTTCCAATAATAATCGGCGGTCACACCCGCGCGACTCGGAGTGGCGGTAGCGAAGGCGGCCCCACCCGTGCCGTTAGGCACTAGGTAGAAAACGCCCGTGGTGGCAACCAAGGTAGCCGGTACGCCTGCGGGACGTGCACCCGTAAAGGCATTGACCGAGCCATAGGCATCAGTGCCACTAACCGTACCCAGGAGGTAATTGCCGTATTGGGTGGTAGCCGAGCGTAGATTGAATGTCGTAACCGTGGATAGGTTCCAGGGCGCAGGAGCGCGGTAGCTGTTGTCCGCCTCGGCGGAAAACGAACGGTCTCGGGCATACATTGCTTCACGGCTATAGTAATCGGCGGTGATCATCGCGCGACCCCGGCCCTTCGAGAAATCGAAGCCGTGAGTGAGCGTCGCGCGGGTTTCTTGACCGTCGCCGTAGCGGGTCTCGCCAAAGCGCAACGCGAGCTCGGTGCCGCGGAAATTTTTATTGGTGACGTAATTCACGACGCCAGCCACCGCGTCGGTGCCGTAGATGGACGAGGCGCCGTCACGCAGGATTTCAACGCGCTCGAGGCCGCGATTGGGCAAAGTGTTGACGTTGGTCGACAGCGTTGGAGCACCGGCTTCAGACTGGCTGATCGGGTGCGGCGTGAGACGACGGCCGTTGAGAAGTATGAGCGTATTGCTCGATGGAATACCACGGAGCGAGACGCTGGCATTGTCACCGCGAGCGGTGGCGCCGAGGGTCGCCGTTTCGTTGCCAGGGAGGCCGGTAACCTGCGGGAGCGCAGTCAACAATTCGGAAGGCTGCGAGGCATCGCGCACTTCGAGTTCGCTGGCAGCCAACACGGTCACGGGCAGGACTTTTTCCTGATCGAGACGCTTGACGTTGGAACCGGTGACAGTGAAAGCCTCGAGCTTGACGGTCTGATCGACCGACTGAGCGGAGGCGGTGAGGGCCAACACGGCGCTCGCCAACAAGGCGACAGCGAGGTTTGGGCGTGGGGGGTTAGCTGGTGTTGTCATGGTAGTTTAGGAAAATAGAAACAGATGATAATTCACTAGTGTCCGGAATTAAAGTGCTTTAGAATAGTGAGTTAGAATCATCCAACGTAATTTCTGTGGTGAGCGAGTCCCGCTCAAACCGTGCAAATAGCTCTGGGATAGGGACTTTCTCGAAAGGCGTGACGGAAATAACTTGAAGGATTTCATGCAGACTGGGTTTCAGTTTGAGGGTCTTTTTCAAGATGGCGACGAGCAGGTAAGTGCTGAGCGCAGTCCAAATTTGGATACGCACCGCGTTCTCGGTGGTGCCGACGAAGGAGCGAATCCTGAGATGTCCCTTGATCCATTTGAAAAACAGTTCGATCTGCCAGCGTGCGCGATAAACCTCGCACACTTGAATGGCGGACAGGCCAAAGTGATTGGTGAGGAAAACGAGCGAGCGAGAATGCTCGGCGTCGTAATAACGGACGCGACGCAGGGACTGGGAATAGTCTTGCTTGGAATAAAAGCCGCGGAGTCGGATCGTTTGATCGCACCGCAGACCGGAAGAAGGGTCGACCGGACGGCTTTCGACCACGTAAAACTTCAAGTTGGTTTTGCCGCGGATCACAAAGAATGCGCCCATTTGATTGAAACGTCCTAACCGAGCGAAATCCAGATAACCTCGGTCCATCACATAGATCGCTCCGGCCTCGAGCGGCAGCTCGTCCAAGATGTTGACCTCGTGAACTGCGCCCTCTGTCAGAGTGACAAATGTGGGGATGGAGCCGCGCAGATCCAAGAGCGTATGTAATTTGATCGCCGCCTTCGCGGAGCGAAAATGAGCCCAAGGGAAAAGACTCAGACACAGATCGATTACCGTCGCATCCAGAGCGTATACAGTTTGATCCAGCTCGAGAGCGAACGGCTCTGCGGCGTAAAGTTTGCGGGCTCGCTTGATCAAGGTTTGAGCCCAGTCCGCGTAGATGCGCCAGTCTCTGCGCTCGTTGGCATCCGATAAGGTGCTGCGAACCACCCGTCCCCGGAATCCCATTTGATAAAGCAGCGAGCGGCGCGCACTGAGCGAGGCTTCCAAATCTCGCAGACTCTCTCTGGCCGTCAGTTGGGCAAAAGCCATCGCCAGCCACTGATCGTAGCAAGTGAAGGATTTTATGCAGGCATCGCCACGGTAGCGTTCGACGCAGCGATGAAACGTCTCGTGGTGACCAAGCGAAAGCACCTGAGAGAATACGGTGGGGGTGGCCATGCCCGGAGAAGATCTGGGACACCTTGGCTCGAAAAGCCCGCGCGTACTCAAAATGGAGCACACCCAAAAATATCTGTAAAAACCTCTTCAAATGAGTTTTATAAAATCAAATTAACCCGTGTTCCGGACAGCAGTGATGATAATTAAGGGAAAAAATGGTGAACCGCAAACGGAGCCATCCCTTTATTAGAGTGGGCGATTCCGGGCGCCGTGGCGAGGGTCCAGTTAAACGGCGCGTGACTTGTCGCAGCCGCAGCGCGCGCTTGGGCATAGAAAAACTGGCCCCGTGCAAAACGATATAGCCCCTGCGCATCAGCCTCGGGTGTGTGGCGGAGCGCCGAACTTTTCGGGTCAATATCCGCTTCACCAAGCAAAACCACGAGCGGACGCGCCCACGCCGCCCGCAAGGCCGCGACGTCAATCGTGCTTCCCTTGAGTCCGTAGGGAAAAGCCACGTCGAGACTCGGTAACGTGTACCAACCGGCGTTGGCCGCTACCGCCCGCGTATAACGCGCCTCAGGCATAAAATAAACAAAACGGTGCACAAACTGCGCCCCTGCCGAATGCCCAAAGAGCATGTAATCTTTACGATGATGGCCGAGTTGCGGTGCGAGCGCGTCAAACAACGGCTCGATCATTGAATAAGACCAACGTTCGCGCGGAATTGGACGACCCGTCTTATCGAACATGTTGCCAGAATTATACGCTTCTTCACCGGGAAATTCTGCTTTCGAAAACTCCGGCACCACCACGAGAAACTGCTTCTGCGTGGCAAGTTCGATCCAATCATCAAGGTATTCTTCGGCGTTGCGCCCCACCCCATGCATCACAAACAACACCGGAGCATCAGCTGGCGTCGCCGCCGAGCGAAAATACCAAACCCGCAAGGTATGCCCACCGTGGGTAAACATGAAATTTCCGCGCGGTGCTACCCCAGGTTCAGCCGCCCGCGCGCCCAGTCCGGACCAGCCTAGCAGAGCCATCGCGATAAAAATGTACCAAGACTTCGTCAAAATGAGGAAAAATGATATGATGCAAAAACCCAAGAATCGAACAAAATTCGAACAAACTGACCCGCCATGCTAACTAGGTGCAATTATTTGCCTAGGGAGGGACTTCGACAGTGGGCAGCGCAGACCTACACATTCGAGCACGGTCTTGCAGAGTGCGCCGGCCCAATCCCTAGTTAATCCCGATACTCTCTTCGATTCATTGCCCCACTCGTTGCCATGATAATTGCTCGCCGCGTACCCTCGTTAATTCTTGCCGGTGTCATCACTGCCGCAACGTTCAGCTTCGTCCTGCCGTACGCGCACGCTGCCACGCCAGCGAAGCCTTCGCTCACCGCCACCCCCGCGCGCACCTGGGAATTCAGCGAGGACGGAGTCACGTTTGACACGCAATTTTCCGCCGCCCGCATCAACGCCTGCACGCGTATCGCTCGCGATCACTTCGCGGTCGTGACCTCGCCGGAAAATCGCCCGATCAACGCGAGCCCGTGGTTCGCGTTCCGCGTCACCGCCAAAACGGCAAAAATCATCAAAATCCACGTCAGCTGCGAAGGCACCGCGCTGCGCTACATTCCCAAAATCAGCGTCGATGGCACGAGCTGGATCGCATTACCGGCCGAGGCTTTTAAACACGGCCCCGCCGCCGATGAAGGCACGATCACGCTGAAAGTTGGCCCGGAGCCGCTGTGGGTTTCGGCGCAGGAAATTATCTCCACCGAGCGCCTCGATGCATGGAGCCGCACGCTGGAACGCCTGCCGTTCGTCACGCGCAACGAGATTGGCCGCTCCGAGCTCGGCCAACCGATTTACAAACTCGAGATCAACGCCGTGCCGACGGGAACAAAGCCCAACTTTATCACCGTAGTGAGCCGCCAACATCCACCGGAAACGACCGGCTCGCAGGCGCTGCTCCGCTTCATTGAAACCCTAGTAGCCGAGACGCCGCTTGCGCACCGCTTCCGCGAAAAATTCGCCGTGATGCTCGTACCCCTCGTCAACC
>Ga0209499_1001972_pt1 | contig 13583 bp, 11 predicted proteins | sample C_130208_EF_Meta_FD_187306 | JGI IMG/M metagenome (GOLD analysis project Ga0209499, IMG submission 187306) | Freshwater microbial communities from Lake Croche, Canada to study carbon cycling - C_130208_EF_MetaG (SPAdes) (version 2) | ecosystem: Environmental > Aquatic > Freshwater > Lake...
TTAACAAAACCAGTTTCGGGCAAGGTGTCCATTGTTAACTCGCCATCTTCACCAACGCTGTAGATACGGGCGGCTGTCATCGTAGTCATGCCCATACCATCACCTACGAAGAAAATCACATTCTTTTGTGGTGCCTCTGAGCTACCACCGGAGCAGGCCACCAATCCCACCATTGCAATAAGAGCACAGCAGACCAATGATTTCTTTGAAACTTTGAACATTTTCTATCCTTCACTTGTAATTTAGTGCAATTATTGTCAACAAAATTTAAAGCAGATTTCCCTTACAATATTTCAAGATCATTAAGCTTTTGTGACACAAAAAAATTTATTTGGGAAAGCTATATTTATCTCCCTAATAAATGTCATTTTTCTGTAATGAAATCAATAGCATGTCAACTCTTTACATTTCATGAGTCAATCAAGAAATGGTTACACACTTTGTGACGCAGAAAGAAAAAAAGACTTAGGAATTTCTTCCTAAGTCGTTGATTTCATTGGTGGGCTCACCAGGACTTGAACCCGGGACCAAAGTATTATGAGAGCAGACATCCAAAGAAAACTACTAAGATTTCAAGAGCTTGCGTCTACTGTTTATCGGTGTGTGAACATTATTAACTAAGACATCGTACGCACCTAATCGAATTGCAATGTAATTCTAGTGTCTAAGCGCGTTAAATTAGGTCTATTGCCAGCCATTAGTAGCCCAGTGTTTTGCTCGCTACGCATCATTGAGATTTCAAAGTCAACACTTTCAGATAAACCAATGATTACTCGATGCCATATATTATGGATGGTTATTATGAAGATTCTTAAGTAATTTATGATGTGTTTGTTTCAAACCCATGACAATTTAATGTCATAAAAAATAAAATCTAATATACTTTTCAATATAGAAATTAATTTGTGGATTCTCTTAAACAACATAACTAAATTTTTAAGTTAGCATTTACTTACACCATAAATGGGCTGTCTATGAAGAGAATATTTATTGTTTTTGAACTGATTACGCTAACTCTTACGCTTATAGCTTGCGGTGGTGGAGGTGGAGGTGGAAGTACAACACCCTCGAGCACTGCTCCAGCCGCATCAACTGCTACCCAATTATCGATTTCTCAAGCCTTATTTGCGGAAAAGTCTTTATCAGCAAGCGGGCAACTATCTTGCGCAAGTTGTCATACTGATGAAACAGCCCATTCCACAGCTCCTGGAGTTTCATTTCCAGTTGGCGGCGTACTGATGAATCAACAACTCTCCCGAAGCAGCCCCAGTCTGATGTACAAATCTACTACTCCAACATTTAGCTTTAATGCTGGCGAAGCTATTGGTGGATTTGATTGGGATGGGCGAGTCAACACATTGGCAGATCAGTCTGCAGGCCCTCTTTTGGCAAGCGCCGAAATGGCCAATGGCAATATCAATACTTTAGCTGCAAAAGTAAGGGCTCTGAGTTACTTCAAAGATTTTGCTAGTGTATTTAACGTTCCTGCAAATGCGACCGACCAGCAGGTATACGACATCTTGCGAACTGCATTTGAGACTTATCAGCGCCAAGATCCAGACTATTTACTTTTTAATAGCAAATTTGACCGTTTCTTAGATGGTACTGTCAGTTTAAGCGCCTCCGAAGAACGAGGACGGCAACTATTTAACAATCCTAATAAAGGTAATTGCGCTAGCTGTCATAGCAGTCAAATTGGCCCGGGGCAACAGCGTCCACTTTTCACTAATTTTCGTTATGCTGCCTTGGGAGTTCCGCGAAATAATACGAGTACCGCAAATCAAAATGCTTCATTTTTTGATATGGGATTATGCGGCCCAGTCAGAACAGACTTAACAGCACGCACTGATCTTTGTGGCCAATTTAAAATTCCTACCCTAAGAAATATTGCAATTACTGCCCCATATTTCCATAACTCAGCTATAGATACGTTAACAAATGCTGTTCGATTTTATGCAACTCGAGATAGCAATCCTGCTCTTTGGTATCCAACAGTGAATGGAGTTGTTGTCAAATTTAACGATCTTCCTGCAAACCTAAGAGGGAATGTTCCAGTTAACCGGGCACCATTTAATTCAAACTTATCAGCCCAAGAGATTGACGACATCGTAGCATTTTTACTCACCTTAACTGATGATCGTACTGCACCTGCAAACCTGCCAACCATTCGAAATTAAAACCAAATCTCATAACAACGCCGTATTTTCATACTTTAGCCTGCCCAGCACGATTTAAACCTGCGACCCACGCTTTAAGGGCCGGAAAATACAACATGCACTTCACTCATTACGAATTAATTCTTGCCTATCGTCACACCATCCCTTAACACCTCGTAATGCAAGTGGGGGCCCGTGGATCTCCCTGTAGAACCAACTTTGGCAATCATTTGAGACTGTTTTACAAAGTCACCCTGTTTTACCAATAGCTCTTGTGCATGAGCATATCGCGTCACTACGCCATTTTTATGCGCAATGTCGACAAAGTAGCCATACTCAGTATCGAATGCTGCTCGGCTAACCACGCCTTCAGCTGTTGCTAGTATCGGCGTTCCATATGCAGCAGGAAAATCGGTGCCTTCGTGCCAGGCACTTTGTTGGTTTAAAGGATCGATTCGGTAACCTAAGCCACTCGAGGCTTGCGGCATCAATGGTAAAGGCGATCCAGTCGGTAACGAATTAGCCACATCCCAATTTTTCGTCAAAGACTTTTGTATATCTTCAACGCGACTAGAAAGAACAATAGAGTCTTGTACTGTGCGATCTAAGCGGGCACCATATTGCTCACCTTGATTACCTAAATTGATAACTGCATTTGTGGCGCTTAAAGGTCCGCCCTGAGCGTTGCCTAAGTTCACTACATTATTTGCTAAATTGATTTGCCCACTTGTTTTTGCAAGCTGAATGCGCAAATCATCGAACTGCGCCAGGTTACGCTGCGCTTCATCAAGCCTTGCTTGTAACTCTAAAAGTTTGGTCTCGTAGTCATCTTCTGATTTAGCAATAAAACGCTTATCTTGCAGATCTTTTGTTTCCATTGCATGCAAGATGTCTTTAGTTTGATTGGTAAGGTCATTAATGGCGACATTAGCGCCAACCAACACAGCCAAACTGAGCATCCCACCAAAAACCAAATGGCGAGTTGTTAGCGATATTTCTCTTACCTTGCTATGTGGACCGGTCATTATTAGTATTTGCATTTTATTTATCTCACTCCCGAATTCATTTCCAAAATTGGTTGCATTACAGCCATCACAATTCCTAACACCATTAAGCCCATGACTAATATTAATAAAGGCTCGAGCAAACTGGTAAATATTTTGGTTTTTTGCTCGGACTCAAGCTCAGCATTCTCAGCCCCATACTTGAGCATCTCCCCTAGCTTACCTGAAGCCTCACCCGAGCGGATTAAGTGAATCAAGATTGGTGAAAACACCCCCTGACTACCTAGAGCCCTAGCCAAAGTAGCGCCTTCACGCAAACGAATCTCGGTTGAGTCAATCGCCACCCGCAATACTGAGTTACTCAAAGTACTACGCGCACTATGTAATGCCGTCAAAATCGGTACGTTAGCTGAAACTAACATCGCCATCGTATTGGCAAAGCGGGCTGTTTCAAAGCCAAGCAATAAAGGCCCTAACAAGGGTAAATTCAGTAAGATGCGGTCAAACTTGAGACGTATATCTTCTTTGGCTAATGCACGGCGCCCATAAAAAAATCCAGCCACAATGACGGCCAGCAAGAGCCAACCCCAGTTCACCATAAAATCAGAGAGGGCTAATATAAAACGCGTAGAGAATGGCAAGGCTTGCTTTGAACTCTGAAACACGCGTGCAATTTGCGGCACGACATAAGTCATTAGGAACAAGACGATCATGAAAGCAACACCGGTCAACATAACGGGATAAGCTAAAGCGCCCATCGCTTTTTGTTTTAAGGCCTGACGTTTTTCTAAAAATTCGGCTAACTGGGTCAGAACTTGTCCCATTTTTCCAGATTGCTCTGCAGCCCCTACGACACCTTGGTAAAGGGGGTCAAAAGATTGAGGTTGACCAGCAATGGCTCTGGATAAAGGTAAGCCAGCACGCAATTCTGAGACAACCGCCTGCAATACTGTTTTGACATGCGCCTGACTTGTTTCTTCGGCAAGTACAGTTAGAGCTTCATCGATCTGCACACCGGATCTCACTAAAATCGCCACCTGCTTTGTGATCACCGCAAGATCTGCACGACTGAGTGGTTTATTTTGTGAGAACCACTTGGTCCAAAAGGGTTTTTGACTCCACTCTGTTTCTAACTCAATGGTGACTGGTACCAATTGCTTAGCCATCAGAGTTTGGCGAACCACTCGAGTACTTTCCGCCTCTACACTACCGCGCTCGCTTTTACCTGCGTATGTGAGAGCTTCAAATCGATAGCGTGGCATAGTTCATCAATTTTATTAGGCTAGTCAATTTCTACTGAACCAGTAACGCGCAGTATTTCTTCGGGGGTCGTTTTTCCTTCAGCAACCCAGCGCTTACCATCGTCAGCTAAGGTACGCATACCTCCGACTAAAGCTTGTTTGCGTATCTCACTCTCTGGAGCATGCTGATGAATTAACTCACGGATCTTTTCATTAGTAGTCATGAGCTCGTAAATACCAGCACGACCGCTGTAGCCAGAGTTCCCACAAACTGCGCATCCCTTACCGCCGCAACTAGGACAACTCATCCGAATCAAACGCTGCCCAAGAACACCTAATAAAGTAGACGATAGCAAGAAGGGTTCAATGCCCATGTCAATTAAACGAGTGACAGCTGAAGGTGCATCATTAGTATGTAAGGTGGCCAATACCAAGTGACCTGTTAAAGAAGCTTGCACTGCAATTTGGGCTGTCTCTAAATCACGGATCTCACCGATCATCACAATATCGGGATCTTGACGCAAGATGGCGCGCAAGGCTCTGGCAAAGTTCATATCAATGCGAGAGTTCACTTGAGTTTGTCCGATACCATCAAGGTTGTACTCAATGGGGTCTTCCACCGTCATGATGTTGTTGATCTTATTACGCAAACGGAGTAATGCTCCATAAAGTGTCGTGGTCTTACCGCTACCCGTTGGGCCGGTTACCAAGACAATGCCATGAGGGCGATGAATCAGTTGATCAAAATGATTGAATGTATCCTCAGCCATTCCAAGTGCACGCAGATCCAGACGATCATAATTTTTCTCGAGCAAACGCAGTACTACGCGCTCACCATGAGAGGTTGGCAAGGTGGATACCCGAACATCAATTGCTCTACCGCCTACCCGTAAGGAGATTCGACCATCTTGCGGCATACGCTTCTCAGCAATATCGAGCGACGCCATAATCTTGATACGAGAGACCAATGCCGCATGTAAGTCACGACGCATATCAACAATGTCACGCAAATTACCATCTACCCGGAAGCGCACCATAGACTTACGCTCAAATGCCTCAAGATGAATATCCGATGCGCCGTCTCGACTGGCTTGCTTCAGTAAGCTGTTAATCATCCGAATGACAGGAGCATCATCGTTCATCTCCAGCAAGTCTTCGGAGACGGGCATTTCTTGTAATAGGCGAGAAAGATCAACGGCCTCTTCTACCTCATCAACTACTTGTGATGCATCGAGATCACCCTGGGAGTAGGTGGCATTGAGCGCTTCCAACACTTCTTCACTCGTTTGTTCAATGCGCACAATAGGACCAGCCAAACGACAGATTTCTTGTAGTACTGCCATATTCGTCAGCGGACTATGAATCAAGACCGGAAATTGAGATTCCTCCGTCTCAGCTTTACGCAAGAGAATTTGATTTTCACGAGCGTAAGAAAAAGGAATGCGCAACATACTACTGCTTGCCAGTATTAGTCTGCGCTGCTCCAGGGGGTGATGTTGGAGCTGCGGGAGCTGGGACTGGGCCTCCTGGAATGATTGGTGCTGATGGCGGGATCAGTGTACCCGGGGCTACTAGCGGAGCAATGAATTCGCTAAGCTTGGGCTGATCTTGCTTAGGTAGCAGCATGGTCGATGGCTTAAATTGAGCTTGCTTATCTTCCATGAACTGCATGCGGCTAGCCGTAATTTCTTGATCTTGGCCTTTATCGCGCAATACATAAGGACGCAAGAAGACTAGTAAATTGGTTTTAGTGCGAGCACTGTTGTCGTATCTAAAGAGTGCGCCAATAATAGGAATATCGCTCAGCCATGGAATGCCACTAGTACTATCTTTGTAAGCATTTTCAATTAAACCACCCAAAACCAAAGTCTGACCATCATCTACGATGACATTGGTTTCAATATCACGTTTGTTTAGAATTGGGCCCTGGTTAGGAACCTGACTAGCAACGTTTGATACCTCTTGATAAATCTGCATTTTCACCAGACCGTTTTCAGAGATCTGTGGTTTAACACGCAAAATCAAACCAATGTCCTGACGGGTCACCGTGGTAAAAGGAGTAGCTGTCGCAGTAGAGCCTGTAGTGGCATAAGAGCCTGAAATCAATGGAATGTTCTGGCCCACCACAATCCGAGCCTCTTCGTTATCCAAAGTAATTAAATTTGGTGTAGAAAGAATGTTGGTGCCAGTGGTGGTACTCAAAGCAGTAATCAAAGCGGACATTCCATAGACACCATTGAATTTTGTCAGTAGACCTAAATTCAAACCGGGATTTGGTGGAACTGGCGTAGTACCAGTGGTGTTATTGGGATTTAATATCGAGTTGACGTTTCGAGCCAAGTTTGTAATATTCGATCCACCGGTGCCATCCGCGTTTGTGAAGTTAGTGCCACCGAAGCCGGTATTTTGATTTCCGGAGCCTACCAATCCTTGCCACTGAATTCCCAACTCTGCAGCATTGGTTGAGCTGACCTCAACAATAATCGTCTCGATATATACCTGGCCACGCCGCTTATCGAGCTGATCAATTACGTGACGCAAATTTCGATATAAAGGCTCATTAGCAGTGATGATTAAAGAGTTGGTAGCAGGTTCAGCTTGAATAATACCGCCGGTGGATGGGGCGCTACTACTCGTTAAGGCAGAGGTCGCTGCTGCTGAACCAGTGCCTCCACTTGCTCCAGGGGGAGAAGTGATTGATACAGCAGTAGCCCCAACTACACCGACCGCCTGTGTTGCAGTACCGCTAGCGACTTGCGCAGATAAGGCAGTATCCGCCGCAACAATCGCTCTTAAAGTAATTGCCAACTTGGTCGCTTCTGCATTGCGCAATGGCACTACCCAAATATTTCCATTGGAAGTACCAGGGGTGTCAAGCTTAGCAACTAAAGCGCGAATTTGCCTCATCTTCTCGGGGCTTGAACTGCGCAACAATAAAGAATTACTCCGCGCATCTGCCATCACGATGGTTTTATTGCCAGCCTCAGTACCAGCTAATCCTGTCTCGAGAACTTTATTAAGCATAGCAGCCACGTCTATGGCAATGGCGTAACGTAACTTGATCGTCTGCACATCGGTAGATGCAGGGGCATCAATCGTTTCAATTAACTCACCAATTCGCTGAATATTACTCGCGTAATCGGTAATGACAATCGTGTTGTTACCGGGGTAGGCATTAATCGTGTTGTTCACTGACACTAGAGGCCGTAATACCGGCAAGAGGTTGTTAGCAGATTCAAAATTGAGCTTAAAAACTTTCGTAATAATTTGATCGCCAGCCTGACTACTCTTACCAGTTAATACTGAGTTACTAATGAGCTTGGCATCAGCCTCGGGTACAACTCGATAGATTCCATTGACATCTACCAAAGCAAAGCCCGAAGTTCGCAAAGCAGTTGAAAAAGCATCAAGGGCTTTGGCTTTCGTGAGCGGCTTATTACTAATCAGATTAATCGTGCCCTTGACCCTAGGGTCAACCAAAATGGTTTGGCCAGTTGCTTTAGCTAAAACACTAGCGACTGACTCAATATCAGCATTAGAAAAAGAAAGGGTTACCGAAGTACTATCTGGAAGAGCTCCATTAGATGGCGTATTTTGTGAATTCTGTGCATAAGCAATCGGTATCAAAGGCATGAGCGTACTTTGGCCGGCGATACAGATCATCACCAGTCTTGCAAGCTGCTTTCGAATACTTCCTAGATTCCAATGTAATACTGTTTGCATACGTTATTTTTTATTGCTTATTCTGATTACTGACTGTTTTCATTTCTTTCTTCTTAAAACTTCAGGCGATAGACTGCGCCTTCCCTTTTACCCAATAATGCCAATAAACCAATGAGTGAGTCTTGTGCCTCAGGAGAGGCTGAAGCCTCACCATCAAAATGCAGCCCTGACCTTAAATCACCCTGCCCTCTTAGTAAGAGTGGCCCACTCGTAGTTGATAAATTCCAGTTCAGCCCCTCATCCACAATATTGGCAGAAATCTCATAAGCCCCTAATGGCTTAATAGGGCTGATAGGACTACTTAAGTTGCTTATGATAATTCTAATTACGCCAGACTGAGGACTCTTATCGCCTCCGGACCCCAAGATGCCACCTAGAACCAAATCTGTCCAACGCGCACCCAGCTGTCCTCTAGGTCTTAGGGTGCTCCAGGGGTTACCCAAGCCTTCCAGAATATTGGCCGGTAACTTGACTTCATTAGCGCCAATTTGGGTCTTTTTCAGTCCCCATGAAATAAGTTGAGACTTATCAAGGGCCACAAATTGAAGCTCAGTAGAGCAAGATAGCGAGGAAAGGGAACAAGAGCTAGTCCAATGAAAACGCTCTGTTACTGAGAGCGGTTCACGGCAACCTCCTTCAGTCGCATTGGGCTCAGAAAATGCCAGCGCAGCGCTGCCCTGCCAAATGCTTCCAGTGGCCTGCTGCAACATCACCCTGCACCCAGTTTGAGATGCTAAAGCGCTGCCTAGCCAACTTGCAGGCATTTGGCAAATGATGGTCCATGAAACGACTAGTAACAACGCTAGCCAAAATAGTTTTGGTAATTTAGGATGGCTCAGATCTAAGGTGAGCTTCATTGAGATACCCCGGCCGGTGAAGCATTGCCTCCAAATTGGGTAAGTACACCGCTCACATTGACCATGCCCGCACCACTACTGGCGACCACACTTAATTGGTTTGGATATAGGCGCCATGTGATACGCAATTCTTCTAGCATATCTAGCAGTACTGAAAACATCACTTCGCTTGCTTGAAACTCTAGCCGCGGTGGATTATCAGCAGTGAGTCGAAACACGCTGGGCTTTACACCGCGTGATTTCAGGCCACTCAGAATTTTCTCTAATTCCTGATCATCTAGACTAGATACCGTAGAAGACATGCCAGATGAGGTTGAGAAACCTGCTCTTGTAGTACTTGTTTTTGAAATCCGAATCAAACTTTGTAATTGTGACCATTGGGCTGGTCGCATTTCGAGCCGTTCTTGTAAACGCAAGCTATAAGGCGCCAATACAAGGACATAAGTTATCCAAAGAACAAGCAGCAAGAGCACAAGCAGTAAGGCTTTACGCTGATTAAGCACAAAACGCTGCAACATTTGCAGACTTTGCTTTGGGTCGAATGTGCCTAATGATTTATGGGTAAGTACATTTTCAGAGGTGGCAACACTCTGAGCTTGTCTTATTTCTTTAGCAGTGCTATTCCACCAATTCTTGATGAGATTTGGTAAATTACGCAAATCTTGCATTGAGTAATCTTTGGTCAATACTGCTTTAATCTTTTTACCAAATGCGCTCAACTTCTCTAAAACAATATTGCTCTGCTGATTAGGGTGCTTATTCATAAATTACCCCCTAATCCAGAATAGGGTTCGAGACGATACTGATTGGATCCCAAAGAGCTTATGGCCATGCCCAGCGATCTTGCCCGCTTGAGAACTTCTTTTGGCTCGGTCATTGCTATGCCGGGCTTAAATTCAAAAACAATGACATAGCCGTCGTAATCAATCTTTTGCAGAACCTCAGGCCCATAAACTGCTTTCAATTGCTGCAACTTAGCAGTCATTGCAGCAAAGTCAGCATCGACTACAACCCCACGTCGGCGCTGTTCTAAAGTCACCTGCTTAGTAAATGCAGACAAAATCGCATTGGAATTATTGGCAACTTTCGCTTGATTGAGTGCTGCAACAGATGCTGGACTTAAAGATTGCACAGCAAGCAATTCCATTTGCTTGCCCCAGCGCCATTCGCTCACCATCATCCAAGAAACATACACTCCGTAAACCAACACCAAGCTAATACCAAAATACCGTAACCAATGAAAGGGTTGACGCCATACCAAAGGGTCTGTCCAGGCTAATCCCGTAGCATTGATTGAGCTTCGCAAACCTTTACCTGAGAACATTCCAGTGACCGAAGCTAAGCCACCTTTACCGAAAGATTTGGCAGCACGCTTAAAGTGTTTAGGCAATAAGTTAAGTGCAAAATTAGGGGCGCGACTATTGCGATTGGTTTGCAAATATTCTTGGGCAGCCGGAACCACCCAATCCCAAGAAATCTCTTTTAATGCAGAGTCTACTAGAGCTTGAGGTAAAACAATATCACTCGTATCAATACCTACTGCGTCATGCTCTACCCATGACACGCCTAATTGCAAGCCAGTGCGCTGAGTAAAGATGATGCTATCTTCAAAACGTTGATAGATAAGCACACTAGGCTCACCCTTTACTGACTCACTAAGCAATAAACACTCTGGAATCAAACGCACTCTAGGAGTTAGTAATCGTTCTAATTGTTGATTAAGCCAGCTAAGCCAAGCGCGATCTATTAGGGCTAGGGTTCTTTGTAATGCTGGACTACCTGGTACTGGAGGTAATGCTTGCACAGCAATAGCATCTCCTACCGTCAAGACATAGTCTTCAATCAAATTGGGTAAGATTTGTTGCAATTTTTTAGCATTCGCTAAAGGTACTTTGGCATCAATCAAGCGCACATCTAAAGTTGGTAAGAGCACTAAGGCCTCATCAGCATATGGCATCGATTCGGTAGTGCCTACACCGAATTGCGTAGCATGTGCAAACTCAATATTACTATCAGCATTAATATCATCTAATAGGGCCCACTCAAACTGTTCGGCGCAGGACAATTCCTGCCAGTCACTTGGTGAAGCAGCGTCAGTGCCAGCAAATGGCTTAAGAGGGCAGCGGATAATGAGAATGCTCATGTCAAGCGATCAAAATGCACTCTTCAAAAAAGTAGTTTATTGATTGGTAATTCATTCTATTGTTCAATTAATCTGCAGCCATCTTTCCAGTTCGGCTCCAGATGACCTGTGTGTAATTACCACCCGGCAATGCCGTTGGAGAGCGTTGAATCAAGGCAGAGCCCACAAATATACCTCTTCCTAAACGAATTTCGCTATTTGCCAGCCAAAACTGAGACTTTATATCTACCATGCCGGCGTCAATCTTTGCCCCCTGCCCTCCTGCAACCTTATTTAGCAGAGCGGTAACCTCATCTAAGGATTTAAAGGGGGTAGTCGCTCTTTGCTGAACAAAGCTATTAGCTGCGCCCCTTGAAAGTCCAGAAATAGCGGCCATTAAAACCTCTGGGGGAGCGGTATTGACGTTCACCGTACTGATATTGGGCAAAATCACTACAAATGGCCTTAATCGCTCCAACACTGAAGGGGTGTAATTGGGGAGCTTTAATAGACCCTCTACATCAAATAATGGAATGCCATATTGCAGGGCGCTTTGCGCGGTTTGTTGAGCAAGGCTCCTGTCTAAACCAAGCGCCTCTAAGAGCGGCTCGAATGCCCTCACACCTACGGGATTAATGCTCTGAAAATTACGATCCCACAAATTACTTAAATTAAACAAACTCTGGGCATCGGTCAGTCGACCGCTAAATGTGACGGTCGCAATCTCATCAGGGATATCAGCATTTTTTAAAAAGTCCGCCACCTTACCGTCAGCCAAAGGCAGAGCCCAAGCTTCACCTAAATGATCGTATTGACTAGTACGTTGATCTTCGACTAATACCAAACGGGCAAAATCAATTGCTGCTCGTTGCAGCCATTGCGCCTGAATACGATCACGATTATTCTCTAAAGAACGAATCTGAATTTGCTGGCGCCACATTAACCCTGCAAGTAAAACGGCAGTAACGCCCACCACAATGAGTGCTGTAATCGTTGCAGAACCACGCTCACCTGCTCGGCTTCGCATTACAAAGCACTCCCCATTAAACAAGAACGGGTAATGGGTAATGCAATATCTTTGAGCCACCACCGCATAATTAAACCTTGCTGATCCGGACTAATTAAGCTGACTCCAGGATTTGAGGGCGTGTTGTTAGTAGGGGTAACACTGGCTGGTGCACTGCCCGTGCCCGTAGCACTAATGCCGCTGCCACCAGCACCATTCATCAGAGAGCTTTGTACGACAAATGCTTGCCGCACAATATTGGGGGCCTGCCAGCTCACTAATAAATCCGTTGATACTAAATCAGGATTGCGCAATGTACTATTCCAAATCTGAAGTGCAACATCTCTGCGAAGTAAAGGTTGACTAGTCCAACGCTCAAGACCAGAAGGTCCCATGCCATACCCTACTAGCAACCAAGCATCTTGCATATCAGCACGATAGTGACGTAGCCACCAAATATTTTTGCTGCCCACAGCAATCGCAGGCAAGGTAGAGGTACTTAAATTTACCGCAGCTGCAGTAGTAGCAGAAGGATTTTGCGCAGTCACATTAGATGAAGTATTCGGGGCGGTATTTAGTGTGGCCGGAGATGAAACTGCTCCGCTAGTGGCTGCATTGAATTCATCACGCCGTAAGATTTCTTGGCAGTCACGATCAAACTGGCGCACTAACTGGATATAAGAAAGGTCTTCATTCGAGCGGCGCTCAATTACTTCCCTGCCCCGAATCATGGCATCCATTCCGCGCCAAGCCAAAAGCCCCACGATAGCCATAATCGCCATCGCAACGATGAGCTCTAGGAGCGCAAAACCCAACTGCTGACTAGACTTATGGCGAGGTGTCTTCTGTTGCCGTAATTTGAACTTTGTCACATCACACCGCTAGCTCGATTAGGAATTACTGTTGTGAGCCACGCAAGACGTGGTCCAACAGCTGTTTGGGCGCTTTCGGGATTGGCGGCGTAGACCGTAATTTCTACTCTCCGAAAGGCGGGATTGGGTGAGCTAATGATTTTGCGCTGACAAACAAAAATGTAGTTGCCTTGCGGGCAATTAAATACTGTCGTTCCAATATCTGGAAAGGCGCGAGTCATACGTAAATCAATTAATGCATTGTCTGCACTCCATAAGGCAAGAGTGCGCTGAGAGACTGCGAGTTGAGTATCGGCACCGCTCGCAATCGCGCGCAAGCCAGCAAGTAAGGCAATACTTAAGACTGCTAAACCCACAAGTACCTCGACTAGAGCAAAGCCATTCTGAGCTTGGCACGATAAGTATTTGCAGAGCAGTTGTTTAAATAGTTGCCCGAGTTTCTTCACTGCGTCACTCCATTGGCCCAACTAAAGCGCCCATTGGTCGCGCGCATTAATAATGCTCGCCGCTTTTCTTGTACAAGCGGTATTTGCAAACCCTGCATAATCGTTTCACCACCCAAGGTCAATTGCACAGGTTCAATCACAACGGGTTTATACCAG
>Ga0209499_1001973_pt1 | contig 13578 bp, 8 predicted proteins | sample C_130208_EF_Meta_FD_187306 | JGI IMG/M metagenome (GOLD analysis project Ga0209499, IMG submission 187306) | Freshwater microbial communities from Lake Croche, Canada to study carbon cycling - C_130208_EF_MetaG (SPAdes) (version 2) | ecosystem: Environmental > Aquatic > Freshwater > Lake | place...
CGACGCTGCTGCCGCATGAAATCCAGATCGATCTGGGCAGCGTGCAATCGCTTCAGGGGTTCCATTACCTGCCGCGCCAGGATAATTTCATGACCGGCAATGTGCTGCAATACGAGTTCTACACCAGCATGGACGGGGTGGCCTGGGGCACGCCCGCCGTCAGTGGGGTTTTCGACAACACCAAGACCGAAAAGGAAGCGCTCTTCACCTCGGTCAACGCCCGTTATGTCCGGTTTAGAGCCATCACCGGAGTGGACGGCGATTGCGCCGTGGCGGAATTGAACTTCCTCCAAGGACAGCCCGTGGTGGTGCCGCCCGTCAATCACGCGCCGGTTGCGGTGGCGCAATCCCTGAGCACGGCCGCCGGCACGCCCCTGGCCATGGTCTTGAGCGCCACCGATGTGGACGGCAACGCGCTGACTTATGCGGTTGTGACCCAGCCCGCCAACGGCACGCTGAGCGGCAGCGCGCCCCGCATGACCTACACGCCCGCGGCTAGCTTCTCTGGTGCCGACAGCTTCACCTTCAAAGCCAACGACGGCATGCTCGACTCGGCGGTGGCGACGGTGAGCCTCACCGTGACACCGGTGAATCACGCACCGACCTTCACCGTCAATTCGCTCAACCTAAACGCCACCGTTGGCACCGCCGTGACGGGGCAGTTGGTGGCGGTGGATGTGGATGCGGGTGCTCAACTCACCTATAGCAGGGTCTCGGGTCCCGCATGGCTCAGCATTGCCGCCAATGGTGCGTTCAGCGGCACGCCGCTCAGCGCCAATGCCGGCGCCAACGCCTTTGTGGTGGGAGTGAGCGACGGGATTGCCCCCATGGTCACCGCGGCCCTCAATATCACCGTGGCAAATGTCAATCACGCTCCGGTGTTCACTCTCAATCCGATACTCACCCCAAATGCCTATGAAGGCGTTGCCTATACCGGCCAGTCATTGGCCGGCAAGGCGACGGATGTCGATGCCGGTGATGTGATCAGTTATTCGAAGGTCTCGGGTGCGGCCTGGGTGAGTGTGGCCGCCGATGGCACGCTCTCGGGCACGCCGCCGGCGGGCAGCGCGGGCCTCAACACCTTTGTCGTCCGGGCGACTGATCGCGCGGCGGCGACGGCCGATGCGCAACTCCAGATCAACGTGGTCGGCACGCTGCCATTGCCGTGGGTGACGGACTTGATCGGCACCGGCCAACTGGCGGGGTCCGCGGTTTACGCTGCGGGGAGCTTTACCCAAGCCGGCGCGGGGCTTTTTGGGGGCACCAGTGACACGCTGCGCTTCACCTATCAGACGCTCAGCGGGGATGGCGAAATCATCGCCAAGGTGAGCGCTTTGCAAAACACCGGCACCGCGTCGCGCGTCGGCGTGATGATTCGTGACTCGCTCGCCGCCAATGCCAAGCAGGCCTTCATCGGTTTGACCGGCACCAATGCCTATCGCTGGGTGATCCGCTCCTCCACCGGCGGAAAGGCCTCGACCTCTAACAGTAGCACCGGCACCGTGCCCAACACTTGGGTCCGGCTGGTGCGCGCCGGTAACACGATCACCGCGTACAGGAGCACTAACGGCACGAGCTGGACCTCGGTCAGCATAACCTCGATCACGATGGCGGCGAATTGCTATATTGGGCTGGCGGTGGCCAGCGGCAGCAACACCGTGCTCAACACCTCGCAATTCAGCAATGTGAGTGTGATCCCGTGACGGCTGCGGGTGAGTTCAGGAGGATCCGACGTCCCTGTGACGCGACTAGTGGTTCCTCCTGATTCTCGGCTTGCAGCCCAAGGGGTTGCTCATTCGGCTGGTCGCACGTTAGGCCGTGGGTTTCGACCCACGGCCTAACGCTGGACACGCCCCATGGCTCGCTCCCGCAGCCTACAGGAAACACCTCCACGCCAGGGCATCGATGGGCATCCGCTGCATGCGGGTGACCTTGGCGGTCTTGTCCCGAACCGGTTCCATCACGTTGGCATGGCGTCGCAATCCGGTTTTCAGAGTCTGATTGCAAAAAAAACCGAATGAATTGCATTGAGCCCGGCGTATGCAATGCGATCCCTCAATCCAACCTCACCTGCAACCATGACTCAGCTCGACTCCCAAATCCACCGTCGTTCCTTTTTAAAGGGCGCGCTTGCCGCCGGTGGCACGACCTTGTTCGCCCCGCAATTCATCTTCGGCGCGCCCGCCGCTGCCGCCCCCAGTGAGCGGGTGAATCTGGCGTGCTGCGGCATCGGCAACCGCGGCGCCGAAGTCGTCAAGGCTCTGCATGCCACTGGCCTGGCCAACATCGTCGCGCTCTGTGACACCGACATGGGCGCCCCGCATACCCAAGCCATCCTGAAGCTGTTCCCCAATGTGCCCCGGTTCCAGGATTTCCGGCAAATGTTCGACAAGATGGGCAAGGATATCGAAGCCGTGAGCGTGGGCGTGCCCGACTTCGCCCATTTCCCGATTGCGATGTTGGCGATGTCACTGGGCAAGCACGTATACTGCGAGAAACCGATGGCTCACAGCTTCAAGCAAATCGACCTGATGATGGCGGCTGAGACCAAATACAAGGTCGCGGCCCAGATGGGCAACCAAGGGCACTCCGAGGGCAATTATTTCCAATTCAAGGCATGGACTGAGGCCGGCATCATCAAGAACGTCACGAAGATGACCGCGTTCATGAATAGCAAGCGGCGCTGGCACGGCATGAAAGTGGATGGCTTGCTGGCGGGGCAACCTGTGCCGGATTCGCTCGATTGGGATGTCTGGCAGGCCACAGCCGAGGCCCACCCATACAACCACGGGTATGTGAATGGCGAGTGGCGGTCATGGTTTGATTTCGGCAACGGCGCGCTCGGCGACTGGGGGGCCCATATTTTCGACACCGCCCATCAATTCCTCAATCTCGGTCTGCCCAGCGTGGTGGACCCGGTGAAAGTCGAGGGTTACAGCCCGTTTATTTTCCCACAAGAATGCACCTTGGCGTTCAAGTTCCCGGCACGCGGCGCAATGCCCGCCCTTGAACTCGATTGGTATGAAGGCCAGCACAACGCGCCGCCACTGCCGGCTGACTTCGGCGAGGCGGTCGTGGACGGGAATATCCCGCCGCCCACATCCGGCAAGATCGACACCAAGAAGACGCCGCCGGGCAAGGTGATTTATGGCGAGGGGCTGACGTTCAAAGGCGGGTCACACGGCTCGGAGTTGCAGATCCTTGCCAAAGACCAGGCCGCAGACATGAAATCCAAGCTGCCCGCCTATGCCAAAAACAATTCGAACCACTTCAAAAATTTCCTGCTAGCCTGCAAAGGTCAGGAGCGATGCCGCTCATCCTTCGCCGTCGCCGGCCCGCTGTGTCAGACCATGGCGCTGGGCGTCATCGCGCAACGCGTCAACGCCAAGTTGGAATTCGACCGTACCACCCGCCAAATCACTAACCACAAGCTCGCCAACCAATTGCTCGACGGCGTCCCGCCACGCCCTAACTGGCAGCAGTATTACTTGCTGTGAGGCAAGGGGTGCCGGACCGCGAGCTCCAGACTCGGCTTCTTCCCGCCTGCGTAGGCGCTTTCGTGAGAATGCGCTAGCACCTATGGCGGCCTACGGCGACGGGGAGGCCGCCATCACGGCCTACCGCGGGACGCGTCAGCCACGTGCTACCCCATCCCACCGTTAGTCGTTTTTTCGTCCTCCGCATGATCCGAGCGGCCGCCACAGGAGGCGGCGCGCAGGGATGAGCAGCAAAGGAACATTGCCGCACACCGGGGTTGGCTCATTTCGCCACCACCAGGGATGCCACCGACGCGCCGGTGGCGCTCGAGAGGTGCTGACTGACGGGATGCCGCCCAGCAAAGGCTGACACCAGTGTCGCGCAGCCCAGTGTCAAGAGGAACAGCCCCAACCAGACCACTGACAGAATCCGGTCAAGGATGGGATCGGGCATCTTGGCCCGTACCACGGCTAGATCAGGACCAGCCACGGGCGGATGATTGCGGGGATTGTGGAATCGGTTCATGGCGGACAGGTTGATGGTTGTCTTCAGGGTGATCCGCCGCAACGGACTGCAAGGCATATGGGACATAGCATCCGCCGTGCCAGTGATCCAACAAATCCGCGGGCACGCCACCGTCGACCTGGCGCATTGCCAACGGCCGCAAAACGCGATCCACTGGCGGACGCATGAGCCCCGGCCTGCATCCGCGGCCATAACCTGACCGATCAGGCCATCCCCGAAACCTCGGCTGCGGAGCGCGGGGGACTGGGGTCGGCTGACGCGGCTGCGCCGCAGGCGGGCGTGACATTTCTCGGATTCGGGCTTGCGCGCGGGGAGGGTGTCCTATTGATTCCCCCATGGCAGAGATTTCTCTTGGACTTTCATTTGACGACGTGTTGCTGGTGCCGGCTATGAGCTCGGTTTTGCCTGGTGACGCGGATTATTCCACGCACGTAACGGCGGGCATCCCGTTGTTTTTGCCGGTGATTTCGGCGGCGATGGACACGGTTTCCGAGCACGATCTGGCGATCGCGCTGGCCCGTGAGGGCGGCATGGGCGTGATCCACCGGGCTTGCCCGATCGACGAACAGGTGATCATGGTGTCGCGCGTCAAACGCTCGGAAAACGCGGTGATCCTCAAGCCCCACACCGTGCGCAAGGAAGATACCATCGACCACGTGCGCGAAATCATGGCCAAAAACGGCTTTTCCGGCTTTCCGGTGATTGACGCCGACGGCCACCTGGAAGGCATGGTCACCGGGCGCGACATCCGCTACTTGGAGCGCTTGGATGCCACGGTGGCCGATGTGATGACCCCCTTGCCAAAACTCGTCACCGCGCCACCCAACACCAGCCTCGAGGAAGCGCGCCGGATACTCTATCAGAACCGCATCGAGAAACTCCCGCTCGTCCACCCCGACGGCCGCTTGGCTGGCTTGATCACCGGTTCGGATATCGAAAAGCGCATCACCTTTTTGACCTCCGCCAAGGACGAGGATGGCCGCCTGCGCTGCGGCGCCGCGGTGGGCGTGGGACCCGACTGCATCGACCGCGGCCAGGCGCTCATCGACGCCGGGGCCGACGCATTGTTCATCGACGCCGCCACCGGTCACACCCACCACATCATGGACGTGATCGGTAAACTCCGCGCGCTCTCCGACGTGCCGGTGGTGGCCGGCAACGTGGTCACCGAGCAAGGCGCGCGCGATTTGGTCCGCGCCGGTGCCAGCGCCGTGAAGGTCGGGGTCGGGCCGGGATCGATCTGCACCACGCGCGTCATTTCCGGGGTGGGCATGCCGCAGTTCACCGCGATCCGCAATGTGGCCGATCATTGCCGCGAGCACGGCGTGAAAGTCATCGCCGACGGCGGCATCCGCTACTCCGGCGACATCGTCAAAGCCCTGGCCGCCGGCGCCGACCTCGTGATGTTGGGATCGCTTCTCGCAGGCACCCGCGAAAGCCCCGGCCAGACGGTGCATTTCCAGGGCCGGCGCTTCAAAACCTACCGCGGGATGGGCTCGATCGCCGCCATGCAAAAGGGCGCCGGCGACCGCTACGGCCAGAACAGCTCGGGCAAATTGGTGGCCGAAGGAGTCGAGGGGCGCGTGCCCTACAAGGGCTCGCTCTCCGACGTGATCTTCCAACTCATGGGCGGCCTCAAATCCGGCATGGGCTACGTCGGTGCCACCACTCTGGCAGAACTGCGCGAACGGGCCCACTTCGTGCGCATCACCGCCGGGGGCTTGCGTGAAAGCCATGTCCATGACGTCGTCATCACCGAGGAACCCACCAACTATCAGCCGATTAGCTGAGCGGCGCGCGACCTCACGCCGGCCCGCTCATTTTCACTCTCCTGTATCCATCTTCCCCATGCACGAAACCAATCACGTCGCCGTCATCGACTTCGGCTCGCAATACACCCAGTTGATCGTCCGCCGGGTGCGCGAACTGGGGTTCTTCGCCAAGCTTTATGCCATTGAGGATTTTCCTGAAATCGGGAAACCCGCGGCCATCATCCTCTCGGGCGGGCCGCGCAGCACCAGCGAGCCGGACGCGCCCGACCTGGATTTCGAGGCACTCAAATCCTTCAACGTGCCGGTGTTAGGTGTCTGTTATGGGATGCAGTTGCTCAATATCAAGTTCGGCGGTTCGGTTGAGGCCAGCGAGCGGCGCGAGTATGGTCCGGCCAATCTTTTCCCGACCGAATGCAGCGGGCTGTACGAGGGGATTTCGGCTTCTTCACAAGTCTGGATGAGCCATTCGGACACCGTCAAAGTTCTGCCAGAAGGAACCAAGGTGATCGCCGCCAACCAGCACGGCACCCCGGTGTCGCTGCAATGGAACGAGCGCTTTTTTGGCATCCAGTTCCACCCGGAGGTCACCCACAGCCACGAGGGCCTGCGCATCCTGCACAATTTCCTGCTCCACGCGCGCCACCTGATGCCATTTCGCATCGACGATTTCAAACGCGAGATCATCGAGGGCATCCGTAAAACTGTCGGTAACAAGCAGATCGTCTGCGGGGTTTCGGGCGGCGTGGACAGCACTGTGCTGGCCGTCCTGCTCCACGAGGCCGGCGCCAACGTGCGCGCGATTTTCGTCGATCACGGGCTAATGCGCAAGGATGAGGGCATGGAGGTGCGCAGTAACTTCCACCGCATGGGCGTGCCCATCGAAACGGTGGATTGCGCCGAGCGGTTTCTAACTGCACTGGAGGGCGTCGATGACCCGGAGAAAAAGCGCGTCATCATCGGCAATCTCTTCATCGATGTGTTCTGGGACTCGGTGGGCGACGCCGAAATGCTCGCCCAAGGCACGCTCTATCCGGATGTCATCGAGAGCGCGTCCAACGCCAAGTCCAAAGCCTCGAAAATCAAAACCCATCACAACCGGGTGGACCGGATCCTGGAATTGCAGGCCCAGGGCAAGGTGCTTGAGCCTCTGGCAGAACTGTTCAAGGACGAGGTCCGCGCGCTGGGCGCCTCGCTGGGCATCCCGCACGACATCCTGCAGCGCCACCCGTTCCCGGGGCCGGGACTCGCCGTGCGCTGCCCCGGCATCATCACCCCGGACCGGCTGCGCATCATCCGCGAATGCGACGCGATCTTCATCGGCAAACTCAAGGAACACAACTGGTATGACCGCGTCTGGCAGGCCTACGCCGGCCTGATCCCGGTGAAAACCGTCGGCGTCAAGGGCGACGAACGCTCCTACGAGTGGGCGATTTCCCTGCGCGCCGTCATCTCCGAGGACGCCATGACCGCCGACTGGGTGGACCTTCCCTATCAGCTTCTGCGCGAGACTTCCCACCGCATTCTCAACGAGGTCAAGGGCATCAACCGCGTGCTCTACGACATCTCGACCAAGCCGCCCGCCAGCATCGAGTGGGAGTGATGCCATTGCCGTGGCTGCGGCGTCCCGCCGCAGGCCGTGCTGGAGGCGTCCCGCCTCCATTGCCTCGGATTGAAGCGTAGGCGCGTTCGTCAGAACGCGTCCAGGCGCGCCAAGGCCCGCCCGCCTACCGGATCGCCCCCGCGACATTCGGATGTCCGATCGGACATCTGAATGTCGCGCCGCGCCGCTTTCTGCGGCAGGACCCCGTGGGCTCTAAGGGACAGTCCGTGTTCAGCCGCATGTCCCCTCGCATTTACCCTTGTAGGATCGCGGCCTGCCGCGGGACGCGACAGCCACGTGGTGAAGTTGCCCGGTCGAAATCCAATTTTTTGCTAAGGAAATCCGGCGGAGTGTGTCTTGATAGGTGTAACGCATGATCGAGCGAGTGCCGAATTCACCCAACTCATGACCGCCAGTGTTCATCCGCGGGCTGATCCCGGCAAGCGTGAGCTCCGGCTAAGTGTGGAACCCGCCCAGAACCAGGGGTTTTCCTGCACCATCGAAACCCAGCGCGGCACAGGCGACTTGCCGATGGACTTGGAACTCGAGCCGCTTCGGATCGAGAAATCGGCCGGCGAGGTCGGGTTGTTAGGGATCGCGTTCGGCGAGGAAGTGCAACCGGAAACAGTCACCGTGGTGGGACTATCCCGGGTCAATCCTCAGGATTTTGACAGCAAACTGCTGCCGCACGCCAAGGACGGCCAACCGTTGGCGCTGTTGCAGCACGCGTTCCGTTACGGAGCGGGCGAGGGGAAGGCCAAACTCAAGGTCACCGCAGTGGCTCCCGAATTGCGCGCCGAATCGTGGCAGCTGGTTTCGTTAGGCGAGGACAGATTGGTGGTCGCCACCGACCTGGCCGTCACGATCACGCGCGCCGGGGTGTTCCGCCTGGACCTCGAGGTGCCGGAGGGCTTGGAAATCGAGAGCGCCACCGGCGAGGGCCTGAGCCATTGGACCGAGGGCAAGCTCGACGGCAAACGCATCGTGACGTTGCACCTGGCAGGCAAAACCATGGGCCGCCGCGCGTTCAGCCTGACGCTCACCGGCCGCCCGACCGGGGCCCAGGCCGCCTGGCAGGTGCCGCGCATCAGCCTGCGCGATGCGTCGCGTGAAATCGGCGTGCTCACCGTGGTGCCAGAGCGCGGCTTGCAGGTGCGCGCGGTGACCCGCAACAACATCTCACAAGTCGATCCCCGCGAGTTGCTAGACGGGCCGAAGGAATCCGCCCGCGCCGCGGCCAAGCCCGGGGCCTTGGCCTATCGGTTGTTGCAAAGCGATTGGGCGTTGGGGCTGGCAATCAGTCGGCTCGACCCGTGGGTGACTGCCAAGGTTTTCCACGATGTCACCATCCGCGAGGGTCAGGTGCTCTCGCGCGTGCACATCGGCTACCGGATCGAAAACGCCGCCCTCAAGGCGCTGCGGGTGCGCATTGCCGGGCTTGCCGCCACCGCCGCCGCCACCGTGCGTGCCACCGGCGTGGCCGTCGCTGATTTGGTCCCCGTCGAGGGCGAGAATGGGGTGTGGGAAGTGCGATTCCAACGCGGCCTGGCCGGCGAAACCGATGTGGAACTCGAATACCAGCGCCCCAGCGCCGCGAGCGGCGGCGAGGTGGTCGAGCCGGTGGTGCTCGAAAACGTCCGCCAGCTGTCGTATTTTGTCGCAGTGCGGGCGGGTGGCCGGCTGGAACTCGAGCCTGGTGGCTTGCCGCGCGGCTGGCAGCGCGCTGACTGGGCGGTGGTTCAATCCACACTGGGCCGCGCCGCGGGCAGCGTGGCTCCAACTATGGCGTTCCGGGTGGCCGATGCCGAGGGGCCGCTGCCCGTCGTGCTTAAACGCCACCAGCTCGCCGAGCTGCGCAAGCTGCGGGTGGCCGAAGGCACCCTCACCACGCTCTTAGCACCAAACGGCGACGCACTAACAGCTGTGGTCATGCAAATGCAGGTGGTCGGCAAAGGCACGCTGCGGCTCAAACTGCCTGACCAGGCCGGGTTGTTCAACGTGTTCGTCAATGACGAGGGGGCCACGCTGGTGCGCGAGGGCGGCGATTGGCTGGTGCATGTCTTCGCCGCGCCGGAAGCCGGCCGGCCCACGGTAGTGCGCTTCGTCTATTCCGCGGCCATGCGCCAGGGCAAATCGCTGGAGGGGCCGATACTGGACGTGCCGATGGAAAACCTGACATGGCGGGTGCTGGTTCCCGAAGGCTGGCAGCTAGCCAGTCACGGCGGGGATTTCGATCTCAAGGAGCAGTCGGCGATGGGCTCGTTCCGGCTCGAGGACTACCAGTCATTCGTGCGCGGCAAACGCGCCAGCGACGCCAAAAGCGCAGTCGCCCTGCTCGACCAGGCGAATGCCTGGCTCGAGGCCGGCGACCAGGAAAAAGCCAGCCTGGCGCTGGGCAATGCAGTGCGCAATAACCAGCTCGACGCGGCCTCCGGCGAGGACGCGCGCGTGCAACTCCGCCAGCTCAAGACCCAGCAGGCGGTGCTCGGCCTCAATACCCGCCGCCAGAAACTCGTGCTCGACAATCGCCTGGCCGCACCGCAACAAGCCGACAACCCGCAGTTGGAGCACGCCGCCGAGGTCAACCCGGTGCTGCGCGGTGCCTATAACTACGATCCGAAACAATTCGACCGGTTTCTGGCAGGCAACACCGCCGATGAGAACACCGCGCTCAAGGAGATCGCCAACCGCATCGTTAGCCAGCAACTCGCCGCCGAACCCGCACCCGCCGCCCTCGATGTCACACTGCCCGTACGCGGCACCGTGCTGAGCTTCAGCCGCAGCGTGCAAGTGGACGGCTCCCGCCCGATGGCCATCGAGCTCAAATTGAAGCGCAGCCACGGCAGCTTCGCCTGGCTCGCGGTTGCGCTCTGCCTGTTAGCCGGGACGCTCGCTGCAATGAAACGAGTCACCGCAGATCAGGACTCAGAACGGCTTGGCGAGGCCTAACCACGCCGCGCACCCGGCGGCAGCCAGGCAGAGCACCAGCACCAGCGGGGCGGGCAAAACCTTGCGTTTCGCCAGGGCAGGAGCCAGTCCGAGGAAGCACCACAGGCCGAGTTTGACCATCCACCAGGCGTGATGCATCGGCGGTTTGCCGAGTATGGCGAAGCCCATCAGCAGAATGAGGAGCAGCGCGACGCCATGCAGGATGGTGGCGGCCTTTTTGTTGGATCCAGCCAGCAGGGTGGCGCCGAGCGAGGAGAACAGCGCAAAGGCACCAGCGAGGTGCAGGGTTTTTAATAGCAGAAAGTTCATGGTGGATGGGGCAGGCGCTTCAATGTCCCGAGAACCAGCCATAACGCAAGCAGTTTTCAGCCAGGCCTCGCAGGAAGCGTCGGACCCGTCGGCCTCTTTTGCCACCGATTCCGGCTTTTCGAACGCTGGGGATCCTGTTACCGATCGTCCATGGCCGTCGCGGAAACCCTCAAACTGCCCGGACATTTCAACCTGGAGGCCGAACTGCGCGAGCAGCTGAGCAACCGCCCGGGCCACCAGCGGTGCATCGAGGGGGCGGGGGAATTGCTGCTGGTGGTTCATGAGGTGCCGCGCCCCGCGATCCCTGAGCGTGAAGCCTTGTTTTTCTGGAAACGCCACGACGGCAGCTGGATGCAGCCGTCAGGGGCCGGTCTGGGCGATCTGGTGAATCTGCTAGAGCGGTACGCCAAAGCCATCGACGGCCATGAGGAGGTCATTGACGAGGCAGATACGGCGGCGGAGATTTTCGGGATATTGCGCCACGCGGGGCCGCTGGCGCGGACCAGCCGCAATCTGGTGCAGGCTCTGGAGCAGGTGCTGGCCATCGATCACGACGACCGCGAAATCCGCGGCTTGCGCGACCGGGCGCGCGAAATCGAACGGGCGGCGGATTTGCTCAATGCCGACGGCCGGGTGACTCTGGAATTCTGGCGTGCCGAGCGCGCCGAACAACAGGCCCGCTCGTCGGCCCGCCTGAACCGCATCGCCTTCCGCCTCAACCTGCTCGCCGGGTTCTTCCTCCCGCTGGTGGCCTTCGGCGGGTTGTTTGGCATGAATGTGGATCTTCCGGCATTTGTGAAACCCCTGTTCTGGGTGATCCTGTTAGGCGGGGTCGCCGTCGGCCTGGTCCTACTGTGGCTCGTCGGGCGCCAAACCGGCAAATCCTCGGATTTTGACGATGAGACGCGCCAAGAGGATCAACGCGCCTCAGGCGAGTGACGGCACCGCGGTGGCGGCATCGGCGTCCGCATCGTAATCGACACCCTCCAGGCCGAAGCCGAACAACCGGAGAAAACTGGCCTGATAGCCCGGGAAATCTCCCAGGGTTGCCAGATTGGCCGTGTCCACCTGCTGCCAGCGCTCGATGATCTGCGCCTGCACAGCGGGAGCCATCTCCCAATCGTCGAGGCGGATGCGGCCCGCGGAGTCGGGATCGGGCTGGCCCTTGCCGAGGCGCTCGCGGAACAATCGGTCCATTTGCTCAATGCAGTCCTCGTGGGTGCCCTCGGCTTTCATGATCCGATAGAGCAGCGAGATGTAGAGTGGCACCACCGGGATGGCGGAGCTGGCCTGGGTGACGAGCGCCTTGTTGACGGCAACCCACGCCTTGCCGCCCAGCGGCGCGAGCTTGGCGTCGAGCGCGCGCTGGACGCGTTCCAAGTCTTCCTTGGCCTTGCCGATGGTGCCTTCCTTGTAAATCGGCCAGGTGAGTTCCGGCCCGATGTAGGAATACGCGAGCGTCTGGGTGCCGGGGGCGATCAGGTCGGCATCGAGCAGCGCGTCCATCCACATTTCCCAATCCTCTCCGCCCATGACGGCAACGGTTTGGGTGACATCGTCGGCGGCGGCTGCCTGGATGGTGATTTCGTCCACCTCGCCGGTGGTGGTGTTGAGGTTTTTGTTAGTATAACTTTGGCCGATGGGTTTGAGTACCGAGCTTAAAACCTGGCCGGTCTTCGGGTGGGTGCGGCGAGGCGAGGCCAGGCTGTAGATGACGCAATCGACTTGCCCGAGATCGGAGCGGATCGCGGCGATGACCTCGGCTTTCATTGCGTCGGAAAACGCGTCGCCATTGAACGACCGGGCGTAGATCCCGGCGGCGGCGGCTTCCTTCTCGAAGGCGGCGGAGTTATACCAACCGGCGGTGGCGGTGCGGTCGTGATCGCCGCGTTTTTCAAAGAACACGCCGAGGGTGGCGGCGTCTGAGCCGAAAGTGGCCACGATCCGGGATGCAAGGCCATAGCCGGCGGAGGCACCGATCACGAGGACCTTTTTCGGGCCGTTGGTGATGGGGCCGCGGCTTCTGACCAGGGCGATTTGTTCCGCGACATTTTTGGCGCAGCCGGCGGGGTGGGCGGTGGTGCAGATGAAGCCGCGGATCTTGGGAGCAATAATCATGAAATTGCGAGGGTATAGACAATCGGCGGTCTGGCAACCCGATTTTGGCGGATGCTCATTTTCGCTCGAGTCTGGGAGGTGGGCATTTGCCGGTCGGTTGGGAACTGGTATGGACGGCCGCGCACAAGGCCCGGGCAGGGATTGGGGTATTCAGCTACCGGCTGGCACCCAATCAGCCAGTCGGGCCGAGCGCACTGCGGGTGCCTCCGTCGCATCCGCGCGACAACTGGGTCTTGCCCGCAGCCGCCCCAGTCGCTATGTACACGCATGCCGTTGTTGCTTGGAGTCAATATTGATCATGTCGCCACGTTGCGCCAGGCCCGCTATGCCGGGATGGCGGCGGCACCGAACGCTGAACCCAGCCCGCGGGTGGCCGGCCAGGACGCGCGGACCGGCGGCGCGGATTCGCTCACCGTGCACGTCCGGGGTGACCGCCGTCACATGCAGGAGGACGATGCGCTGCGGATTCGCGCCGATGTCCCGCTGCCATTGAACTTCGAAATGGGAGTGACCGAGGAAATGGTGGCCATCGCGCTCCAGCTCAAACCGGATTTTGCCTGTCTGGTGCCGGAGTCGCGGTTGGAAATCACCACCGAGGGCGGGCTCGATGTGTTAGCCGGGTTTGCCAAAATTCGCGCGGCGGTGGCCCGGTTACAGGACGCCGGGATCCGGGTCAGCCTGTTTGTGGATCCCGATCTTGAACAGATCGAAGCCGCGCGCGCGACGGGCGCTGAGATGGTTGAATTGCACACCGGGTGCTTCGCCAATGCGGCGGGGGCGGGCGTGGATGCCGAGTTGGCGCGGTTGATCGAATCGGCCGTGCTGGCG
>Ga0209499_1001974_pt1 | contig 13574 bp, 14 predicted proteins | sample C_130208_EF_Meta_FD_187306 | JGI IMG/M metagenome (GOLD analysis project Ga0209499, IMG submission 187306) | Freshwater microbial communities from Lake Croche, Canada to study carbon cycling - C_130208_EF_MetaG (SPAdes) (version 2) | ecosystem: Environmental > Aquatic > Freshwater > Lake...
GTTGACAAGCATCGGCAGGTGAGCGAAGACAGGAGTCGCCACGACGGCGTCGACCGCGTCGAGTGCCTGCCAGAGCAGTACTTGCTTCGGGGTGGTCGGCAGCAGGTCCTCGCCACGGATGATGTGGCTGATGGCCATGTCGCGGTCATCGATGGCATTGGCCAGGGCGAACAGGGGGGCTCCCGTCGACTTGACGGTGACGAAGTCCTCCATGGCGCTGTGCGGGAAGGACACCCGTCCACGGATCACATCGTCGACGATGGTCTCGCCGTCGACGGGGGTGCGGAAGCGAAGCGCTGTCGACTCGGTGCGCGACACTGCAGCGTCGCGGCAGTGTCCGTCGTAGCCAGGTGTGGCATTGCCCTTGGTCCGGGCGTCGATCTCGTCGCGGCTGCAACTGCAGGCGTAGAGATAGCCAGCGTCGTAGAGCGCATCAGCCAGCAAGCGGTGACGAGATTCAGCCTCAGATTGTCGGAAGGGACCCTCGTCCGCGCTCAACCCCAGCCACTCCATGGCCGAGATGATGCCGTCAAGCCACTCCTGGCGCCCTCGCTCGGCGTCGGTGTCCTCGATGCGGAGCACAAAGGTGCCTCCGGTCTGGCGAGCGACGAGCCAGTTGAACAGCGAAGTGCGAGCGCTGCCGACGTGGAAGTAGCCGGTCGGCGAAGGAGCGAACCGGACCCGGGGGGCCAGAGGGATCAGTCCTCGATGGAGATGGCGCCGGTGGGGCAGCCGTTCACCGACTCGCGCATCTTCTCGCGCAACTCCTCGCCGGGGTTCTCGTTGAGGATGTAGAGGTAGCCGTCGTCACGGACCTCGAAGACTTCCGGGGCGATGCCCATGCACACCGCGTTGCTGGCACATGCGTCGAAATCGACAACGACCTTCATGAAAGCCTCCTTGGCTTTTGACGTAACTCTGCTCTCACTCTACCGGCGCCCGGTGGTGCGAGGGTTCCATGCCGACGGGCTCAGTGGTTCGGCTCGAGCAGGCCGACCATGGCTCCCGTGGGATCGACGAGCTGGACCATCGTGCCGACCCGGACCAGATCGGGTCCATGAGCCACAGTGGCCCCATTCGCATCGATGACCTCGAGCGCCCGGGAGATCGAGTCGACCGTGAAGTAGACGCCCCAGACGTCAGGGATATCGGCCGGCATGCCCTCGGGGCGGGCCATGATCCCCGCCACCGGGTCGGTCCCGATCGTGAACATCCGGTAGTCGAGGTCACCGGTCAGGGAGCCGCCCTCGACCCGCTCCCAGCCGAGCAGCTCCGAGTAGAACGCCTCAGAGGCGGCGGGGTCAGAGCTGAGCAGCTCGGACCAGGTCCAGCTCCCGTGATCTCGGACGAAGCCCGAGCCGGCGAGGTCGCCCGGCTGCCAGAGGCCGAACCCGGCTCCCGTGGGATCGAGGAGCACCGCCATGCGGCCGAAGTCAATGACGTCCATCGGCGGCACGATGACCGTGGCCCCGAGCTCGACCGCCTTGGCCGCCAGCGCGTCCTCGTCTGACGTTTTGAGGTACTGCGTCCACATCGTCGGCATCGACGCGTCCATCACCGGCATGAGCCCGGCGACCGGACGGCCATGGAGCATCGCCTGGCGGTAACCACCGGTCTCGGCATTGCCCGCGGTGATCTCCCAGCCGAGCAGGTCGGCATAGAAGGCTGAGGCGACCTCGATGTCTGACGTGGCGAGATCGACCCAGCAGGTCGCCCCCTCGAGGTGGTCGAAGACCTCCATGTGCACTCCCTTCAGCGGCCCTCCCCTCAGGGTAGGCCCACCTCAGGCTCAGCGCTTGTCGGACCCCACGACCCACATGGAGAAGAACTGAGAACCTCCGCCATAGGCATGACCCAGCGCACGGCTGGCCCCCTCAACCTGGTGCTCCCCGGCCATGTTGCGGACCTGGAGGGCAGCCTCCAAGAAACGCAGCATGCCCGATGCGCCGATCGGGTTCGACGACAGCACGCCGCCCGAGCAGTTCCAAGGGATGTCACCGCCGTCAAGTGCCGTCGCTCCAGACTCGGTGAGCTTCCAGCCATCGCCCTCATCGCAGAATCCGAGGTTCTCAAGCCACATCGGCTCGTACCAGCTGAAGGGAACGTAGACCTCGGCACAGTCGAGCTGTTGGCGCGGGTTGGTGATCCCGGCCTGGGCGTAGACGTCCTTGGCACAATCTCGACCCGCCTGCGGGTTGACCTGGTTGCGGCCTGCGAACATCGTCGGCTCCGAGCGCATGGCGGTGCCGTGCACCCAGGCCGGCGGGCGACCAGTGGCCTTGGCCGTCGACTCGGCGACGTCCTCGGACGCCAGCACCATGGCTGCGGCACCATCGGATGACGGGCAGGACTCGAGGTAGTGCAGCGGGTCCCACAGCATGATCGACTCCTCGACCATCTTGAGCGAGATGTCCGGGAGATGGAGGTGGGCATAGGGGTTCTTGAGTGCCTGGAGGCGGTCCTTGACTGCCACCTTCATGCCCACGTCATTTGGGGCACCTGACCGGTGCATATAGGCCCGGATGATGGGGGCGAAGTAGCCACCAGCTCCAGCGAGCAGTGGGGCCGAGAATGGCCGCGGCACCGAAAGAGCCCACATGGCATCGGAGTCCGACTGCTTCTCGAAGGCCACGGTGAGAACCCGCTTATGGATACCCGACTCAACGAGGTGGGCCGCCACGATGGCCGTCGAACCTCCGACCGAACCGGCCGTGTGAACCCGGAGCATCGGCTTGCCGGCCGCGCCGAGGGCGCTTGCCAGATAGAGCTCAGGCATCATGATGCCCTCGAACATGTCCGGAGCCTTGCCCACGACCACGGCGTCGATGTCGCCCCAGTCCATCCCGGCATCGTCGAGGGCGGCACGGGCCGCTTCTCTGACCAGCCCGGCGATCGAGACGTCCTCTCGTTTCGCCTTGTGGTAGGTCTGACCGATCCCGATGACCGCGCAGCGCTCCGTCATGACTCCCCCTCAAGCACACACACCAAGTTCTGCTGCAGTAGCGGGCCAGAGGTGGCATGCGCCACGGCCCTCGTCGCCGAACCGTCCCAGATCCGAGACGCTGCCTCACCCATGCGAATGAGCCCAGCCGCCATCATCGGGTTTGCCGCCAGCGGGCCGCCCGACGGGTTGATCGTCACTGAGTCGTCGAGGCCGATGGCCTGGCGCACGATGACCTCCTGTGGGGCGAAGGGCCCGTGGAGCTCAGCGATGTCGACCGGTCCACTTCCAACTCCGGCGATCTTTGCCGCCATGGCCGTCGACGTCGAGACCGCGAGGTCTCTCGCACCAAAGGCATGGGTCTCGACACGGTGATCGATGCCCGTGATCCATGCAGGTCGATCAACCACGTCATAGGCCCGGTCCCCCGCCACCAAGATCACCGCAGCGGCGGCGTCCGAGAGCGGCGGCAGGGTGTGACGACGCAACGGCGAGACGGCGTACGCCTCCTCGAGGAGCTCGGCCACTGGGATCTCATTGCGCACCTGAGCATTCGGGTTCTTCAGGGCGTCGTGCCTTGAGCGAGCGGCGATCTCGGCAAACTCTTGCTCGGTCGAGAGGCCTCGGTCGAGAAGGGCGCGCGCCTGGAGGGCTGCCAGCGACACCTGATCGGGCCACAGCGGGCCCATCGTGTAAGGGTCGAGCTGCATCGCCAGGACCCGGCTGAGTTCACCGAGCGACGACTTGCCGAAGCCGTAGACGAGGGCAGTGTCGATCACGCCCTCTTGGAGCTGCACCCACGCCTCATAGAGGGCCCAGGCTGCGTCCATCTCGACGTGACTCTCGCTCTTGGGCGGCCAGACGCCGACAGCGTCCAAGGCCATCACAAAGCTGAACGGACCGCCGATGAGGTAGTCGGTAGAGCCTGAGCAGATGAAGCCCATGTCGTCCTTGGTCATGTTCGCCTTGGCGAAGACCTCGGCGATGACGGGCATCAGCATCTCGACCTCGTTGGCCTGGTCGACCCGACGCAACGACGGCGACTGGGCGAACGAGCAGATGGCGACGGGGCGGTTCCCGACGACGGGCTTCGGCGCGCTCATAGGTACTCCTTGAAGGTCTCGTAGTCAGCGTCGGGCTCGCCCGTCGGACGGAAGTACTTCACACTGGACAGGTTGGGCCCAAGCTCATCTTCGGGCACCCAGACCGCTTCGACCCGAAGGCCCATGCGCACCTCGTCGGTGGGGATCTCCTGGAGGAGGCCCATGAACGAGATGTTGGCACCGTCGAGCAGGATCTGGCCGCAGATGTAGGGCAGCTCGATCGACTGACCGGCGAAGGGGACGTTCACGATGCAATAGGTCGTGACGGTGCCAGTGTTCGGCAGCTCCACGACCTCGTCCATGGCCACACCGTCGGTCGGACACGAGCCACCCGATGGCACATAGACCTGCTTGCACTTGGGGCAACGCTGGCCGATGAACTTGCCTTGGGCGTAGCCCGCCAAGGTCTTCGACTGGGCGAGACCGGCGGTGAAGTCATAGTCGAGCCTGATCGGCGTCGACAGCATCGTCACTGGTGCGAGGTTCTCCTCGGTCATGAGGCCTCCTCAGGGACGAAGCAGCGCAGGTCCTGAACCCGACCCTGCCGCTCGGCCGACGGGAGAAAGGAAGCCGTCACCCGCATCCCCGACGCCATGGCGTCGGGACCAGAAGCGGCCACAGGGGTGAGGATGCCGGTATCGGCCCCATCGGGCTGCACGAGCGCCCAGGCGAATGGCTCGGACAGTGGGGCGTCCTCACGAGGATCGCTCACCCATGCCCACGTGGTCACGACGCCCCCGGGACCCACCTCGACGAGCTCCGAGAGCTCCTCTGCGGTGTCAGGGTCGTACTCGGTGGGCGGAACAATGACTCGTCCGGCGGCGCCAGTGGCCCCCAGGATCTTGCCATCACGCAGCCCACTGAGATACCCACCGACGATTGGCCCCGTGGACCGCACATAGGGGTATTCGAGCACATGTGGGCTTCGAAAGACCTCGACGACGTCAGCCATCTTCCCCTCCTTCAGATCATTCAGGACGATCCCCCGGACCGTCCGCAGTTGCGAGAGTAGAACAGATTCTAGTGCTCCACCAACACCGCTCAGACTGCAGCGCCGCCCATCATGCGGCAGCCGGAGGAGTCAACTCTCCCGCCTGCTCCAGCAGGCTGGCGATGAAGTCTCGGTCCGACAGAATGGGCACGTCAGCGAGGAAGAGCTTGCCGTAGCGCTCGAAGTACATCAGTTGCTTGCCGAGCAGGAAGTAGCCCCGATCGAAGTCGCTCATCATCCCGCCACCCTCGACGGCCATCTTGTGGATCTTGCGCTGGACGCGGATCCGCTTGATCAGCGCCCGCACCGTGAGCTTCTGGAACTCGACCCCGTGGGCCTTGGCCACCTCGACCTGGGTGGCGTTCATCATGGCGGCGAAGCTCACCTCACCAAAGGGTTGCAGGAGCACCGGCTCGATCATGGAGCGCATGAAGACCTTGAGCTGATCCTCATCCATCCCCATGGCCTCACCGATGGCGGGACCGTAGGTCCGGATCAGGTGACCGGTCACGTCATCCCAGGCCGCGTCCTCGCCAAGAACGGCGGCGAGCATTCGGCACAGGAACCAGTGCGTCTCCGCATCCAGCCGGCCGACGATCCCCCAATCGATCACGCCGATGCGTCCGTCCTTGAGGAGGAGCAGATTGCCCGCATGGGCATCGCCGTGGAACATTCGGAACTTCACCGTCATCATGAAGAACCCGCGAATCAGCTGGTCGATCAGCGGTGCCGGATCGATACCCAGCTCGGCACAGGCGGCGAAGTCGTCGATGGCCACGCCGTCAAGGAACTCCATGGTGAGCACGTTGGGGCCCGACAGCTCCGGATAGGCCTCTGGCACAGCGAGGAGCGCCAGGCCGTTCTCCTCGGTGAGTGCCTTGAAGTGCGCCAGAGCCCGGGCCTCATTGCGCAGGTCCATCTCTTCACCGATCTGGAGACGAAATCCGTCGAGCTGCTGAACGATGGCCCCGGCGATCTGCGCACCGGTCTGGCGCACCAGGATCTCGAAGAGTGGCTCCATCAGGTCAAGGTCGGTGGCCACCAGGTGATCGACGCCTGGACGCAGGACCTTGACCGCTACCTGTCGTCCGTCGTGGAGAGTGGCCCGATGGACCACGGCGATCGAGGCCCGGCCGATGGGGATCGGATCGAACGAGGCGAACGCCTCGTCGAGGGTCATCCCGAGATCGTCCTCGACCCGACGGCGTACCTCAGGGAAGGCCACCACCGGACCGGTGTCAAGGCAGGACCGGAACTCGTCGGAAACGGCCTCGCCGAAGATCCCCGGCGATGACGCCAGGATCTGGCCGAACTTGATGAAGGTGCCTCCGACATCCTCGAAGGCGAGGCGCATCGGCTCGGCGAGCTCCTCAGGACTGAGAAGACCCGATCGGGCATGACGGACTTGAGCGACACCCACTGAAGCGAATCGCCGTGCGAACGCGGCCACCACGACCGCACCACGTGCGGTGAGCTCAGCGATGGTCGGCGTCGGCAGCCGGCGAGGGTGGTACCGGAGCGGGTCGGCTCCGATTGGAGCTGGCTGGTGCGCTTGGGTCACCCTCCCACGATAGGGGTGTCGCCGATGGCCGGCGACACCCGATCAGGCCTCGCCGAAGTGCTTCTTCACCGACTCGAGCGCTCCGGCATAGGTGGCGCCCATCAGGTCGGCCATCTCTGGCGGCTCGACGTCATAGGCCCAGGTGATCTTTGAGCCTGTCCCCTGCTCGGTGACGGTGATCGTGCCCCGGTGGTGCTCGACCGGCACCCCGTCGACAATGCCGTAGACAAGGCGGCGAGCCACATCGTCATGCTCGAAGAGGCGCTCGCGGATCTTCATGCCGAACATGCCGATGATCCGGTCATCACCCTCGATCTCGAGCGACTCGAGATCCGGGAAGACCGCCTCGAGGCCGGCGAAATCGCCGACTGCGCCCCAGGCCTCGTCGGCGCTGACCGCCAGCTCGCACTCCACAGAACCTTCGGCCATCGCAGTACCCCTCCATCTCGGTGGCCGGGTCCTCCCCGGCGACGGACGTACACTACGCCGAGTTGAACGACCCGGCGAGGAGGCACGGTGGAGTACCGCAGCATCGGAGGCCTCGCCGTCTCGGTGGTGGGCATCGGCACCAACAACTTCGGCACCCGTCTCGATCAAGCCCAGACCACAGCGGTCGTGACCGCGGCACTCGACGAGGGCATTGTGTTCTTCGACACCGCTGACATCTACGGCGCCACCGAGTCCGAAGTCTTCTTGGGCCGAGCCCTCGGCAGCCGCCGAGCCGAGGCCGTCATCGCCACGAAGTTCGGGCTCCCCTTCGCCGATCAGGCCGGTGGCGGATCCCCGGCCTATGTCATGAGCTCGTGCGAGGCCAGCCTGCGACGGCTCGACACCGAGGTGATCGATCTCTTCCAGCTCCATGCACCCGACGCCAGCGTGCCCCTCGCCGACACGCTCGGTGCCATGGCTGAGCTGGTGGCGGCCGGAAAGGTCCGTGCCCTCGGGTGCTCCAACTTCACCGCCGCCCAACTGCGCGAGGCCGCTGCGCTCGGGATCGATCCAGGCTTCGCCAGCGTGCAAAACCAGTACTCGCTCCTCTGGCGAGAGCCCGAGGGGGAGATCCTCGAGACACTCGACGAGCTCGGGATGTCACTCCTGCCCTACTACCCACTGGCCAATGGACTGCTCACCGGCAAGTACGCCAAGGGGGCAGAGGTTCCCGAGGGGACCCGGCTGGCTCTCATGCCCAAGGAGCGCACTGCCCACTGGCTAGCCGACGAGCGGCTCGACGTGGTCGAGGCCATCCGGGACATCGCCCTCGACATTGACGTGCCCATGGGCACCGTGGCCTTCTCGTGGCTGGCCAGCCACCACCAGGTGGCCAGTGTGATCGCTGGAGCATCGACTCCTGCTCAGGTGGCTCAGAATGCCGCTGCAGTCATTGAACTGAGCACCGAAGTGCTTGGCCGGCTCGATGCGGCAACCGCTGCTCCCATCGTCTCGACCTAGGCCGAGACGAATAGCCCTGGCGATCTAGCTGGCGGCCAGTGCCCCCACCATCTTGGTGAGGGTCTCCTTGGCATCGCCGAAGACCAGCGTGGTCTTCTCGTTGAAGAGCAACTCGTTCTCGATGCCGGCAAAGCCTGGACGCATCGAGCGCTTCAAGAAGACGACCTGGCCAGCTTCGTCGGCATTGATGATCGGCATCCCTGAGATTGGACTCCCGGCCTCGCGTGCGGCTGGATTGACCGTGTCATTGGCTCCGACGACGAGGGCGACGTCGCAGTCCTTGAGCATCGGGTTGGCCTCGTCCATCTCGAGCAGCTTGTCGTAGGGGACATTGGCCTCGGCGAGGAGGACGTTCATGTGCCCGGGCATGCGGCCTGCCACTGGGTGGATGGCATAGAATACATCGATGCCCTTGGCCTCGAGCTCGTCGGCCAGTTCCCGGATGATGTGCTGCGCTTGGGCCACGGCGAGTCCGTAGCCCGGGATGATGGCCACCTTGTTGGCATAGGCCAGCATGACGCCGATGTCCTCAGGAGTCTGCGAGCGGACCGGGCGATCCTCACCGGTGCCCGCTGCTCCGCCAGAGACCGCGGAGCCGAAGGCGCTGAACAGGATGTTGGGCAGGCTGCGCCCCATTGCCTTGCACATCATCTGCGTGAGCAGCAGACCCGAGGCACCGACCAGGGTGCCGGCCACGATGAGCATGTTGTTGTCGAGCGTGAAGCCCGAGGCCGCCACGGCGATGCCGGTCAGGGAGTTGAGCAGCGAGATCAGCACCGGCACGTCGGCGCCGCCGATCGGCAGGACGATGGCCATGCCCACGATGAAGGCCACGGCGAGCAGGATCCACAGGAGTGCCACTGAGGGGTGGATCAGGATGATCACGATGAGGGCGACGGCTCCGACGCCGAGGAGGGCGTTGATGACCTGCTGGCCCGGATACGTGATCGGCCGCCCGGTGATGAGCTCTTGAAGCTTGATGAAGGCAATGGCCGAGCCCGAGAAGGACACGGTACCGATGAGCACGCCGAGGAGGACCTCGAGCACCACATAGGTGGCCGGTCCCTCGTGCTGGATCTTCATGTATTCAGTGATCGACACCAGCGCTGCTGCGCCACCACCGACTCCATTGAAGATGGCCACGAGCTGCGGCATGGCCGTCATCTTGACGAACCGCGAGGTCGGGATGCCGATCACGGCGCCGACGATCATGGCGATCACCATGGGCAAGATATTGCGCAGGTTCGGCTGGAAGAACGTGGCGCCAATGGCGACGGCCATACCGAACATGGCGATGAAGTTTCCCGATCGGGCCCGCTTCGGGTTCGACAGGCCCTTCAGGGCGAGGATGAACGTAATGGCTGCAAAGAGATAGCAGAGGTCAAGGACGGTGCCTCTGGCGATGAGCGTGCCGGTCACTTGGCCACCTCTTCTGTTTTCTTTTTCTCCACCGGCTTGGCCTTGAACATGCCAAGCATGCGGTCCGTGACGGTGAAGCCGCCGACCACGTTGAGTGTGGCCAGGAACACCGCTGCGGTGCCGAGGGCAATCTCAAGGCCGCCCGTGGCGCTGCCCAGGACGATCATCGATCCGACGATGATGACACCGTGGATGGCGTTCGATCCCGACATCAGCGGAGTGTGCAGGATGGCCGGCACCTTGGCGATGACCTCGATGCCGACGAAGATCGTCAGGATGAAGACCGTCAGGTACTGGAGGATCGTGTTGCCCATGGTCAGGCCTCCTCGGTGATCTCAGCCGCAGGCTCCTCAACGGGAGGCGGGGTGATGGGGGTGTAGGTCATGCCCAGAACCTCAGCCGCAGCGGCATTGGTCGCCTCGCCGTCCTTGAGCACCGTGGTGCCGATGACCACCTCGTCGGCCCAGTCCGGGTCGAGAGCGCCCTCGTTGGAGAACAGCTCGAGCAGGTTCTGCACGTTGCGGGAGTACAAGAAGCTGGCGTGGGTGGGCATGCCGGCCGGAGGATTGGTCATACCAATCACCGACGCATTGCCTCGGACGACCGTCTTGCCCGCCTCGGTGACCTCGCAGTTGCCGCCACCGTCAGCAGCCATGTCGATGACAATGGCGCCAGGGCCCATGTCGTCGACCATCTGCGCTGTCACCAGGATCGGTGCCTTGCGGCCCGGAACGGCCGCCGTCGTGATCACCACGTCGGACGAGGACACCACCGAAGCGAGGGCCTTCTGCTGCTCGGCCAGCTCCTCGGGAGTGAGCTCACGGGCGTAGCCGCCGGTGCCCTCGGCAGTGACGCCGAGGTCGACGAACGTCGCTCCGAGGCTCTCCGCCTCTTCCTTGGCTGCCGCCCGGACGTCATAGGCGCTCACCTTGGCACCGAGGCGTCGGGCGGTGGCGATGGCCTGGAGGCCGGCGACGCCGACACCCATCACGAGGACCTTGGCCGGCGGCACCGTGCCGGCAGCCGTCATGAACATCGGGAAGAACTTGGCCAGGCTCTCGGCAGCGAGAAGGCCCGCCCGGTAGCCCGACACCGTGGCCTGCGAGCTGAGCGCGTCCATGGACTGGGCTCGGCTGATGCGAGGCAGCAGGTCAAAGCTGACGGCGGTGGCCTGCTTGGCAGCGAGGACCTTCAAGGCCTCGACTGACTGTGCGGCCTGGAGGAAGCTGAGTACGAGGACCCCATCGGGATACCCGGCCGCCTCCTCGGCGGTGGGGGCGTTGACCTTGACGATCACGGCAGCGCCGTTCACGGTCGAGGCAGCGTCTGGGGCAATGCGGGCACCGGCGTCGGTGAACGCCTGGTCCGTGAAGGTCGCCTCGTCACCGGCGCCAGACTGGACAACAACGTCCCAGCCTTGGGCCACCAGCTTCTGCGCAATCTCCGGGACCAAGGCGACACGGCGTTCGCCGAGTCGCGTCTCTGTTGGAATGGCAAGAATCACGGGCCAATTCTTACCACCTCAAGGGTGCAAACGTCTCTTCCGCTGGTCAGCCGGGCAGCCCCTGGGCCGCTCGCAAGAACGCTGGCCACTCTCCGCCCCCGTGCAGGACGATGTTGGCACCCGAGAGATACGGCGACAGCGGCCCCGCCATGGAGAGCACCAGGCCTGCGACGTCGCCGGGCGTCCCCATCCGCCCGAGCGGGATCGTGGCGGCCACGCGAGCGAAACCCTCTGCTCCGCCGTAGTGCTCCGGGCCGGCTCCGGAGTCGAGGAGGCCGACGGTGATGTAGTTGACCCGGACCTTGGGCGCCCACTCCACGGCAAGCGACTCCGTCAGCTTGATCAGTCCCGCCTTCGCCGCCCCGTAGGCAGCCGTCCCAGGCGACGGCCGAAGGGCCGCGACCGAGCCGATGTTGATGATGTGGCCACCGGTCTGTTGGAGCTGCATCTGGGCGTTGGCAGCCTGCGAGCAAAAGAAGGGCGCGAGGAGGTTGAGCGACACCACGGACGTGATGAAGCGAGGGGACGCAGTCGCTGCGTCCGCCGAGGGCGACCCCCCTGCGTTGTTCACCAGGAGGTCGAGGTGGCCGAACTCGGAGGTGGCCGTCTCCATGACCGTGACGGCCTGCTCGGCATCGCGCACATCCGCCACCACGAAGCGCGCCGTCCGCTCGATGCCGTCGGGTCCCGTCTCACTGGTCGGCGCAGCCGGTTCATTGCGACCACATGTGACGACCTCGGCACCGGAGCGCAGCAGAGTCTGCGTGATCGCCAGACCCACCCCACGACTGCCACCGGTCACCACGCAGACCTGTCCGACGAGGTCCACCGACGCATTCGACATGTGCACTCCCCCCTCTCGCCCTGCACCCTAACGCCGACTGATCTCGCCGTCGCCCTCCCCGGTGGCCCACCCCCAGCGGGATGACTAGCGTGATCTGACGGACCGTCAGACACCAACGTCGACGGATCCACTGAACCAGGAGCTGCTTCGTGCCGATCAGGACCGAGAACAACAGGCCCGGCATCACCGAGGTGATCGTCGACCACCCACCGGTCAATGCCCTTGACGTGGCGGGCTGGTTCTCCCTCGCTGACGCCATCCTGGCCGCCGGTCGCGATCCGGAGTGCCGCGTGGTCATCCTGCGAGCCGAAGGCCGAGGGTTCAATGCCGGCGTCGACATCAAAGAGATCCAGGCCAAGGGCGACGAAGCCCTGATCGGCGTCAACCGCGGCTGCTTCGCCGCCTTCGCCGCCGTCTACGACTGCGAGGTGCCGGTCATCTCGGCCGTCGCAGGGTTCTGTCTCGGAGGCGGGATCGGCCTCGCCGGCAACTCCGACATGATCGTGGCCAGTGACGACGCCACCTTTGGCCTCCCTGAGGTCGACCGGGGTGCGCTCGGGGCAGCCACCCATCTCGCCCGCCTCGTCCCTCAGCACCTGATGCGCCGCATGCTCTTCACCGCCGAGCCCATCACGGCGCACGAGATGGCGCAGTACGGGTCGCTCTATGCCGTGGTCTCGCGCGAGGAATTGCTTGAGAAGACCTACGAGCTCGCCGAGAAGGTGGCCGCAAAGAGCCCGACCATCCTGCGCCGGGCCAAGGAGGCCGCCAATGGCATTGACCCGATCGACGTCAAGCGCAGCTACCGCTTTGAGCAGGGCTTCACCTATGAGCTCCACGTCCGTGGAGTGGCCGACGAGCAGCGCGACGCCTTCGTAGAGAAGCGTGACGCCGACACCACGAAGTAGGAGCGATGGCAGACAAGCAGACCACCGTGTCGGCCATGGCCGACGAGATCACCTCCGGCATGACGCTGGGCATCGGCGGATGGGGCTCGCGGCGCAAGCCGATGGCCCTCGTGCGCGAGCTGCTCCACCGCGACGTGACCGATCTCACCCTCGTGTCCTATGGCGGCCCCGACGTTGGACTCCTCGTGGACGCCGGCAAGGTGGCCAAGGTCATCTGTGGCTTCGTGACCCTCGATTCGATCGCCCTCGACCCGCTCTGGCGGGCCGCCCGACAGGCCGGCACCGTCGAGTTGACCGAGGTCGATGAGGGGCTCTTCTACCTCGGCCTGCAAGCTGCTGCCTGGCGGGTGCCCTTCCTCCCCGCTCGATCTGGCCTCGGGTCGGCTGTGCAGTCTGAGACGCCGGCCTTCAAGACCGTGGCCAACCCTTATGTTGACGGTCCATTTGCCGACCCGGAGGATGCCGGGGCTGAGCTCTTCGCCATGCCGGCACTAAGGCTCGATGTGGCCGCCATCCACGTCAATGTGGCCGACACGGCCGGATCGGCCATGGTCCTCGGGCCAGATGCCCACTTCGATGACCTGTTCCTCGGGGCTGCCACCCGTCGCTTCGTCACGGCCGAGCAGGTGGTGCCCGCCGGGACGCTGGCCGATCATGGTCCCCTCGAGCGGGCCATGATCCATCGGCTGCTGACCGACAAGGTGGCCGAGACGCCCGGTGGTGCTCACTTCACGGCGAACCCGCCAGATGCCCAACGCGACGAGGCCTTCCAGAAGCACTACGCCGCCTCTGCCAAGGACTCTGAAACCTGGGCGGCGTTCAAGGAACGCTTCCTCGCCGGCGACGAAGCCGCC
>Ga0209499_1001976_pt1 | contig 13554 bp, 13 predicted proteins | sample C_130208_EF_Meta_FD_187306 | JGI IMG/M metagenome (GOLD analysis project Ga0209499, IMG submission 187306) | Freshwater microbial communities from Lake Croche, Canada to study carbon cycling - C_130208_EF_MetaG (SPAdes) (version 2) | ecosystem: Environmental > Aquatic > Freshwater > Lake...
CCGACACGGTGAATGACTGTGGCACCGCAGAGGTTAAAACGCGAGCGGGCCTCTTCGACGAGGGCCTCGATCCATGGCTCGGTGAAGCCAAGATAGGCTTCTAATTCAAGCAACTGGGTCCTGCCGTCATCTTTACGGGCAATACCGGTAAAGCTCACCACGCCGCCTGCATCGGGTAGGCCTAGGCTAAAGGCGCTCAATGCGGCGCCTGGATCAAACACCTCGGTTTGGACAATGACCGACATTATCCACCGCTCATCGGCGGTAGGAAGGCGACCTCGGCCCCAGCCGACAGGATGCTATTGCCCCGAACAACTGCCTTATCGACGGCGACCTGAACGCCCGGACCGCTGATGGCCTCTGCAAGATCGGGATAGAGACGGGCAATGTCAGAGTGCAGGTCATCAAGGTCGCTGACGTCCTCAAAAATCTGCTCTCGCCATCCGGCGAGGTCTCTTAGCACACCAAACAGAAGCACGCGGGCCATCGCCTAGCCCCCGGTCCGAGACATGTGGCGCGCCAATGTCGGTGCCGAGCCTTCGCTAATGTGGAAATCGTGACCTTCAGGCTTACCCGCGATGGCCAGCCCTATGGCCTCTTCTAAACCCGATAGTCCCTTGGGACCGCGGAGCACTGCGCGAAGGTCCATCTCGTCTTCGTGGCCAAGACAGGTATGCAGAACACCCGTGCAGGTCAGGCGAACCCTATTACAGGCTTCGCAAAAGGTGTGGGACATGGGGGTGATGAGGCCCAGTCGCCCTCCGGTCTCTTCGACCCGGACGTAACGTGCTGGTCCGCCGGTCTGCAGAGGGATATCGGTCAGGGTCCAGAAGGAGGACAGGGTCTCACGCACCTTGGCCAGCGACAGGAACTGTGATGTCCGGTCCTCACCCGTATCACCCAAAGGCATGGTCTCGATAAGGGTCAGGTCATAGCCCCGGCCGTGGGCCCAAGAGATCATGTCCGCAATTTCGTCTTCGTTGGTGTCCTTTAAGGCCACGACATTGATCTTTACGGCGAGACCTGCCGCGTCAGCCGCATCAAGGCCCGCCATAACCTGAGTCAGATCGCCGCCCCGGGTTAGACTCTTAAAGAGGACGGGGTCGAGGGTGTCTAACGACACATTGATCCGTTTGACGCCAAACCGAACCAGATCTTTCGCAAACTGGGCCAGACGGGTGCCGTTGGTGGTGAGGGTCAACTCTTCCAGTGCGCCAGTTTTGAGATGTCGCGAGAGGTTCTCGACCAGCCCCATAAAGCCCTTGCGAACCAAGGGCTCGCCGCCCGTCAGTCGAAGCTTTTTGACGCCAAGCCCCACAAAGGTCGATGCGATCTGGTCCAGTTCTTCAAGGGTCAGAACCTCGGCCTTGGGCAAGAAAACCATATGCTCTGCCATGCAATAGACACAGCGTAGATCACAGCGATCTGTCACGGAAACGCGCAAATAGCGCACCGTCCGGCCAAACCCGTCGATCAGGGTTGGACCAGTTGCGGCGGGCTTAGAGTGGTGCGCGACATCAAAGGGCGTCATGATAGGCTCAACATAGGCTGTCTTTGCTCTTGTCCCAAGTCTTACGCGGTCTCAAGCGAAGAATTGGGTCTGTTTCGATATTGAGGATCTATCGCGTGCGTGCCGCTAAACCCTTGAGCGCCCTTATTCTTGCCGCTGGCCAATCGCGCCGGTTCGGCGGCGGTAAGCTGCGGGCCCTTTGGAACGCAAGACCTTTGATCCTTTGGGCCCTAGACGCCGCCTTGGCCGCGCCCGTGACCGAGGTGATTTTGGTTTGGGGCGGTGATCCCTTGATCTTGCCCCTATTGCCGCCCGATCCGCGCCTGAAGATCGTTCATTGCGAAGACCATCTGCACGGCATGGGAGCTTCGTTAGCGGCGGGTCTAAGGGCCATCGATCCGGCGAGCGTTGGAGCCTATGTCTTTTTAGGCGATATGCCCCTTGTTCCTAGCGCCTTGATCCCCGCCATGGCCAAGGCCCTTGAGGGTCAGGTTAGGGCCGTCGCTCCAGAATTTGACAGCCAACGCGGCCATCCGGTGCTTTTGTCGGCAGCACTGTTTCCCAAACTCTTGACGCTCACCGGCGATCAAGGGGCCGGTACAGTGCTCAAAGATCTGGGCGATAACCTGATCTTGGTGCCCGCGCCGGACGATGGATGCCTGTTCGACATCGATCGCCCGGGCGATTTGAACGCCGCGAAACTTAAGCCTTAACGAAGGGTAGGCTTTGCGTAGCCTTGCCGGTTAGGACCAGAAGTGCGTTGGCAACGGCTGGTGCAATGACCGGTGTGCCTGGCTCGCCCGCGCCCGTCGGATTGGCGCCCGAGGGTACGATATAGGTCTCTACCGTGGGCGCTTCATTGTGGCGAAGCACGCGGTAACCATCAAAGTTGCGTTGTTCGACGGCGCCGTCTTTGAGCGTGATCGCGCCATAGAGGGCGGCGGACAGGCCATAGGCGATGCCGCCTTCCATCTGGGCAGCCACCTGGTCAGGAGAGATGGCAATACCGCAATCGACGGCGCAGACGATGCGGCCAACACGAGGCTCGCCGTCTTTCATCGTCACTTCAGCGACCTGAGCCACAACCGAGCCAAAACTTTCATGGACGGCGATACCGCGAGCTGTGCCGGCGGGAAGGGCAGAGCCCCAGCCCGACTTCTCAATGGCCAGTTCCAATACGGCGAGGTGGCGATCCGCGCCCGCCTTTTTGTAGAGGGTGCGGCGATAGTCGACGGGGTCGATCTTGGCCTTGGCCGCCAACTGGTCGATGACATGTTCCATGACAAAGGCGGTGTGGGTTGCCCCCACCGAGCGCCACCAAAGGACGGGCACGGGCGAGTCGGCTAGGGCCACATGGCCGTCAACGACGGGGGTCGCCTTTAGGTAAGGAGATCCAAGCGCACCTTCCACCGCAGAGGCGTCGAACTTGCCCTGCGGCATTGGAACGCCTTTCATGACCGATTGGGTCACGACGGTATGGCGCCAAGCGGATGGATAGCCATCGGCCCCGACCTTGATCGCCAGGTCATGGCGAACCATGGGCCGGTAACGGCCGCCAGTCATGTCGTCCTCGCGATCCCACACCAGTTTCACGGGGCGAAAGCCGCCGATCTTTTTAGCAATCAGGGCGCATTCAACGACATATTCAGCCGCGGGACTGGCTCTGCGACCAAAGGATCCGCCTGCGAACAGGGTTTCGATCTCAACAGCGCCGGGCAGAACGCCGAGCGCCATGCCAACGGCCGTTTGGTCCATGGTCGTGCCTTGGCAGCCATAGGTCAGCTTGACCTTTTGACCGTCGACCTGAGCGACACAGTTCAACGGCTCCATCGATGCGTGGGACAGGTAGGGAAAGTCGAACCCAAATGTGGTCAGATCGCCGCTAAAGCCTGTGGCCACATCGCCATGCACGTCAAAGGGCTTGGAGCCTTCGCGCGCCGCCGAAATCTTCTTATATTCCTCAACGATGGCGGCGGTGCTGCGCTTTTCGGCCTTGGCATCGTCCCAAGTCACCTTCAGGGCGTCGCGGCCCTTTTTGGCGGCCCAAGTGTTCTCGGCAACGACAGCAACGCCTGAACTAATCTTAAAGACCTTGACCACACCCTTGATCTTGAGGGCCTCGCTGTCGTCAAAGCTCTTGACCTTGGCTCCAAACAGAGGGGCGTGGGCAACCATAGCCGTCAACATATCTGGCATCTGGATGTCTTGGGTATAGACCGCCGTACCGTCGCTCTTGATCTGGCTGTCCTTGCGGCGAACCGCTTGGGTGCCGATCAGGGTAAAGGTCTTGGGATCCTTCAAGACTGGCTCGGCGGGCGGCGCGATCTTGCCTGCATCAGCCAGCAGGTCGGCAAAGGTCGCGCTTTTGCCTGACGGGTGAGAAACGATACCGTTCTTGACGCCGATTTCAGCGGCGGGAACTGCCCATTTGGCGCTAGCTGCGTTGACGAACATGGCGCGTGCACCCGCGCCGGCCTTGCGAAGCTGCATCCAGCTATTGGCAATGGCGGTTGAGCCGCCAGTGCCCTGAGCCCCCATCAGCAGGTTGGCATAGACCTTGATGTTTGCAGCAGACTGCTCGACCTTCACCGTGCTCCAGTCCGCATCGAGCTCTTCGGCGACAATGGCGGCAAGACCCGCGTGGGTGCCTTGGCCAAATTCAATATGTTTGGAGATGACGGTCACGGCACCATCGGCACTGATCTTGATGAAGGGACCAAAGGCCCCAAAATCAAGCTTCTTGGCCCCGAGGTTCAACAGGTCCATGGGCGAACAGCCGACCAGAAGGGCGCTACCAGTGACAACGGCACCGACCACGAGGTCGCGGCGGGTAGGGGCGAAACCGGCGCGGTCGCCGGAAAGCTTGGACTGAATGTTCATGATGCTCTGCCTTATGCCGACAGGGTCGCGGCGGCGTCTTTGATCGCCGCGCGAATACGTTGATAGGCGCCGCAGCGACAGACATTGCCGGTCATGGCCGCGTCAATGTCGGCGTCGGTCGGACGAGGCGTCTTGGCCAGCAAGGCTGCTGCGGCCATGATCTGACCGGACTGACAATAGCCGCACTGTGGCACGTCATGCTTGACCCAAGCGGCCTGCAAGGCGTGCTCGCCGCCGAGGCCTTCAATGGTGGTGATCTTAACACCCGCAAGGGCTGCGATGGGGGTCGAGCAAGAGCGGATCGGCTGGCCATCAGCATGGACCGTACAGGCCCCGCATTGGGCGATGCCGCATCCAAACTTGGAGCCCGTCATCTTCAGTTCGTCTCGAAGGACCCACAGCAGCGGGGTATCGGCTTCGGCCTCGACCTGAAGGGTTTCGCCGTTAATTTCGAGCGCGATAGACATACGCGTTCGTCTCCCTGATGTTATGGAGGGCCACTATAGGCGCTTCGCAAGGTTTGATCTTAACGCTGCTTAGGTCGATCTGCGACCGAAAATATAATTGGATATACAAATATGGACGCCTTTCCCGCCTTTTTCCCCTTGAGGGGCAAGACGGTGATCATTGCCGGTGAGGGCGAAGGCGCCCTTGCCAAGGCCAGATTGTTTGAAAATTCACCAGCGACGGTGCAGATCGTGGCCGGTTCGCAGGCCTATGATGCGGCCACCTACAGCCAAGCCGTTTTGGTCTTTGTGGCCCATCCCGATGAGGCCTTTTGCCTAGAGGCGGCGGCAGCCGCGCGAAAGGCCGGTGTTCCGGTGAATGTGGTCGATCGGCCAAGCCAATGTGATTTCACCACGCCCGCCCTTATCGATCGCGGTGAGGTGGTCGCGGCCATCGGCACGGGGGGCTCTGCGCCATTGCTGGCCAGTCTTTTGCGCGCCGATATTGAGGCCCGAATTCCTCTGGGGGTCGGGCAGGTGGCGGGCCTGCTTCGCCAGATGCAGGGCGAGATCCGCGCGGCTCTGCCCGATCTGGTCAAGCGCCGGGCCTTCATGCGCCGTATCGTGAACGGGACGGTTGCTGATTTGGCCATGGCTGGAGAGGGCGCACGCGCTGAAGCGGCCCTTTTGACGGAGTTGGCTCAGGGCGCGATGCTATCGGGAAAGCTCTATGCCATCGTGGTCGAGGGGCCCGCCGATCTCTTAAGCCTTCGGGCTGCACGCGTGCTGTCCGAAGCCGATGTCCTGGTGGAGGGCCAAGGATCAGATCCCGCCATAGCCATCCTAGCCAGACGCGATAGCCAACGTCTGATGGCCACAGATGTGGACAGACAAGCCCTAAAAGACCTGCTCGCACAGGGCCTTCAGGTGGTTTTGATCGGCAAAGAGGCTATTGGGCGGGCGCAAGGTCTCGATGTTGAAACCTTGCCCGCCGCCTTGTCTTAGAGGTCTAGGGACCGGCCCTTAGTTTCGGGCAAAAACAGCACCGCTGTGATCACGCTAATGGCGGTAAAGACAACCGGATACCAAAGCCCCGAATAGATATTGCCCGTTGAGGCCACAATGGCGAAGGCGGTGAAGGGCAGGAACCCACCGATCCAGCCGGTGCCAATATGGTAGGGCAGGGACATGGCCGTGTACCGAATGCGAGTGGGAAAGAGCTCGACCAAGCAGGCTGCGATGGGCCCAAAGAGCGCGGTAGCTGCGACGACAAAGACCAACAGGATCGCAAAGACCTTGGGCAGGTCAACCTTGGCTGGATCGGCCTTGGCCGGATAGCCTGCGGCCTTAAGGGCGGCTTGAATGCGCCCCTCGACGTCGGCTTTGACAGCCTTAAGTGCAGCCTTATCCAAGCCCTGGCCATCGGCGGAATTGATGATGGTTTGGCCGACTTTAACATGGGCTAGGGTCCCAGCGGGCGCGGCCTCGGAATCGTAAGATACGCCAGCATTGGCCAGAACGTTCTTGGCGATGTCGCACGGGGTGGCAAAGACCGCCTTGCCCACCGGGTCGAACTGCAGGCTGCAGGTGGCCGGATCAGCGACCACGACCACAGGCGTGTTGCGGCTGGCGCGCGCCAAGTCTGGATTGGCCGCCTCTGTCAGCATGTGGAAGCCGGGGAAGAAGGCAATGAGCGCGAGGCTCATCCCCGCCAACATCACGGGCTTGCGGCCGATCTTGTCCGAGAGCCAACCAAAGATGATGTAGAGCGGTGCACTGGCCACGGTCGCGGCAATCATCAGCAGATTGACGGTTGCCGGTTCGACCTTCAGGAACTTTTCCAGGAAGATTTGGCTATAGAAGAAGCTGGTATACCAGACCGCCCCTTGGGCGCTCATCATGGCCAAGAGGGCAATGATGACAATCTTGAGATTGGGCCATTGACCGAAAGATTCGGCATAGGGCGATTTGGACAGCTTGCCCTCCTCATGCATCGTTTTGAAGGATGGGCTTTCGGAGAGTTTCAGTCTCATCCAGATCGAGATGCCAACCAGAACCGCTGACACCATGAACGGAATGCGCCAACCCCAAGCGGTAAAGGCTTCTTCACCAAGGATCTTGCGGGTGATGAGGATGACGCCCAATGCACCGAACAGGCCAAAGGCGGCTGAGGCTTGGATCCAACCGGTCATGCTGCCGCGTTTGTCCCCATCGGAATGTTCCGCCACATAGATTGCTGCGCCGCCATATTCACCGCCAAGGGCAAAACCTTGGATGCAGCGGGCGATGATCAGAAGGATCGGGGAGATTATGCCTGCCTGCGCATAGGTCGGCAGGAATCCAACGGAAAAGGTGGCACCTCCCATCAGGATAATGGTGGTCAGGAACGCCCCCTTGCGTCCGGCCCTGTCGCCAATGCGACCAAAGACCAGCGCGCCAAGAGGGCGCACAGCGAAACCAGCGCCAAAGATTGCCAGAGCAAAGATGAAGGCGAGCGTGTCATTGACGCCAGCAAAGAAGGTCTTGGACAGGATCTGCGTCAGGGTGCCGAAGATGAAGAAATCATACCACTCGAAGGTCGTACCAGCTGACGATGCTGCGACGACGGTTCGCATTGAGGTTGGAGCCTCAACGGCGGCTGGGCTGGCCTCTTGTGTGGCGGCATCACTCATGGACGGTTCCCCCTTAATATATTGGCCTACGCTCTAGCATCGGCGAGGCTTTGATGGAAAGTGCCAGGCTATGGCTAGCCGTCCAAACGATAGGTCATGGCATAGACAAAGCGGCCGCCTGGGTGGGTGCTGTCGGTGGCCAGAACCAGTTGGTCACGCTCATCAAAATAGCGCCGAAGGGTGCGAAGGCCCGCAGAGCCCTTTTCGGTCCGCAAGGTCTTGGCGGTTGCGGCGTCCATGGTCTCGGCGGCAATTTCCTGCTCAATGCGGCGGGTTTGAACACCAAAGTCTCGCGCGATCAGTTGGTGGATCGCCCCGTCCCAGCCTTCGAGTGCACTAACAATCCCGGCAAATTCCATGGGCACAAAGAGGGTCGATACGGCCACAGGCTCGGCGCCGGAACCGGCACTGGCACGGCGCAGCCCCTCAATGACCAGCCAGTTCTCACCGGGCCGCGCCTTAAGCCGCTCGGCTTCGGCGAGGGTCAGGGCCCGTGGATTAGCCGAGCGAACATGAAGCTTGGCCTCGCGGGCATATTGAGTGAGGGATTCCGCACCGCCCAGCGCCTGGACGAAGGTTGGCGTAGAGCTGGACGCAATGACCGTTGTCCCAGCCCCTCGTCTGCGCTCGACCAAGCCAGCATCGCGCAGCAAGCGCAGCGCGTCTCTGACCGTATGGCGAGAGGCGGCATAGATCTGACAGAGCTCCATTTCCGGCGGCAGGTGGTCACCCACGCCGTACCGGCCTTCGGTAATGTCCGCACGCAGGGCGGCGGCGAGCTGTCTATATCGTGGAAGGGTCATGAGCCAGACATGGGTTGCAGACGCTCTCTCTATAGACGAGCGCGCATTTCGCGCCAGTCCCGTTCAAGGCCTTCGCGGTGCGCGGGACCGGCAAGGCCGATGAGCGCCTTGGCCCGATCATCTAGGCCAAGGCCGCGAAGATCGGCCGATCCAAACTCGGTCACGACAATAGCGACGTCCCCGCGTCCGACGCTGACCGCGCCGCCGGTGAGCTTGGGGACAATGCGTGACAGGGTTCCAGCCTTGGCCGTCGCATTGAGGGCGATGATGGGCTTGCCCCCCTCGGAGCGCGCGGCTGCTCGCAAAAAGTCGTTGAGACCGCCAATGCCTGAGACCTGACGGCCCCCTAGAAACTCAGCATTGGCTTGGCCCATCAGGTCAATTTCGAGCGCCGAATTGATCGCAGTAAACCGGGGTATCGCCGACAGGACGTCGCTGCTGTGGGTCTCAAAGACCGGTGTAAAGCGCACACGCGGGTCTTGAGACAGGCGATTCATTAGCGTTTGGCTACCAAGGGCGGCCCCGGTGACGATGGCGTCCAACGCCTCTGAAATGGCCCCGCAGTCCATCAGGTCTAACAGAGGGTCAATCACCATGCCGGACTTGACGCTCAGCCGCCTGCGATCCTTGATCGCGTTCATGACGGCAAAGCCCATCTTGCCAAGGCCGACCTGAATGGCGGCGCCGTCGACAATATAGTCCGCCACGTGGCGCGCGATCGTCGCGAATGTAGGGTCTAGCGGGCCTGGATCATAGGTCATCATCGGCACGCTGGCCTCGACCACCACGTCAAAGCTGGCCAAGGCGACCTTGGGCGAGCGGGCAGGGCAGGGCATGTCGGGATTGACGTGGGCAATCTTGAAGACATCGCGTCCAAGGACGGCGGGCTGGAAGTCACAGGAGGTGCCGAAACTGCACATCCCATCGGCGTCGGGCGCACTGACTTGGACCAGAGCCGCATCCAGAGGCGTGCGGCAGAACCAGCGCCAAGCTTCACTATAGGCCTGTGGGACCAGATAAAACCGGCCCTCGTCGAAACTGTCGCGCCAATCGGGGCTGACGAAAATGCCTTCACCGCGACTGGTCTCATGCAGTCTGGACCAGTCGGTTTGGTTGACGCCGGGAATAGCGGCGCTGACGAAGGTCAGATCCTTGGCGGCCTCAGGGTTTCGGCCATAGGCCTGCGCAAAAATAAGCGGCTCGGTCCCTGCAGTGGCGACAAATACCCGCCCGCCCGACCCAGAAAGGTGCTCTGCAAGCAGGGCAATGGCCTGGTCGGCATCGAGGCGGATCATAGCGGCTCCCTTAGGCAAAAGGCTTGGCTTAGGGTCTGCTGCCTAGGCTCAAACAGTGTGTTCGGACCTGTTCATAGCCGGATGAGCGCCAAGCGCCAAGCTAGGCGCGTGAGGCCTCCGTGGCGCTTTGTCGCCTCTTGACTGAATTTGGGGGCTGTCTGAGGCGCGTTCGGCGTTTATGGTAGTGCCATGACCTTTACAAACCCCATCATCGAAGCTGGCATTGCTGGCCTTATCGCCCTTTATGATCAACGGGCCGTGACCCCTGTTGAAGCCACCCAAGCCTATTTGGCGCGCATCGAGCGTTTAGGCGGCCCTCTGAACGCCTATACGTCGGTTGACGAGGACGGCGCATTGACCGCTGCGCGGGCCAGTGCTGAACGGTGGGCCGCGGGCGAGCCCCTCTCTGGCATCGATGGCGTACCCATCGCGATCAAGGGCAATATCGCGGTTGCGGGCATGCCGCTCCATGCCGGTATCGGCGCCCATCGCCACCGGATCGCCACCGAGGATGCGGCCTGCATTGCCGCCTTGCGTGAGGCCGGCGCGGTTATTTTGGGTATGCTCAATATGCATGAGGGTGCCGTTGGCGCGACCACGGACAATGAAGCCTTTGGTAAGGCGCACAATCCTTATGAGCACGGTCTCACAGCGGGCGGCTCGTCCGGCGGTTCGGGTTCGGCAGTAGCGGCGGGTCTTTGCGCCGGTGCGCTGGGCACCGATACCCTTGGTAGCGTGCGGATTCCGGCCAGCTTCTGCGGCGTGGTGGGGCACAAGCCGACCCAAGGCCTGATTTCAATGGACGGGGTAGTTGCCCTATCTTGGACGCTCGACCATGTCGGCGTTTTGGCCCGCTCGGCTCAGGACTGCGCCTATCTGTTGGCCCATGCCGCGGCGGTCGATGGTGATCTGGCCGAGTCCTTCTCGCAGATTGCCGACTTGGACGCCCTTCGGCCCGCCCCCTTTGCGGCGCTTGATCTTGCCCCCTTCGGCGACATCATCGATCCAGAACTGGTCAAGGCCTATGACGCGGCGATCGCCTCTGCGCGCGCCTTGGGGTTGGAGATCGAAACCATCAGCCTTGAGGGCTATGATTTCAACGCCATGATGCAACATGGCTATCTGATCATGACCGCCGAAGGGGCTGTGTCGCTGGAGGATGATCTGGCTTCGGGTCCTGATGGCTTTAGCGTTGCGGGCCGTCAGACCTTTGGATGGGGCGCGGCGCAGCCTGCTGCCAGCCTTGCCAAGGCCTACCGCGCCGTTGGGGTTGCCGTGGATCTGGTCAAGGATAGTTTGACCCCCTATGCCGCCCTCCTCTTGCCGACAACCCCGGGACCAGCCTTTAGCTTCGACGACGGCGGCGTGGCCCATGTGGCTGATTTTACAGCGCTGGGTGACTTTCTGGGCATGCCGTCCTGCGCAGCGCCCATCGGCATTACCAAGGCGGGCCTTCCCCTATCGATCCAAGCCTTGGCTTGGGACGATGAGACGGCCTTGGGTCTGGCGGACCTGGTGTCCAATGCCGCCTTGCCCACCTCGACGCCGCAGGCCTTTCGAGGCTAGGGTCAAGCCGGTCGCTTGGCCGGCGCGATAGAGGCAAGCCATCACTTTTGTTCGGGTGGTTTGCCTAGACCGCAAATCAGGTCAATCTTGCCCCTTCAAACGCGCGAAGGATGGCTACGGCCTCATGATTGACCCCGGTGTTTCTTTAGACCCCCAGATGGTTAGCGCCTTTGGATCGCTCGAGCGTTCGCTCAATGTGGCTCCCGTGATTGGTGCCGCAGAACTTGCGGCCCATCTGGCTGCGCGCATGTGTCATGACTTTATCAGTCCGGCGAGCGCCATCGTGTCTGGCCTTGATCTTTTAGAAGACCCAACCGCGCAGGATATGCGCGATGACGCGATGAACCTGATTGCCGCCAGCGCGAAAAAGCTGGTGGAACTTCTCGCCTTCACCCGAGTGGCCTTCGGGGCTTCGGCCACGGCCGAAATGTTTGACAGCCGTTCCTTGCAAAACCTGACCAACGGTATTTTCAGCCATGTTCGTCCGGAATTGAACTGGGCGGTGACGGCTAGCCAATTGAACAAGCCAGCCGCCCGTACGATCTTAAACCTTGCCCTCATCGGGGCCGGAGCCCTGCCGACGGGCGGTATTGCCCGTTTGACCGCTGAGGTCGTCGGCGGCGATGTTCTGATGGCCGTGGAGGCTGTGGGGCCACGGGTTCGTTTGCGCCCTGAAGTCAAGGCGGGTCTCAATGGCGAGCCAAAGGGCGAGGGCGTCGGCGGTCACTGGATCCAGGCCTACTATCTGCATAGTCTCTTGAGTGAAGCAGGCGGTGCGTTAGAGGTGACGGTTGCTGAGGACCGGGTCGTTGTTCGTGCGCGTGTTGGGTCCTAGGGTCAAAGCGGATGGATAAGACCTGCCTCGTGATCGATGACAGTGTCGCCATTCGCAAGGTGGCCCGCATGATTTTGGAAAATCTGGGATTTCATGTCACCGAGGCCAGCGATGGACACGAAGCGATCGCCTGGTGCCGTGCCTCAATGCCTGATGCGATCCTGCTCGATTGGAACATGCCGCAGATGTCGGGCATAGATTTTTTGCGCCAACTGCGTACCGAGCCCTTGGGCGAAGGTCCAAAGGTCCTGTTCTGCACCGTTGAAAATGACCTATCCCACATCAATGAGGCCCTCAAAGCGGGGGCCGACGAATATATTATGAAGCCCTTTGATGGGGACGTGATCTGCGCCAAATTTGCCGAGGTGGGTCTGCTGTGACGCCCGATGACCTCTCCCTCATTTGCCGGATCGTTCGAGCCAGAGCCGGATATGTCGTCGATCAGGCCAAGGCTGCGATGATCGAAAACCGTTTGGGGCCGTTGGTTCGGCGTGAGGGCTTCAACAGCCTTTCGGATCTGGTGGGCACCATTAAAACCAAACGCGATGAGCGTCTGGTCTGGGCGCTGGCCGATGCCATGCTTCCAAAGGACACGGCCTTTTTTCGCGACCGCACGCCCTTTAGCCAATTTCGAGACGTGATCCTGCCGGATTTAGAGCAGCGATTGGGCACAAAGCCCCTTCGGATTTGGAGCGCGGGTTGCGGGACCGGTGAAGAGGCCTATTCTCTGGCCTTGACCCTCGATGAGGTCCGGGCCGGACGTGCAGGCCGTGCCATTGAGATCGTGGGTTCGGACCTGTCTGAACGCTGCATTGAGCGTGCGGCCGCCGGAATCTTTAGCCAGATGGAGGTGCAGAAGGGTCTGCCGATCCGCTATCTGGTCCGTCATTTCGAACGTCAAGATGAGGCTTGGCATCTGTCAGCCTCTATTCGACACAAGGTCCAATGGAGCCGCGTCAACCTGATTTCCGAGATCAGCACTGTGGGCCAGTTTGACGTGATCTTTTGCCGCTATGTCTTGGGCGGCCTTGATGATCTGGTGCGCAAGCAGGTCCTGTCGCAATTGGCGGGAGCTCTGAACGGCAATGGATATCTTATTGTCGGGCGTGATGAGGCGGTTTTGGATCAGGCCGTTGGCCTATCCCCCGTTTGGGGGTCTTCGGATATCTATCGGCGCGAACCGGCCCTTAGGATTGTGGCTTAGACGCCTGCACCATCATCAAGCCTAAGGCCCTTGCCTGAGCATCATCGGATTGGGATAGGGCGGTCCTTACCCCCTCGATGGCCTGACGGGGCTTATTTTGCGACAGTTTGCTTACCCCGGTTAGGTTCGTGACGTCCATCTCATAGGCAATGATCCCCTGACGTACCATGGTGTCAAATCGCACAGGATCCATCTTTGCGCGGGTCCAGACGGGTTTTGGCGCAAGCCGTGTCTCGAACATGGCGGACAGATCATCCAACATCAGGGCGGCCTCTTCTGATGACACGGCACGAACGGTGCCGGATATTTCTGCCGAAACATAGTTCCAAGTGGGGACCTGATC
>Ga0209499_1001979_pt1 | contig 13540 bp, 10 predicted proteins | sample C_130208_EF_Meta_FD_187306 | JGI IMG/M metagenome (GOLD analysis project Ga0209499, IMG submission 187306) | Freshwater microbial communities from Lake Croche, Canada to study carbon cycling - C_130208_EF_MetaG (SPAdes) (version 2) | ecosystem: Environmental > Aquatic > Freshwater > Lake...
AAAACCGACAACCAAAAACCGACAACAGAAAACCGAAAACAGAAAAAAGAAAACAGAAAAAAGAAAACAGAAAACAGAAAACCGAAAACCGACAACCGAAAACCGACAACCGACAACAGAAAACCGAAAACCAATAACCGATAACTGACAACAGAAAACAGAAAACAGAAAACAGAAAACCGACAACCAAAAACAGAAAACAGAAAACCGAAAACAGAAAACCGACAACCGATAACAGAAAACAGAAAACCAAAAACAAACAAAAACCCCTCTCAAAAACTCAAAAGGGGTCGATGTATAAAAAATAGAATAAACTATGCCTGACCGGCAGGACCAAAATTCAAAGGAATTTGGGGTTGCTCCGTATCTTTGATTTCACCATTAGTAAGCTCATAGCGATGAATATTTTCACCCAATGCCTTTAGAAATCTTTTGGCATGTTGAGGCGTTAACACTATTCTCGACTTTACTTTTGCCTTTGGTGTTCCTGGCATAATGGTTACAAAGTCAACTACAAATTCTGAGGCAGAATGATTGATAATAGCCAAGTTGGAATAAATTCCTTCAGCTATTTTTTCATCTAATTCGATGTTGATTTGTCCTTGTTGTTGATTATTATCGCTCATTTTGATTTATGATTTATGATTTTAGATTATTAGATTTTTGGATATCTATGTTGCTGTTTAAAAGTAAAAACCACTAATTTATATTTTAAACTAGTGGCTTTTATTTATTTAACTAGTAATCTTCCGATTAATAGATGTATTCTTCTTTACTAGCCATGATTTCGTTATAGTCTTCTTTTGAACCAACAATAGTATGATCATAATCTCTCATACCGGTACCAGCAGGAATTCTATGTCCAACGATAACATTTTCTTTAAGACCTTCAAGCGTGTCAACTTTACCAGCTACTGCTGCTTCGTTTAACACTTTGGTTGTCTCTTGGAACGATGCCGCAGAGATAAACGATTTCGTTTGTAATGACGCTCTAGTAATACCTTGAAGAACTGGAGTTGCTGTAGAGGTGATAACATCTCTGGCTACAACTTGATTTTTATCATTACGTTTTAATAATGAATTTTCATCTCTCAATTCTCTTGGAGAAACTATTTGACCTGGTTTCAACACTTCAGAATCACCAGCATCTTCTACTACTTTCATGCCATAAAGCTTATCATTCTCTTCTAAGAAATCAGCCGTGTGTATCAATTGCTCTTCTAGGAATAAAGTATCACCTGGATCTTCTACTCTTACTTTACGCATCATTTGACGAATAACAACTTCAAAGTGCTTGTCATTGATTTTCACCCCTTGTAAACGATATACCTCTTGAATTTCATTGACCAAATACTGTTGAACAGCAGATGGCCCTTGAATTCTTAAAATATCTTCTGGCGTGATAGCACCATCAGATAAAGGTACTCCAGCTTTTAAGAAGTCATTCTCTTGTACAAGAATTTGGCTTGATAATTTCACTAAGTATTTCTTAACCTCACCAAATTTAGATTCAATAATGACCTCTCGATTACCTCTTTTGATTTTTCCAAAAGAAACCACACCATCAATCTCAGAAACTACTGCTGGGTTGGAAGGATTACGAGCTTCTAACAACTCGGTAATTCTAGGTAAACCTCCAGTGATATCTCCTGCTTTAGAGGAACGACGAGGAATCTTAACAAGGATTTTACCTGCTTTGATTTTCTCTCCATCTTCTACCATCAAGTGAGCTCCAACTGGTAAGTTATAAGAACGAATTAATTCTCCGTCTTTACCATAAACCAATAAGGTTGGGATTAATTTTTTATTTCTTCCTTCTGAAATTACTTTTTCTTGGAAACCAGTTTGCTCGTCAATTTCAACTTGGAACGATTGTCCTTGTTCTAAATCTTCGTAAGCAATTTTTCCAGTAAATTCAGAAACGATTACTCCGTTATAAGGATCCCATTTACAAATAACAGCTCCTTTTTCAACCACATCGCCATCTTTTACACTGATGACAGAACCGTAAGGAATATTATGGGTACTTAACAAGATACCTGTTTTAACATCTACTAATTTTAACTCCGTTGAACGAGAAACAACGATATCCACTTTATGGCCATCTCCATCCTCTCCAACAACTGTTTTTAAATCTTCGATTTCAAGTTTTCCTCCAAATCTTGCTACAATAGTAGATTCCTCTGAAACGCCACCCGCAACTCCACCTACGTGGAAGGTACGAAGGGTTAACTGAGTACCAGGCTCTCCAATTGACTGTGCTGCGATTACTCCAACAGCTTCTCCTCTTTGAGTCATTTTTCCTGTAGCTAAGTTTCTTCCGTAACATTTAGCACAAATTCCTTTTTTGGCCTCACAGGTTAAAGGAGAACGCACTTCCACTTTTTCCAAAGGAGATTCCTCAATAGCTTTAACAAAAGCTTCCGTAATTTGTTCTCCAGAATGAACTAAAACTTCATTATTCATTGGGTTAATTACATCTTGTAAAGCAACACGCCCCAAAATTCTTTCCCCTAATGTTTCAACGATTTCTTCATTTTTCTTCAAAGCAGAAACTTCTATTCCTCTTAACGTACCACAATCCACAGAGTTAACAATTACGTCTTGAGAAACGTCATGTAATCTACGAGTTAAGTAACCAGCATCAGCTGTTTTCAAAGCGGTATCCGCAAGACCTTTACGCGCACCGTGAGTAGAAATAAAGTACTCTAGGATTGAAAGACCTTCTTTAAAGTTAGAAAGAATTGGATTTTCAATAATTTCACCACCACCAGCAGTTGATTTTTTTGGTTTAGCCATCAAACCACGCATACCGGTTAACTGACGAATTTGTTCTTTAGAACCCCTTGCCCCAGAATCAAGCATCATATATACCGAGTTGAAACCTTGTTGGTCTTCACGGATATTTTTCATCGCTAATTCTGTTAATTGAGCATTGGCAGAAGTCCAAATATCAATAACTTGGTTATAACGTTCGTTATTGGTAATAAGACCCATGTTATAGTTCACAGAAATACCCTCAACTTGCTCTCTTGCATCAGCAATCAATTTAGTTTTTTGTTCTGGTATTCTAATATCACCCAATGAGAAGGACAATCCACCTTTGAAAGCGAATTTATAGCCCATATCTTTCATGTTATCAAGGAAAGCTGCCGTAGTAGGAACATCGGTTACTGCAAGGATTTTTCCAATAATATCACGTAACGATTTTTTAGTCAATACTTCATTGATATATCCAGCCGCTGGTGGAACTACTTCATTAAAAAGTACTCTTCCTGCAGTTGTTTGGATAACTTTGTATACTAATTCACCATTTTCATTAAAATCTTTAGCACGTACTTTCACACGAGCATTCAACTCTACTCTACCTTCGTTTAAAGCAATATTACATTCTTCAGCCGAATAGAAGGTTAACCCTTCTCCTAAAATTTTCATTTCTGGAGTTGTCAATCTTTCTTTGGTCATATAATACAGACCCAATACCATGTCTTGAGATGGAACCGTAATCGGGGCGCCATTCGCAGGGTTCAAAATATTGTGAGAAGCCAGCATTAATAATTGTGCTTCTAAGATAGCTTCGGGTCCAAGCGGCAAGTGAACTGCCATTTGGTCACCATCAAAATCCGCGTTAAAAGCCGTACATACTAATGGGTGCAACTGTATTGCTTTTCCTTCAATCAGTTTGGGTTGGAAAGCTTGAATACCTAGTCGGTGTAACGTAGGAGCACGGTTAAGTAATACTGGGTGACCTTTGATTACATTCTCTAAGATATCCCAAACTACTGGCTCTTTTTTATCAATGATTTTTTTAGCTGACTTAACCGTCTTAACAATGCCTCTTTCGATTAATTTACGAATTACGAATGGTTTGTATAATTCAGCAGCCATATCTTTTGGCAAACCACATTCAAACAATTTCATTTCTGGCCCAACAACAATTACCGAACGAGCAGAATAATCCACACGTTTTCCTAATAAGTTTTGACGAAAACGTCCTTGTTTACCTTTCAAGGAATCTGAAAGTGATTTTAAGGGTCTGTTTGATTCTGTTTTAACAGCAGAAGCTTTACGAGTGTTATCAAATAAGGAATCTACAGATTCTTGTAACATACGTTTTTCGTTTCTTAAGATTACTTCAGGAGCTTTAATCTCCATCAATCTTTTCAAACGGTTGTTTCTAATAATAACTCTTCTATACAAGTCATTCAAATCCGAAGTCGCAAAACGACCACCATCAAGTGGCACTAAAGGACGCAATTCAGGTGGTATAACTGGTATTACTTTAAGGACCATCCATTCCGGACGATTCTCTCTGTTTTTGTTAGAGTCACGGAAAGATTCAACCACTTGTAATCTTTTTAACGCTTCTGTTTTTCTTTGCTTAGAAGTTTCATTATTAGCTGCGTGACGCAATTCATAAGACAATGCATTTAAATCTGTACGTGCTAATAAATCCATGATACATTCAGCACCCATTTTGGCAATAAATTTATTAGGATCGTTATCATCTAAATATTGATTTTCGGTAGGAAGTGTATCTAAAATATTTAAATATTCTTCTTCTGTTAAAAAATCTAACCTTTGTAATGACTCACCTTCTGCATTCACAGCAATACCTGCTTGGATTACTACATATCTTTCGTAGTAAATAATCATATCTAATTTCTTAGAGGGTAATCCAAGAATATAACCAATTTTGTTTGGCAAAGAACGGAAGTACCAAATGTGAGCAATTGGCACAACAAGGTTGATGTGACCTACTCTATCCCTACGTACTTTTTTCTCAGTAACTTCAACACCACAACGGTCACAAACGATTCCTTTATAACGGATTCTTTTGTATTTTCCACAAGCACATTCAAAATCTTTTACGGGACCGAAAATTCGCTCGCAAAAAAGACCATCACGCTCTGGTTTGTGTGTTCTATAATTGATTGTTTCTGGTTTCAGAACCTCACCTCTTGACTCTGCCAAGATAGTTTCTGGAGAAGCTAAACCAATTGATATTCTGTCGAATCTCTTAATGGTGTTTTTAGGATCTCTATTATTATTTCTATTATTCATCATAGTTTTTACTATTGATATTATTGAAATTGTATTTTTTGTTGTCCGTTATCGGTTTTCCGTTGTCAGTTTTTAACCGATAACAAATAACCGATAACAGCTAACTGATTTTATTCTTCTAATCTGATATCTAATCCAAGACCTTTCAATTCATGCATTAATACATTGAATGATTCTGGTAATCCTGGCTCTGGCATAGTTTCTCCCTTAACGATTGCTTCGTAAGTTTTGGCTCTACCAATTACGTCATCTGATTTAACAGTCAAAATTTCTCTAAGCGTACTCGATGCGCCATAAGCTTCAAGTGCCCAAACCTCCATTTCTCCAAAACGTTGACCTCCAAATTGTGCTTTACCACCCAATGGTTGTTGTGTAATAAGAGAGTAAGGTCCTATAGAACGTGCGTGCATTTTATCATCAACCATATGCCCAAGTTTCAACATATAGATAACTCCAACAGTCGCTGCTTGATGGAAACGTTCTCCAGTGCCTCCATCATACAAATACGTATGACCGAATTGTGGAATACCTGCTTCATCAGTCAAAGCATTGATTTGATCTAATGTGGCTCCATCAAAAATTGGTGTCGCATAGGTTCTGCCAAGTTTCTGACCAGCCCAACCTAATACCGTTTCATAAATCTGACCAATGTTCATACGAGAAGGTACACCAAGTGGATTCAATACGATATCAACCGGAGTACCGTCTTCAAGGAATGGCATATCTTCATGACGAACAATACGTGCCACAATACCTTTGTTTCCGTGACGTCCAGCCATTTTATCACCCACTTTTAATTTACGTTTCTTAGCAATATATACTTTCGCTAATTTTAAAATTCCGGCTGGTAATTCATCTCCAACAGTAATGGTGAATTTCTCTCTTCTTAACGCACCTTGTAAATCATTTAATTTGATTTTATAGTTGTGAATTAAGTCATTAACAAGACTATTAGTGGCATCGTCTCCCACCCATTGGCCTTTGGTTAAGTGTGCAAAATCTTCTACCGCATGTAACATTTTTTGGGTATACTTTTTACCTTTTGGTAAAACTTCTTCACCCAAATCATTCATTACTCCTTGAGATGTTTTTCCGTTTACTATAGTGAACAATTTCTCTACTAATTTGTCTTTTAATTCAACAAATTTCGTTTCGAATTCCATTTCCAAAGAAGTCAAATCGTCTTTGTCTTTAGTACGCTTCTTTTTATCTTTTACCGCTCTTGCGAATAATTTTTTATCTAAAACCACACCATGCAAAGAAGGAGAAGCTTTCAATGAAGCATCTTTTACATCTCCTGCCTTATCCCCGAAGATAGCTCTTAATAATTTCTCTTCTGGAGTAGGATCTGATTCTCCTTTTGGTGTAATTTTTCCAATTAGAATATCACCAGGTTTAACCTCTGCTCCAATTCTAATCATTCCATTTTCATCCAAATCTTTAGTAGCTTCTTCAGAAACGTTAGGAATATCATTAGTCAACTCTTCGTTACCTAATTTAGTATCTCTAACTTCTAATGAATAATCATCAACATGGATAGATGTGAAAATATCATCACGCACTACTTTCTCAGAAATTACAATCGCATCCTCAAAGTTATACCCTTTCCATGGCATAAAAGCCACTTTTAGGTTTCTACCTAAAGCTAACTCTCCGTTTTGCGTAGCATATCCTTCACAAAGTACTTGTCCTAATTTCACTCTATCACCTTTTCTTACGATTGGTTTCAAGTTGATAGAAGTACTTTGATTCGTTTTTCTGAATTTAATTAAGTTATACGATTTCTCATCGGGTTCAAAACTTACCATTCTTTCCGCTTCTGTTCTGTCGTATTTAATCGTAATCATATTGGCATCAACATACTCAACAGTTCCGTTGCCTTCTGCATTAATTAATACTCTAGAATCTGAAGCTACTTGACGCTCTAAACCAGTTCCAACTATAGGTGCCTCAGGTCGCAACAAGGGTACAGCCTGACGCATCATGTTTGATCCCATCAACGCTCTATTCGCATCATCATGTTCCAAAAATGGAATTAACGAAGCTGAAATAGAAGCAATTTGGTTAGGTGCAACGTCAGTGTAATGCACTTGTCCTGGGTCAACTACTGGGAAATCTCCTTCTTCACGGGCAATAACTTTATCCGCAGTAATTTTTCCTTTGCCATCCATTTCAATGTTGGCTTGCGCAATCATTTTACCTTCTTCTTCTTCAGCACTCAAATAAATAGGTGTTGAATTTAAATCTACTACACCATTGGTAACTTTACGATAAGGGGTTTCAATGAATCCCATACCATTTACTTTGGCATAAACTCCAAGAGAAGAAATCAAACCAATGTTTGGTCCCTCAGGGGTTTCAATCGGACAAAGTCTTCCGTAGTGAGTATAGTGAACGTCACGCACCTCAAAACCAGCTCTTTCTCTAGAAAGTCCGCCTGGCCCTAGGGCTGATAATCTTCTTTTATGTGTAATCTCGGCTAATGGATTCGTTTGATCCATAAACTGAGACAACTGGTTCGTTCCAAAGAAAGAGTTAATAACCGATGATAATGTTTTAGCATTGATCAAATCGATTGGTGTAAACACCTCGTTATCTCTAACGTTCATTCTCTCACGAATTGTTCTAGCCATACGAGCTAAACCTACGCCAAATTGTTGAGATAATTGCTCTCCAACAGTTCTTACACGACGGTTTGACAAGTGATCAATATCATCAATTTCTGCTTTAGAGTTGATTAATTCAATCAAATATTTTACTATGGTAATGATATCTTCTTTGGTCAAGACTTGCTTTTCCGTTGGGATATCTAAACCAAGTTTTTTATTCATTCTATAGCGACCTACTTCACCTAAGTTGTATCGTTGGTCTGAGAAAAATAATTTATCTATAATACCACGAGCAGTTTCTTCATCAGGCGGTTCTGCATTACGCAATTGTCTGTAAATATGCTCAACGGCTTCTTTTTCTGAGTTGGTTGGATCTTTTTGTAACGTATTATGAATGATGGCATAATCACCCTGATTAGCATCTTCTTTGTGCAACAAAATAGACTTAACGTTAGAATCAATGATTTCCTCCACATTATCTTTATCGATAATAGTATCTCTATCAAGGATGATTTCATTACGTTCGATAGAAACTACTTCACCAGTATCTTCATCAACGAAATCTTCATGCCAAGTATTTAATACTCTTGCAGCAAGTCGTCTTCCAACATATTTTTTTAGACCTGTTTTAGAAACTTTAATTTCTTCAGCAAGGTCAAATATTTCAAGAATGTCCTTATCTCTTTCAAATCCGATGGCACGGAAAAGAGTAGTAACAGGTAATTTTTTCTTTCTATCGATATAAGCATACATTACACTATTAATATCGGTAGCAAATTCAATCCATGAACCTTTGAAAGGAATAACTCTAGCAGAGTATAGCTTAGTACCATTGGCATGAAAAGACTGACCAAAGAAAACGCCAGGCGAACGGTGTAATTGTGAAACTACTACACGTTCAGCACCATTGATAACAAAAGTACCACTTGGCGTCATATAGGGTATTGTACCAAGATAGACATCTTGTACAATTGTTTCAAAATCCTCGTGCTCCGGATCAGTACAATAAAGTTTTAGTCTTGCCTTTAAAGGCACACTATATGTTAAACCTCTTTCAATACACTCTTGTATCGTGTAACGTGGTGGGTCAACAAAATAATCTAGAAATTCCAATACAAATTGATTTCTTGTATCAGTTATTGGAAAGTTTTCCATGAAGGTGTTATACAATCCTTCGTTGCCTCTTTCGTCTGATTTCGTTTCCAATTGGAAGAAATCTTTAAAAGATTTTACCTGAACATCCAGAAAATCTGGATACTGAGGTATGTTTTTAGTAGAGGCAAAATTCAATCTTTCAGTCTGATTTGTTATCATCAATGGACAAAATTTTGATTTAAAAAAAGTAATTTTTGTGTGTAGAAACACTGTTTATTATATACTTTCCTTTAAAAATAATCAATACATCTTTAAAAATAGACCAGGAAATTAGTGTATTTTTTTCTTCGTAATGATTAAAAGCATTAGTGTATTTAAAACTTATTTGATAATAAAATAGTATTTAATTTTATTATACCAAAAATGGTTTAGGTCTCTGAGCGATTAAACTCAAGACCTAAACCTAGTTCTAAAACCGGTGTTGGATTATTTTAATTCAACAACAGCTCCAGCTTCTTCTAAAGATTTTTTCAAACCTTCAGCTTCTGCTTTTGTAACTCCTTCTTTGATGTTCGATGGTGCACCGTCAACTAAATCTTTTGCTTCTTTCAAACCAAGACCTGTTAATTCTTTTACAGCTTTTACAACTGCTAATTTAGAAGCACCAGCTTCTTTAAGTACTACTGTGAATTCTGTTTGCTCTTCAGCAGCTTCACCTCCACCAGCACCACCAGCAGCAACTACTACTGCTGCAGCAGCTGGTTCGATACCATACTCATCTTTTAATATTGTAGCTAAATCGTTAACTTCTTTTACAGTTAAGTTAACTAATTGTTCTGCGAATTGTTTCAAATCTGCCATTTTTTCTATCGTTTAAAATGTTCTTTAATTATTATTTTTTTAGTCTGCTCTATTTATTCTGCTGCTTCGCCTTTTTTCTCTGCATTGTTTAATAATGCCGAAATAATACGTTGCGCAGGCGATTGAAGTAACCCAATGATTTCTCCAATAACTTCTTCTTTTGATTTCAATGAAGCCAAACTGTCTAAAAGAGTATCGCCGATGTAAATTTCACCATTGATATAAGCTCCTTTAAAAGAAGGTTTGTCTGATTTTTTTCTGAAATCTTTAATGATTTTTGCTGGTGCATTAGCGATGTCTGCAATAAAAATGGAAGAATTTCCTTTTAATACAGATGCTAAATCGCCATACTCATTAGCGGAAGCTTGCATTGCTTTTTCAAGCAAGGTGTTTTTAACAACCTCTAATTTAATACCTGCTTTGAAACATGCTCTTCTTAAACTTGAAGTTGTTTCAGCATCTAATCCAGAAGTGTCAGCAATATATACTACATTACTTTCCGCCAACTTTGCAGTTAAATCTTCTATCGCGATTGATTTTTCTTCTCTTGTCATAATAAAATTTGTTTAACTACCAATTATACTGCTTTAGGATCTAAAGCAATAGCAGGGCTCATTGTACTTGACAAGTGAATAGACTTGATGTAGGTACCTTTTGCAGCAGTTGGTTTTAATTTAAGTAATGTTTGAATAATTTCATGAGCGTTATCTACAATCTTATCAGACTCGAAAGAAATTCTTCCGATACCTGCATGTACGATTCCAGTTTTATCAACTTTAAAGTCGATTTTACCCGCTTTTACCTCAGCAACAGCTTTTCCTATCTCCATAGTTACTGTTCCTGTTTTAGGGTTTGGCATTAAACCTCTTGGACCTAATATACGTCCTAAAGGGCCTAATTTACCCATGATAGCTGGCATAGTGATGATAACATCAACATCCGTCCAACCATCTTTAATTTTTTGAAGGTAATCGTCCAATCCTACGTAGTCAGCACCAGCCGCTTTCGCTTCTGCTTCTTTATCTGGAGTTACTAAAGCTAATACCTTAGTATCTTTTCCAGTACCATGAGGAAGGGTTACAACACCTCTTACCATTTGATTTGCTTTTCTTGGATCAACTCCTAAACGAACAGCAATGTCAACTGATTCATCAAATTTTGCAGAGGCAACAACTTTCAATAAAGACGAAGCGTCTTTTAAAGAATATAGTTTGTTTTTCTCAATTTTTGAAGCAGCTTCTTTTTGTTTCTTTGTCAATTTTGCCATTTCTTACCTTATTTTAGAGGAGAATCCCCAGTTACAGTTATACCCATAGATCTAGCTGTTCCAGCAATCATGCTCATAGCAGACTCAATTGTGAAAGCATTTAAATCAACCATCTTGTCCTCAGCGATAGTTCTAACCGTATCCCAAGTAATGTTACCCACTTTACGACGATTAGGCTCTCCTGAACCAGATTTCAATTTAGCAGCATCCAATAATTGAATTGCAGCAGGTGGAGTTTTTACAACAAAATCAAACGATTTGTCTTTATACACGGTAATTTGTACCGGTAAAACTTTGCCAGGTTGATCTTGTGTTCTAGCATTAAATTGCTTACAGAACTCCATGATATTAACCCCAGCAGCTCCCAAAGCAGGTCCAACCGGTGGCGACGGGTTCGCAGCACCTCCCTTAACTTGTAGTTTAACTACTTTACTAATTTCTTTAGCCATTTCTTAAAAATTTTACATCTCTCAATTGGAAGCGATTGATGCGGTTTATTATATGTGTAACAAAAAATTATACTTTTTCAACTTGCATAAAACTCAATTCTAATGGAGTTTTTCTTCCGAAAATTTTAACCATTACTTCTAGTTTACGCTTTTCATCATTAATTTTCTCAATGGTTCCATTGAAACCGTTGAAAGGTCCATCTACAACTTTGATTGTTTCTCCAATGTTGAATGGAATATTCTGTGTGTCTGTAGTTACAGCCAACTCATCTACTTTACCTAGCATTCTATTGACTTCAGACAATCGTAAAGGAACAGGTTCTCCTCCTTTAACTTCTCCCAAAAAACCTATAACACTCGTAATCGATTTGATAATGTGTGGAATTTCTCCAACTAAATTAGCTTCAATCATTACATAACCAGGAAAATACACTTTATCCTTAGCTATTTTTTTACCATCTCTTATTTGAAACACTTTTTCAGTGGGAACCAATACTTGAGAGATGTAATCCGACATTCCTAATCTGTTGATTTCAGTTTCGATATAAGCTTTAACTTTGTTTTCTTGTCCGCTTACAGCTCTAACCACATACCATTTTTTCACATTATTATCAGCCATAGTAAAATTATTATGGTTTTAACCAATTAAAAAAGCCAGCTATTGACTTTGCGAAAAGTTCATCAACTCCCCATGTAGCCAAAGCAAAAACAATAGAAAAAACAGCTACTGTTATAGTCAACTTCTGTACTTCTGCCCATTCTGGCCAAGTTACATTTGATTTTAATTCTTCAAATGCCTCTGATATATAATTAACAATTTTTGTCATTGTAAATATGTTTATTAGCACGGGCGGGAGGATTCGAACCACCATCAACGGTTTTGGAGACCGCTATTCTACCCTTGAACTACGCCCGTATTATTAAAAACCAGTGCCGTTAAAAAAACGACACTGGAATAATTATTTTAATAGATAATTAATCTAAAATTTCAGTTACCTGACCAGCTCCTACAGTTCTACCACCTTCACGGATAGCAAAACGTAAACCGATACTTAATGCAATAGCACTTAATAAAGCAACTTCAATAGTTAAGTTATCTCCTGGCATTACCATCTCTACTCCTGTAGGTAAAGTAATAACTCCAGTAACGTCAGTTGTACGTACGTAAAACTGTGGACGATAGTTATTGTGAAATGGTGTGTGACGACCACCTTCTTCTTTTTTCAAGATATAAACCTCAGCTTTAAATTTAGCGTGTGGTTTTACAGAACCTGGCTTACAAATAACCATTCCTCTTTTAATATCTTCTTTAGCAACACCTCTTAATAAGATACCTGCGTTATCTCCTGCCTCACCTCTATCAAGGATTTGACGGAACATTTCAATACCAGTAACAGTAGAAGTTAATTTCTCTGCACCCATACCGATGATTTCAACTGGATCTCCTGTATTACAAATACCTGTTTCGATACGACCTGTAGCAACAGTTCCACGACCAGTGATAGTAAATACATCTTCAACTGGCATCAAGAAAGGTTTTGCAACATCTCTTTCTGGCTCTTCAATCCAATTGTCAACTGCTTCCATCAATTCAAGAATTTTTGGAGTCCATGCTGGATCGTTATTTAATCCACCAAGAGCTGAACCTTGAACTACTGGACTATTATCTCCATCATAATCATAGAAAGACAATAAATCTCTGATTTCCATTTCAACTAACTCTAATAATTCCGCATCATCAACCATATCCACTTTATTCATGAATACAACAATTCTTGGAATACCAACTTGACGTCCTAAAAGGATGTGCTCACGAGTTTGTGGCATTGGACCATCTGTAGCAGCAACTACTAAAATAGCGCCGTCCATTTGAGCAGCACCTGTTACCATGTTTTTTACGTAATCCGCGTGACCAGGACAGTCAACGTGCGCGTAATGACGGTTAGCAGTTTCATACTCAACGTGCGAAGTATTAATAGTAATACCTCTTTCTTTTTCTTCTGGAGCGTTATCAATTTGATCAAATGATTTCGCTTGACAGTAACCTGCATCAGACAATACTTTGGTGATTGCTGCAGTTAAAGTTGTTTTTCCGTGATCCACGTGCCCAATTGTTCCTATGTTTAAGTGGGGCTTGTTACGGTTAAAATTTTCTTTTGCCATTTTACTTAATTTTTAATCTTAGTTTATATATT
>Ga0209499_1001980_pt1 | contig 13533 bp, 11 predicted proteins | sample C_130208_EF_Meta_FD_187306 | JGI IMG/M metagenome (GOLD analysis project Ga0209499, IMG submission 187306) | Freshwater microbial communities from Lake Croche, Canada to study carbon cycling - C_130208_EF_MetaG (SPAdes) (version 2) | ecosystem: Environmental > Aquatic > Freshwater > Lake...
AACCTGCAACACTTTTCCGTTTTGGTATTTGTTTCCTGTTAGGGCAAAATTATAAATGTAATCTGCCATTTCTTTAGCTGAAATAGGTGCTTCATAGCCCGGGAAAGCTTCGTGAAGCATTTCGGTATTTACAGCGCCAAGTGCTAAAACGTTGAAAGCAATGCCTTGATCTTTGTATTCTTCGGCTAACAATTCAGATAGTGTAATTACAGCGCCTTTACTAGAACTGTAAGCAGCCAATCCTGCAAATTTCATACTACCTTGAATGCCACCCATCGAACTAATGGATACTACATGACTTCCTTTTTGTAAATAGGGTAAACAAACGCGAGTTAGATTAGCAACTCCAAAAACATTGACTTTGTAGATACTTTCAAAATCTTCTTGAGTAGTTTGTGCAAAAGGTTTGAGTAACAAACTCCCAGCATTATGAATGATAATATCAACTGTTGCCCACGAGTGAGAGAGAAATTTTTCTACTTCAATCAACTCTTCTTCTTTTCCTAAATCAACAGCGAGGCAAGTAATGTTATCATTTTCAATTAAAACCTGTGGTACTTTTCTTGAAATAGCTAGCACTTGATGTCCTGCTTTGGCAAACTGTAAAGCTAATTCAAAGCCAATTCCTCTTGAGGTTCCTGTAATGATGATGTTTTTCATAACTTATTTTAACAATGGCTAAAGTAAGAAAAAAACCTTTCAATATAAAACTGAATGAAACATCTAAATTATGAGACTGAAAGTATAAAAACTACCAATTCACTACTAAAATTTTATTTTAAATTTACTAGAAATAGAAAGCCCTCTAATGGAGATTAGAGGTTTAATTGTTTAATAAAACAAATATTACTGCCCGAGATAATCCACCTTCTATAACTGCCGCGAGTTTGCCTTTATAATTTCCATCCGCATAATAGATTTTATCACCTTCCTTTACAAATGCAAGTTTTCCCTTGTAGTTTCCATCAGCGTAATAGGCTTTATCACCTTCTAGTGCCATATAAAGTTTTCCCTTATAATTGCCATCAGCATTATAAATTTTATCGCCTTCGAATAGAACAGCTAATTTACCTTTATAATTTTCATCGGCATAAAATAATTTATCACCTTCGTTTACAAAAGCAAGTTTGCCCTTATAATTACCATCCGCAAAATAAATATTGGAACCTTCAATTACATATTTTAATCTTCCCTTGTAATTTCCATCAGCTGAATAAATTTTTGTTTGAGCATTTGCAACCCCAAACGTTAGCAAAAGAGTTGCAAAAAATAATAATTTTTTCATTTTTTTAAATTTTGAATTTCTTCCTACTCTTACGGATTTTCAGATTACTCCTTTATTATTATGGGTTTTTAAACCTCATTATTTTTGTAATCACTCAGGGCATAGCCTCTTTATATCTTTTATATCCTTTACTTCTTAATCAATAAAAAAAATTGATATTTAAAGGGGCACGGATTGCAAATCCGATTTCAGACTAATCTTCACCTGCATCGCAAGCACATTTTCTGCTACAATATTTTTTTCTACCATCTCCTAGTGCTTCCCGCATTTCATACATATCTGACATATTTTTATCCTTCTTCGAACTCCAATTAGGATCGCAATGGTTTGTTCCACCATTCCAAACTACAACATTTCCCATCATTGTCGATACTATACTTTTTTCTTGTTTGAATGTTTTACCACAATATTGACAAGTTAATGTTCTTATATTTTCATTAATTGTTTCTTGTTTCTTTTTTTTATGGTGTATTTGTGAATATCCAATATTTAATGACAATAATAGAAATAAGCTAAAAATAAATTGTTTTTTCATTACGATGTATTTATTAAATTAGTTAATTTTTTTTTAATATTTTTTAGAAAAATATATTCTAATTACAGCTATTTTTTAAAACTCCAATTGCATATTTTGCTGACACGCTTCTTCCTTCTTGAAAACTACCATAATCAATATAACTTCTTGTTTCTTCAATGGAATCCATGCCTGCTTGTGCTTCTAAATCATCAAAACTATATTCTTTTAGGCCAACATCTTCTGCATCTCCTTGATAAGCCGCATGAGTTTCTTTTGGATTATTGCTACTATAACATTTTTCGGAATAAAAAGCATTTCCTTTATACCATGAAGTATAATAAAGAAAAGCTAAATAACTTATGATTGCACTTACTTTACATTTTCCTTCAGATGATGCATTACTTACATTTTGAAAACTTTCGCATACTAAAGTTCTGTTAAATTTTATTTTGGAAGGAATAATAAAGGTTTTACTTTCATTACAATATTTACAATAAGCACCTATTTTTTTACTGTAGGCATTAAAATAAACATTACAATGTTCCTGAGCATTAACACAATAAATTATTGATAAAAAAAATAGTGTAAAAAAGAATTTTGTTTTCATGATATTATTATTTTAAGTTTATTTTGCACAAATCTAAACCTTAAACCAACCCAAAATTTGTCTTAATAAGTTCAAATGCGTTCAAACGAGTTCAAATAAAAACACTTTTATATTTTTGATAAAAAAACAAATGCCTGCACCTAAGTTTATAAGCGCCAACGAACAAGAATGGATTAAACATTACTTGCAAGAAACCTACGATATGACTGTCGTAGATGCTTTTGACTGCCAATCTTTGAGTGATGCCATTGCAAAACAAACCGGAACAAAAATTAGTTATTCTACTTTAAGAAGGCTTTTTGATTTGGTTACTAATACCAACACTCAATCTAAATTTGTATTGAACACCTTGGCAGTTGCTGTAGGCTTTAAAAACTGGGAGGTTTTCAAACTTCATGTTGCTAATTTTGACACGAATGTGATCAATCAGAATATTCAAATTTATTTCCGTCAATTGCCTGATAGCGGGAATTTAATTTTAGAAACTATAACGAAACTCCCCATTACTACTTGGATGGGCGGTTATCAATTGCAAAACATCATCACCATAGCCATAGAAAATAATGATTTTGATTTGTTGCAAAAAGTGGTTCATCTGCCTTTTGAAATTGAAAAACAAAATGTGTATGAGCATTTGGTTATTGGTTTTCAGTCGTTCTATTTTCAATCGATAAAGAATAATGAAGCTGTAATACAATTTGTCACATCAACCATTAGAACTTCTAAAGTGTTACAAAAATGTTTGCTTCAAGCGTATGTGGATGAAAAACAGTTGGATCGTTTTTTAGGAAAATGGTTTAATGCAGTTCAAGAAAACACCTTACCTGATTTGTTGTTGTTTAAGAATTTGTTATTGTGCCAAAAATCGTTTAACCATAAAGAAGTTGATAAAGCAGCCACCTATTTTAAACTGGCTTTAAAAGAATTAAAAAACAGCCCAAAAGCCATTCACCCAATACTTAAAGCCCGTATTGGATTTTGGGAATTGATGTTAAATAATAACAAACAAAAACTGGAATTATATTTTAGTTTGTTAAGTAATCCATTTGACAAAGCAGATTTTGCTGTAATTGGTAGCCGTTTGTTTTGGAGTTATTATGATGAAACGTTACCCATTTCATTTTTAGATACTATAACGATAAAAGAATTTCCTGCTGTGAAAGATTTTTTTCAAAAAGGAAGGTATAATTTGCTTTTGCTGACGCTAGCCATTCATCATTACCTGAAACAAGAACAGCAACAATCGAAAGAGTATTTTAAATTATTTAATGTAACTACTTTAAGCTATGACATTGTAAATATTGAGTTTTATCTGCCTTGGATTGAACGACTACAATTATTATAAAAGATTAGTAAAATTAAAAAACCCTTTCAATTTGAAACTGAAAGGGGTTGAATAATAATTAACTTTTAGATACTACACCAAACCTCTAGAAATTACTATGCGTTGAATTTCAGAAGTTCCCTCATAAATCTGTGTAATTTTGGAATCGCGCATCATTCGTTCTACGTGGTATTCGGCCACATAACCATTACCTCCATGAATTTGAACGGCTTCATTGGCTACTTCAAGAGCAATTTCTGATGCATACAATTTTGCCATCGCTCCCGAATGGGCAATATCTTTACCTTCGTCTTTTTCGCAAGCCGCTTTCATGATTAATAGTTTCGCTGCAGTAACTTTTACATACATATCGGCCAATTTGAAAGCAATAGCTTGATGATTGAAAATTTCTTTACCAAAAGCTTTTCTTTCGTGAGAATATTTCAAAGCAATTTCATAAGCTCCGGTTGCAATTCCGAGTGCTTGGGAGGCAATCCCAATTCTTCCGCCGTTTAACACATTCATGGCAAATGAAAATCCGAAACCGTCTTCTCCAATTCTATTTTCTTTAGGAACTTTTACATCATTGAATAACAACGAATGAGTATCACTTCCTCTAATTCCCATTTTTTTCTCTTTCGGACCAATATCAAATCCTTCCCAACCCTTTTCAACAATGAAAGCATTGATTCCTTTATGCCCTTTTTCTAAATGAGTTTGGGCAATTACCAAATAAGTAGATGCTGATGCTCCGTTAGTTATCCAGTTTTTGGTTCCGTTTAATAAATAATAATCGCCTTTATCAATGGCTGTTGTTTTTTGTGAGGTCGCGTCACTTCCTGCTTCTGGCTCGCTCAAACAAAAAGCACCTATTACTTCTCCTTTGGCTAATGGAACCAAATATTTCATTTTTTGTTCTTCGTTGCAATATTTTTCCATTCCGGCACAAACCAAAGAATTATTTACCGACATAATTACTGCAGCCGAAGCATCAACTTTGGCGATTTCGGTCATGGCTAAAACATAAGAAACGCTATCCAAACCCGCACCTCCATATTTTGGATCGACCATCATTCCCATAAAACCTAATTCACCCATCATTTTGACTTGCTCGGTTGGGAATTTAGAATGTTCATCTCTTTCAATTACTCCAGGAAGTAATTCGGCAATTGCAAAATCTTTTGCAGCTTGCTGAATCATTAAATGCTCTTCGGTAAGATTAAAATCCATATTTTTGATAAATTTTTATTTAGTAAATCTTTGTTTGAGAGTTCAAAAGTAGCACATTTTAATTAATATCTAAAACGTTTTCGTAATTTTAGCAAATGTTTAAAAAAACCTATAATGTTATTGGTGTCATGTCAGGCACATCGCTTGATGGAATCGATTTAGCACACATAAAATTCACAATATTTGAGGGTAAATGGACCTATAAAATTTTAAAAGCTGAAACCTTTTCTTATCCGCTTGATTGGCTAAATAAATTGAAAATTGCGGTCGGTTTTTCTGAGGAAAAATTAACGCAATTAAACGAAAATTACACCAAATTTTTAGGTGAAACAATAAAGTCATTTATTGAAAATTATGAAATAAAAAAAATAGATATTGTTTCTTCACATGGCCATACGGTTTTACACCAACCACAAAATGCATTTACATTACAAATTGGAAACTTACCTGAACTAGCCACTATTATAAATCAAAAAGTAGTTTGTGATTTTCGAGTACAAGATGTAAGTTTTGGTGGTCAAGGAGCCCCATTAGTGCCTATCGGCGACAGCATTTTATTTTCTGAATTTGACTATTGTTTAAATCTTGGTGGATTTTCGAATGTGTCTTTTGAAGAAGATAGAAATCGAATTGCTTTTGATATTTCTCCTGTAAATACTGTACTAAATTTTTATGCAAACAAATTAGGTTTAGATTACGATGATAAAGGAACCATGGCTAGTTCTGGGAAATTAAATTCTGAATTACTGAAAGAATTAAACGATTTAGATTATTATAAAAATCCTTTCCCGAAATCATTGGGTTTTGAATTTGTAAAAGAAGTTGTGTTGCCCTTAATCGAAAAATATTCGATTTTCATTGAAGATAAAATGCGCACTTTTGTTGAACATATTGCTTTACAAACAGCTTTTGCATTACCTAAAAAACAAGGTAGCATATTAGTTACTGGCGGCGGTGCTTACAATGATTTTTTAATTGAACGGATGCAATTTCACCTACCAAATATTCACATCATAATTCCGGATACTAAAACATTAGAATTCAAGGAAGCTTTAATTTTTGCTTTGCTTGGCGTATTAAAATTAAGAAATGAAATTAACGTATTAAGTAGTGTAACTGGCTCGAAAATGGATCATTCCTCTGGGATAATTTTCAAAATTTAATCCAAAAATAACAAGATCTTTTTTAATTTTTTTAAGTTCTGTTTTGAACCCTTTAATCAAATTATTTAAAAATATTCATTTTCTCGTCATATATAGGACTTTGTATTGCTAAAAAATTCAAAACACTATGAAATACATGATTTTGAGATACCATTTTATTGGGTTTTAGTTTTTTGGAACCATCGGATAACCAAACAATAAAAGGAATTTCAAATTGCTCTTTAGGAGCGATACTCATAGGCAATCCGTGCATGTACAGGTTTTTTTCACCCAATGATTCGCCATGGTCAGAAACAAAAATCATTGTACTGTGAAACTGCTTTAATTGTTTTAAATCTTCTATTACTTTCGACAAAATATAATCGGTATACACAATTGTATTGTCATAGGCATTTATAAGCTCTGTATGGGAACACTGTCCTAATTCAACACTATTACATACTGGTTTAAAAGTCTCAAATTGAGGGGGGTATTTCTGACTATATGTTGGCCCGTGACTGGTGCTGGTATGTAAAACAACTAATATCTTATTTTTTGTACTGGTGTTAATCTGTTCTTTGAGGCCGCTTAATAGAATTTCATCATAATTGCACCCTTCTCCCTGGCAATTGGGCATTAATGCCTCTCTGTTTTCGAAATTCTTAATATGCAAAGGTGGTTCGCCCCAGTTGGTGGTTCTCCAAATAACCTCAACATTATTTCTGTATAAATAATTTGGTAAAATTTCATACAAATCGTCAGTGTTTGTATGTTCTAAAATACCTTTTAAACCTGCTGTAGTATAGGTAGCGCAGGATGTTGCATTAAAATGAGATACATTCGGAATTTTAGAAAGTAATGGATTTGTATTTTTAGAATATCCGTATAAAGAAAAATTCTGACTTCGAGCTGATTCACCTATAACAAGAATAACAATTGATTTCTGATTGTCTTTGAATGTTGCATTGGGAAGTACTATTTCTTTTTGATTTTTTTTGTACTCATGGGTGTAAAAAAGGGAAACATTAACTGTATAAGACCACGGCATAGCTAATCCGCCTAATACCTTTGAATTTTTATCAATCCACAACCAATTACTTGCATTTGCAAATACTAAAGCTAGAATAAATAAAAGAGTGAGCGAAATGGTCTTTAAAAATTGTTGCCAAGTCACCTTTATTATTTTAACTTTAATGATGTATACACTTGGAATAATACCAAATAGAATTACGTAGACTACTAATTTTAGGGAAAAAAAACTGCTGGACTCTTCAAATTTGGTGTTGAGAATATTGCCAATCATACTTTCATCAATAATAACACTATAAGTGTTGATAAAGTAAAGGGCAATCGAATTAATAATAAAAAAAAATACTAATAAAAATTTTCCTAAATGACGAGATAAAAAGAAGATCAGATAAAAAACAAGAGCATTTAAAACCAACATTAAAAATACCAAACTTGCAATAATAATAATGCCATTTAAACTTTTATAATTAAGATTATTAAATACAAAGTTGAAAAATGGAAAATGGAAAAATAAAAAATTTATAAAACTCATTAACATTACAAAATGAGTTATTTTAAAATTACCTTTTAAAGTAAACATAAATAAATTTATATAATGAAATAATTAAGCTAATTAAAGCCATGTAATAGACAAACAAATTTTCATGAAATATTCTGATAACTAATAAAATAGAGCAAACCATGAACAAAGCAATAAAAAAAGGATGGGATTTTTTATTATTTATCCAGGACCAAATTTGGTATTTTTTATTAATAAAAATTCCAGAAATTCCAGAAATATATCCTATGATACTGCCGATTATAACATCAAGCGGATAGTGAGCTCCAACACCTACTCGTGTAAAAGAAATAATTAACGCCGTTGTAACGACTAAAAAAACCCACAATAGCTTATTCTTCCATTTTTTGGGCATAAAAGCAAATAAAAGTACAGTCAATATTGTAAAAATAGTAATCGAATGCCCTGATGGCATACTATTATGTCCAGATATTGTTTTTCCTACAATTTTAAAACTAGTGGTATTAAATACTGCTGCTGGTCTTGGAACTAAAAATGTTTTTTTTAAAATGGTAGAAAACAGAGCCGAGACAAGCAAAGCCGATATCATTGCTTCCCATATTTTTGGCGCATAAATAATAAAAATAGTAAGAAATGACAAACAAATTAAAGCATCTCCAAACTGAGTAAGATTATAAATCAAACAAGGAAATGAAGACAACTTTGAATTTATTGTATAAAAAAAGTCTTTTTGAATTTCGATATATTTATTAATAGATAAAGCGTCTTGAGAGAAAAGAAATAAAACAATTAAACTTAAAATGAGAATAGGTAAAAAAAATAAAGACAATTTAAGTTTGGAATAATTATAAATAACCTTAGCATTGATTGTATATTTATTTTCTAGATTTTTATCAATAAATTTATCTAACATTGCTTTAATTTTTTACTTTTTAAAAGGTGATAAGCCAGTTTTTAGTAGTATTATACTAAAAAAAAACAAAATTCTATATTCTAAGATGGTTCCAAAGATACGAAACAAACCGTAATTTGAATTCAATTTTTATTCTTGTTTAATTCAACTTAATTAATGTATTTATTTTACACTTTTAAGTATTAATAAAAGAAATAATATTGGATTGATGTAAATAAAAATTAAAACTCAATGTTCTTGTGCCAGTAAAAGAGAAGTTTATTTTTTCACCGCTTTTAGAGTTTAAAGTCTTGAAATTAAATTAAATTTGCAATACAAACAAACGATAATGAAAGAATTACTAAAATAATTTGAATCTAAAACTCCTGAAATTGTATTTAATTGGAAAGACAATGAAACTGAAGCTGAGGGTTGGACGGTTATCAATTCCTTACGAGGGGGCGCCGCTGGAGGTGGAACCCGAATGCGAAAAGGATTAGATATGAACGAAGTTTTATCGTTAGCAAAAACGATGGAAGTAAAATTTTCTGTTTCGGGTCATGCAATAGGTGGTGCCAAATCTCGATTATTATAGGCAAAGATTGTATTCTACTTTTTCTGAAACCTATTCGTTAGGAATAATTATTGGTTTTTGCATTGGGAAACCTCTCGGAATATTGAGTTTTGTTTATCTATCAATAAAACTAAAACTTACCAAATTACCCAAAGAAATTAATTGGAATCAATTATTAGGATTGGGTTTTCTGGGTGGAATTGAATTTATTTGGCTTAAAATAAGTAACTCTTCAAAAAAAGATTTAGATTATTAAACAACAATTTTTAGTATATTTATACGTTAAAAAAATAAAGACTAAAGCGTATGAGTTTAGATTATTCCCCTTCAGATAAAAGAAAATCGTTTGTAATAGCAAGTCTTATTTATGGTTTGTTGTTGTTGGTTTTGTTTTTTATTCGCTTTTGGCCTCCTTCAGATGAAGAGATTCTTGCTATGGCAGGTGGTGGCGGTGGCGGTGGTGTTACAATCAATTTTGGTGATACCGACTTTGGTTCTGGCATAAATTATGAAAGTAAAGAATTGGAAGTAAAAAACAATACCCAACAAGCTTTAGCAAAAGAAATAACTCAAGAAGCCATCATAACTCAAGATGATGAAGGCGATAAAAGCGATGCTATTATAGTAAAACATGACCCTGTTAAAAATCCGAAAACACTTATAAAACCTAAAGTTGTTAAACCTGTTGAAGTCAAAAAACCTGTAGTTAAAAAAGTGGACGATGCATTAGCAAATATTTTACATGGAAACAAAAAAGGGGGTGATGGAAACAGCAATTCCTCTGGAAATCAAGGTCGAGCCAACGGAGATATCAACTCGAATGGATATAATGGTTCGGGTGGTTCGGGTAGTGGCTCAGGAGGTGGTAATGGGAAAGGAAACGGCACAGGAACTGGAATGGATACAGGTTCCGGTAATGGAAGTGGTAATGGAAAAGGCACTGGCTCAGGATATGCACTTGGAGGCAGAAAACCTTTAAACAAAACCGCTCCAGAAAATTGTGGAAATGATACAGGTACTATTGTCGTAAAAATAATTGTCGATAAAAATGGAACTGCAATAAGTGCTAGTCCAGGATACAGAGGAACTAAAAACTCCACTAGCTGTATGTTGAACGCTGCAAAAATAGCCGCTCTAGCAACCAAGTGGGAACCAAGTTCTACTGGTGCAGAAAAACAAGAAGGGACAATTACCTATAATTTTACAATAATGAATTGATATTTGGTTTTGAATTAACTGAAAATCCAAAAACTATACCTCCCAAGAACATTTTATTTTTTTATACACAAAAATCAAACGGAATTACTGAAGAAAAAGAAGTTATTTATACATTACTATTAAATAAAAAATAAATGAAAACAAAAATAATTTTCTATTTAATATTACTTATTAGGTTTGTGAGTTATTCGCAACAAGATGCTCAATATTCCCAATACATGTATAATACCGAAACTATCAATCCAGCTTATTCTGGTTCGCGAGGGGTTTTAAGCATCTTTGGATTATATAGAACTCAATGGGTCGGATTAGATGGAGCTCCAAAAACAGGAGCATTTTCTATTAATTCTCCTATTGAAAATACTAATATTGGATTAGGATTAACAGTTCTAAATGATCAAATTGGACCTACTGTTAGTAATTCTGTTGGTGTAGATTTATCTTATACCATCAAAACCTCAGAGGTATACAAATTATCTTTTGGAATTAAAGGAACAGCAAATTTCTTTAATTTTTATAAAGAAATGCTAAACCCACAGGTGAATACCGATCCCACTTTAGCTAGTTCGTTACATTACTTTACCCCAAACATCGGCACAGGTGTTTACCTACATTCTAATAAAGCCTATTTAGGTTTGTCTGTTCCTAATTTTTTTCAATCCAAGATGTATAATGACAATGACTATGCCATATACAAAGAGAAAATTAATTATTATTTAATTGGAGGATATGTATTTAATTTTTCTGAAGATATTAAATTCAAACCCGCTTTTTTAGTTAAAACTGTTGAAGGTGCGCCCTTACAATTAGATCTTTCTGGAAATATATTATTTTATGAAAAGTTTATGCTTGGAGCAGCCTATAGATGGAGTGCGGCAGGTAGTATTATGGCGGGATTTCAAGTAAGTGAGGGACTATATATAGGGTATGGGTATGATTTAGATAGTACACACTTAGCACATTATAACTCGGGGTCCCACGAACTATTTATCCGCTATGAGTTTTTTAAACACAATAATAGAATCGTTTCACCAAGATTTTTTTAAAGTATATTGTATGAAAAATAAAATAAAATATTTAGCTGTAGCCAGTATTCTTTCTTTTAATATTAATGCACAATCTTTAAAAACTAAAGAAGTCAAAGCAGATAAACAATTTGAAAAATTTGCTTATGTAAATGCAATTAAAACCTACGAACGAATATTTGCAAAAGGGTATAAATCGCAAGATTTGTTGCAAAAGCTAGGGGATTCCTATTTTTTTAAAGCCGATTTAAATAATGCTGCAAAATGGTATACTGAACTTTTCAATTTTTCTCAAGATATAACCCCAGAATATTATTACCGCTATTCGCAATCATTAAAAGCTATAAAAGATTATAAAAAAGCAGATGAGATAATGGCTGTATTTATTCAAAAAAACGGTAACGATTTAAGAGCTAAATTAGCATTCTCTCAAAAAGATTATTTAGAACAAATCAAAAAAAATTCAGGACGCTATAACCTCAATAATGCCGGAATTAATTCTAAATATTCTGATTATGGAAGTGCTTTTTATAAAGACAAAATAATTTTTACTTCTGCTCGAGATACCGGAGGATTAATTAACCGTAAACATGATTGGACGGGGGAAAGTTTTACTAATTTATATAGTTCTGATACTATCCCGGATCCTAAAAAATCAACGCCCATAAAATTTGGAGCTAATTTAAATTCCAAATTTCATGAATCTACACCTGTGTTTACCAAAGATGGCAAAACTGTATATTTTACTAGAAATAATTTTTTAAATGGTAAAAAAAGGAAAGACACCGAGAATTCTACTTTATTGAAAATTTATAAAGCAACTATAGTGGATTCTAAATTCACAAACATAACTGAATTACCGTTCAATAGTGACAATTATAATGTGGCACATCCTGCGCTGAGTCCCGATGAAAAGATATTGTATTTTGCCTCTGATATGCCCGGTACATTTGGACAATCCGATATCTATAAAGTGGCCATAAATACAGATGGCAGTTACGGAAATTCAATGAATTTAGGAAATATTATTAATACGGAAGGCAGAGAAACATTTCCAAAGATAACTTCAGAAAATGAAATCTATTTTGCTTCAGACGGGCATCCCGGGCTTGGAGGATTAGATGTTTTTGTATCAAAAATAGAGAAAGACGGAAATTATAAATATGTACTTAATGTAGGTCAACCTGTAAATAGTTCTCGAGATGATTTTGGATTTTTAATAAATGATGTTACCAGAGTTGGATATGTAACATCCAATAGAGAAGGCGGACTAGGAAGTGATGATATTTATAAATTTAAAGAATTAAAAAAAATAGAATACCCTTGTGAACAACTTCTAAAAGGAATTGTATCCGATAGAGAAACCAAACTTGCATTAGCGAATTCTAAAGTAACTCTTTCTGATATAAATTATAAAATAGTAAAAGAAACTACCTCAGATAATGAAGGAAAATTTGATTTCGGAACTGCAGATTGTGATTCTAAATATTATGTAAAAGCCGAGAAAAGTGAGTATTCTATTGCTGAAAAAACAGTGCCTATACCGAACGAATCTGGAGAAACCTTTGTAGGTTTAGAACTTGAAAAAGAAGTAAACGAAGTAAAAGTTAACGATGATTTATTCAAAGCATTTGCTATTCAACAAATTTACTTTGATTTAGATAAATCCAATATTCGTTTGGATGCAGAGGTTGAATTGGCTAAAATAGTAGATGTTTTAGAACAATATCCAACCATGGAAATTGACGTTCGATCTCACACCGATTGCCGCCAAAGTGCTAAATACAATCTTTCATTGTCAGATAGTAGAGTCAAATCAACCATGGCTTGGTTAATTCAAAAAGGAATCAATAAATCAAGAATCACTGGAAGAGGTTATGGAGAATCACAACTTGTAAATAATTGTGGTTGCGAAACAACAAACGAATCCAACTGTACTGAAGAACAGCATCAAGCCAATAGAAGATCCGAGTTTATTATTACGAAATTATAATTTGATATTTACCTTAAGTTATTGAAGAAATACAATAAAAAAATAACCTCTAAAAAAATTTAGAGGTTATTAGTGAAAGTGGGCGATGAGGGGTTCGAACCCCCGACCCCCTCGGTGTAAACGAGGTGCTCTGAACCAGCTGAGCTAATCGCCCGATTAGTTCTTGATTGCGTGTGC
>Ga0209499_1001981_pt1 | contig 13530 bp, 9 predicted proteins | sample C_130208_EF_Meta_FD_187306 | JGI IMG/M metagenome (GOLD analysis project Ga0209499, IMG submission 187306) | Freshwater microbial communities from Lake Croche, Canada to study carbon cycling - C_130208_EF_MetaG (SPAdes) (version 2) | ecosystem: Environmental > Aquatic > Freshwater > Lake | place...
AAGAGATTAAATTAGCCAAACGCAATTTGCCCTTGGCTCTTGGCATCGGTACCTTGATTGTCATCGTAGCTTACGTAGTATTGAATGTGGTTTTTTTGTATGTATTGCCGATTGAATTTTTTGTGGGCTTGCAACAATTCCCCAATAAAGTCGCAGCCGTGGAAGTAGCCTCGGCCCTCGGTGGTCCTTGGGGCATGGCCTGCGTGGCTGGATTGATTTTGATTAGTACGCTGAATGCGACGAATAGTACGATTTTGATGTCGGCACGCATTTTATATGCCATGGCGCGGGATGGCTTATTTTTTAAACAAGCACAATCGGTTCATTCGACCTATAATACGCCAGATTGGGCTTTATGGATTCAGGGGATATGGGCAGTAGGCTTGTTGTTTACGGGGTCCTTTGACCAACTCACCGACATGCTCGTTTTTGCCTCCTTTCTCTTTTATGGAAGTTCTGCCTTAGGTGTTATTCTATTACGTGTGCGAGAACCGGCGCTTGACCGGCCTTATCGGGTGATTGGATATCCTTGGGTTCCTTTGATTTTTGTGCTATTTTGCACTATTCTATTTATAGTCACTATTCTAAACCAGCCATTTGAAGCATTTTTAGGCCTCTCGCTCATAGCCACAGGCATTCCTTGTTTTTTTTGGTTAAACAAATAACAACATGAAATCACGTCGCGAATTTATCCAACAATTATCCATTCCTGTTTTACTCATGCCTTTCGCTTCTTCCGCTGCTGCGACAGAAACCGCGGTTCCCTATGATGGACCCGTTTTGCGCGTCGCTATTTTAGGATTAGGTGGATATGCGCGTATGGTGGCGGATGCTTTGCAGAATTGCCAAAAAGCCAAGCTAGTCGCGCTCATCAGCGGCACCCCCAGCAAATTAGAGGCCTGGGGCAAAAAATACAATGTCGCTCCCGAAAACCGCTATTCTTACGAGACCGTGAATCAAATCGCGTCTAATCCGAACATCGATGCGGTCTACATTATCACCCCGAATTCCTTGCATAAGCCCTTTGCCTTGCAAATTGCCAAAACCGGAAAGCATGTCATCGTGGAAAAACCGATGGCCCTGAATGCCAATGAAGGCCAAGAAATGATCGATGCCTGTAAGAAAGCGGGGGTTCAATTATTGGTCGGATATCGCATGCATTTCGAACCTAAAACGCTCGAAGTAGTGCGTATGCGGCAAGCCGGGGAATTTGGGAAAATCTTATTTTTTCAAGGTCTTTCCGGATTTGTGATTGGAGATCCGACCCAGTGGCGATTGAAAAAAGACATGGCTGGAGGAGGCTCTATGATGGATATTGGGATTTATTCGATTAACGGGGCACGCTATATGATCGGCGAGGAACCGATCTGGGTGACGGCTCAAGAAACTAAAACGAATCCAGAAAAATTCAAAGAGGGCGTGGATGAAACGATTCAGTTCCAACTCGGATTTCCGGGCGGCGCCGTGGCCTCGTGTTTGTCGACGTATAGCTTAAACAACCTCGATAAATTCTATTTAAATGGCACGAAAGGTTTCGCCGAAATGCAGCCTTCTACGGGCTATGGTCCCATCAAAGGTCGGACGAATAAGGGTGAATTAAATTATCCACATGTGACGCATCAAACGGTTCAAATGGATGAATTTGCTTCCATTCTTTTGGAAGGAAAACAGCCGCTGATTCCCGTGGATGGTGCGGAAGGATTGCGGGATTTAAAGATTGTTGACGCGATTTATAAGGCAGTGAAAACTGGCAAAAAAGTGTCTTTGGTGTAAGGATATCCTTTGCATCCACTGGCAAGGTTCATCATACGGTCCAGTAGAAAGGAATGGCCAAAAACCGATTTTGGTCATTCCCTATACCATCAAATGCATCCGAAGATGATTATTTCCGTAGGGCCTGTGCGGAAAATTCCTGCATAATGCGCACTAAATATTGGACACTTTCGATCGGCATGCCGTTGTACATAGAGGCCCTAAATCCACCAATGGTCGAAAATCCCTTGATTCCATAAATCCCTCGTGCTTCGGCGAAGGTCAAAAATTGCGCTTCGATTTCAGGACTTTTCCCATGAAAACAGGCATTTGCGATCGAGCGTTTTTCGAGTGGTGCTCGACCTACGAAATTTGGATTGGTATCGATTTCCTGGTACATGATGGCCGCTTTTTGTTGGGCATTTTGATGCATGTTCGCCACACCTCCATGGTCCTTGATCCAGCGAAGCATCAGTAAGGAGGAATACACAGGAACGGTAGGCAGGGTATGATATAAGGATTGCTCTGCGATATGGGTTTTGTAATGAAAGATTTTGGGTGCGGGAATTTTAGTTGGGGAATCGGAAATATAGGTCGGATTAACGAGCACGCACGTGATACCTGAGATTCCAAAATTCTTTTGGGCAGAGGCAAAAATGAGTGCAAACCTCTCAAAGGGGATCGGCCGACTCAAAAAATCCGAAGTCATATCCGCTACGAGAGGAACATTTACATCGGGAAACTCGTGCCATTGAATGCCGTCGATGGTTTCATTGGACACGACATGTAAATACTTGGCATCCGCGGGAATATCAAGGCGTTCTGGATCTGTCCTATGTACATGGCAATAGGCGGAGGCTGCATCGTTGGCTTTTTCGGACCAATAACCCGTATCCACAATCGCAATCGTATCATCCGGATTCACGAGGTTCATGGGAGCGGTGGACAACTGGCTTGATGCTCCGCCGGGTAACCAAAGGATTTCCCAATGGCTCGGTACCTGATACAATTCCCTGACTAATCGGGTTGCTTCTCCAATAACCTCTCGAAAGGCGGGAGTAAGGTGGCTAATTTCGGCAATGGAGAGACCTGAATCTTGATAATTGACAATACCGGCGGCTAATGCTTGGAAAACAGAAGGGGGTAAAATCGCAGGTCCAGGGCTGAAATTGTGTTGTTTCATCATTAAAAATACCTAAGTAAATCAATTTTAGCAAATTCAATTTCAGCCCCTTTCGCTACGATATTATTTATGCCATTGGATTAAACTCCTTTTATTAAGGCGCTTTTGCAAAGCGGAATGATAAATGAGCGGAAAAACTAAAAGAATAAATATGGTAGCTGTAACAAGACCACCAATGATAACTACGGCCAACGGTTTTTGGCTTTCAGAACCAATTCCGGTACTTAATGCGGCTGGCAATAAACCAATGGCGGCCATCAATGCAGTCATCACCACGGGTCTAGTCCGGGCACGAACGGATTGTTGGATCGCAATGTGTAAATCAGGTTCTATTTTGGACTGATGGTGTATTTCTGAAATCAAAATCACTCCATTTTGAACACAAATACCAAAGAGGGCGATGAATCCAACTCCCGCCGAAATACCAAAATTAATTCCGGTCAAATGCAGCGCGAAAATACCCCCAATCAACGCAAATGGCACGTTGATTAGTACATAGCCGGCATCTTTGGCATTGCCAAACATGATGAATAGGAGGACAAAAATAAGTACGAGACTGATGGGAACCACCTGGCCGAGGCGGGTGGTTGCGCGGACTTGGTTTTCGAATTCCCCAGCCCAGCCGATGGAATAACCATCCGGCAAATGCACATTATTTTTTACATTTTCCTGAGCTTCCGCTATCGTACTTCCTAAATCTCGGTCGCGCACTGAAAATTTAACCCCAATAAATCGTTTTGTATTATCTCGATAAATGAAAGCAGGACCAGTAGATTCTTCTAATTCAGCGATTTCATTCAAAGGAATTTTGGTTCCGTGGATCGTCGGAATCATTAGGCGCATAATGTCTTCCTCATTTTTCCGGTATTCCTGTGCATAACGAATTCGAATATCGAATTTCTTTTCCCCTTCGTATTTTGCAGTCGCTGTTTTTCCGCCAATCGACATTTCAATCACCGCTTGTGCATCGGCTTTCGTCACGCCATACATAGCCATTTTTTCTTCGTTCAGGTGGATGCTAATTTCAGGCTGACCCACATTTCGCAAAATACCCACGTCTTTTACCCCTTCCACATGTTTGATTTGGTCTAACACCTGGTTTGAAATTTCATCTAAGGTTTGAAGGTCGTCGCCATAAATTTTGACGGCATTGGAGGCGTTCATCCCAGCTACGGCTTCGGCGACGTTGTCGATGATCGGTTGGGAATAATTGTAATTTATCCCTTGGAAATGCTTCAGCCGCTTATCCATTTCATTGACTAAACCGTCAATGCTGAGTTTGCGTTTCCATTCCTCCTTAGGCTTTAAATTAACCTGCATTTGGACATAATAAAAACCACTTGGATCCGTACCATCGTTACTACGTCCCACTTGGGATAAAACCCCATTCACTTCAGGAAATTGCCTTAATTCATTTCGCAGCGTTTTAACCATTTTCACGGTTTCGGGTAAAGAAGTACTCATCGGTAATTTCGCTTCCACCCAAAGCGCTCCTTCGTTTAATGGAGGAAGGAATTCCGAACCTAACCAACGCGTGGAGAAAATAGAAAATACAAACAATAAACCCGCCGTGATTAAGGTGATATTTTGATGGGAGAAAGTCCAAAGAAAGGCTCTTCCGACCTGTTTATTAATAAAATCAATGAAGAAATTATGCTTCTCTTTGACATTTTTATTCAACAAAACCGAACTTAAAACCGGCACTAATGTCAAGGTAAATAACAAAGCACCCAAAAGCGCAAAACCCAAAGTATACGCCAATGGCGAGAACATTTTGCCCTCTACTTTTTGAAAGGCAAAAATGGGTAATAAGGCTGAAATGATAATTAATTTCGAGAAGAAAATAGCCTTTCCAAGCTCCGTCCCTGTCTTTTTAATCAAACTCATTTTAGCCATTCGGTTAAAGGCAGGCATCCCGATTTGCTGTGCTCGATGATCCAAAGCCACAAAAAGCCCTTCGACCATCACGACGGCCCCGTCGATAATTATACCAAAATCCACAGCACCCAAGGAAAGTAAATTCGCGCTCATACCTTTCATTTTCAAACATAAAAAGGCAAATAATAAGGCAAGCGGAATGATGATGGAAACAATGACCGTCGTCCGCCAATCCGCCATGAATACAAATACAATGACGGTGACTAAAATGATGCCTTCCAATAAATTATGCATCACCGTTTTGGTACAATAAGCCATCAAATTATCCCGGTCATAAAAGGTGACCATTTTGACGTCTTCCGGAAGTACTTTGGTATTTAATTCCTCAATTTTTGTTTTTAAACGGGCGAGCACATCGCTTGGATTTTCGCCTTTTCGCATCACAACGATCCCTTCCACGACATCCGAGTCATCATTGAGACCCACTTGGCCCACCCGTGGCATATTGCTTTCGATGACGGATGCGACATTTTTAACCAATAAAGGATTGCCGTTATTATTATCCACGATTGTATTTTCAATATCCGCGATGGTCTTTACCAACCCGATTCCACGAACCACAAAGGCCTGTCCATTTTTTTCAATGACGTCTCCACCCACATTCAAATTCGATTTAGAAATGGCTGTATACAGCTCCAAAGGTGTTAAATCATATTTCTGAAGTTTAGCTGGATCAATCGCGATTTCGTAGGTTTTTTCTCGACCACCAAATGCAACGATATCCGCCACACCGGGCACGGCGCGTAATTGTCGGTCAATCGTCCAGTTTTGAATGGTCAATAATTCACGGGAATCGCGGTCTTTGCTTTGAAGGGTATATCGGAAAATTTCACCGGTAGGACCATAAGGCGGTTGCACATCGGGCTCCACATCGTCTGGCAATTTGACGGTTCGTAACAGATTATTGACTTGTTGACGCGCAAAAAAATCATCCACATCATCTTCAAAAATGATTTTGATAACGGATAAACCAAACATGGTAATACTCCGAACATTCGTTTTTCGCTGGACCGAGTTCATCGATATTTCAATGGGAGTCGTCACAAATCGCTCGACCTCTTCCGCACTTCGACCGTTCCATTCACTGACCACGATTATTTGGGTATTCGTGACATCTGGAAAGGCTTCGATCGGAATATTTAAATAGGAAATGACGCCAGCCAAGGTCAACAATCCCACCCAGAAAAAGGTAAAAAACCTGTTTGCGAGCGAAAAGGCTAAAATATTTTTAATGAACTTGTTCATAGGTGTGCTTGTTAAAATTCAGTATGTACGCGTAATCCCCATACGGAAAGTGGTCCGCGATCTTGGTTATATCCTGGGTTTATAATCCACTGATAATCAGGTGTTAAATATATATGTGTATGGGGAATGGCTACATTATAAAATGCCTCTATGATGGTTTCGCGTCCATACGTTAAATTTCCATCACCGATCATGAAGCCGTTGCCCCCTAATTGTTGATAGTGCTGATGACTCATGGAAAGGCCATTGGACACCCAGGCAATTCCGGCAAAATCTTCCGGTCTTTTCCATAAAGTACCCCAAAAGTGAAATCCCAATGACACGGCATCATCGATTTCTGTAAATGCCCAAGTTTCATTTTTGCCATCATTCCAGCCGTAGCGGCCGAAAACACCCAGTTTATCCAAGTAACTAAGTTCAAAATTTAGGCCTACACCGTATTTCGTTCGAAAATCTTTGCGGGTCGCTGTAATGTCAGGTTGTTTGCCATTGGAGATATTTGCCTGATCATAATTTCCCATGGCGGCTTGGTTTCGATAGCCTAGAAGGCGAAAAATCGCCGACCATTCCTTATTGATGGTAATAGGCTTGGTGATTTCCACATTGATTCCATTCGCCTTGTTGTATTCATAATCGAGATCGGGCCCATTCGCGGAGGTTGGAACTGCCGAAAATGTCGCTCTTAGTTCATAGCCTTTGGTCACATATTGAGCGTATATTCCAGAGGTGTATCCGCGAGTATTGGCGGCATAATCCCAGCTTCCTTGGTTCATGAGCGACCAATTCATAAAATGTACGCGGGGGTCGTGCGAATAGGTATTTAAATCGAAGTAATCACCTAAACCAAATTTACCCACCACGACCTGTAATTGAGTGTCGTTTTTGAATTCAAAATTTTGCTCAACAAATATGCGAGCCACATAGACCACCGGCTCCGGATTTCCGATCCGAAAGGTTTCCCCATTCGTAAAGCCCCCTAGGCCTTTGGCTTGGGAAAGGCCTTTTCCGCCGGAAAGTTCTGGGTTAAAGGTAAATTTGGAACCTTTCCAAAGAGGAACATCCAAAAACAAGGTGGAAGTTAATGACATTGCATTTTCTTCCTCATTGATCAAACTATTTGGGCCGGAATATGCAGCCTTGAATCCTCCATGGTATTGATAGACAGCCGTTTGCTGAAAATGCAATTCAAAATTTTTACGCGTGGAATCCTGACTGACCAGCGTATAACTTGTGCCTAAAAAATACCAAAAAGCGTATTTTTTCATGTTAGTCATTAAGCGCATCATATATCAACATTCCATTTTTAGAGATTACTTTTTCGCCCACTTTCAAACCCGATTGAATGTAGGTGGTTTCACCTAATTGCCTAAATACATCCACTTGGCGCGTTTCGATATTCGCTCGGTCTTTGAATATCATGACCCAATTTTTACTCTTATCAAAAAGGATCGAGGATGAAGGAACAGCGATCATTTGTCCTCGGTCTTTAAACCGAACTTGAACCGTCGCATTCATCTCAGGTTTCAATTTATAGTTTGAATTCGGAATTCGAATCCGCACTTTCATCGCTTTGGTTTCTGGGTCGATGGCAGAAAATATTTTGTCAATTTTCCCCTTATAGACATCATCCGGATAACTTAAAGTAGCCACATCTGCGTCATAGCCGATTTGAATTTTAGGAATATCGCTCTCATTTACGTTGGCCATCGCCCATACTTCATTGATCTCCGCGATGGAAAATAAGACATCGGATTTATCGGCCCGAATTTGTTCGTTTTGGTTGATGTCTTTTTGGATAATGAAACCATTCATCGAGGCGGTGATATTATAAATCGAGCCTTTCTTTAGGTCATAAATGCTGAAAATCTCACTAATACGTGCGAATTCTGCTTTTTGTCGGTCTAATTCCCGTTCAGCAGCAATCACATCTTTTTCAGAGTTTAATTTGCTTTTGAATAATTCGCGCGCTACTTGTAGATTTTTTTCTGCCACGGCCACATCGCCGATTGCATCTAATCGATCCCGATCAAATCCCGCGACTTCTCCACTTCGAATCACGGCGAGCACCTGCCCCTTGTGCACATAATCACCGATCTCTACGTTGATTTTAAGTACATTTCCACCCACCATCGAGTAAATCTGCGCCTCCTTGTTGTTATCGGCTTGGATTTTACCAAACAAGCGAATTTCGTTTTTGACATCCTGAAGACCTGCGGTATAAAATTCACAACGGGCCAGCATCGTATCACTTAACCGAAAGGCGACGGCCTGTTCGGTTTCTTTTTTTTCTTGGCTACATCCTAAGGCTAAACTACCCCCCAAAAGGGCGATCATGATTATTTTTTTCATCTTAAAAAAGTTCTTTTCCTGTGCTTAATTTGATTTGTTCGGCTGAAGTGGCCAGCTGCAATTTAATTCGTGATATTTCTGAAACGGCATTATTATAGGACTCAAAGAAGTCCACAAATTCGATCAAACTTACATTGCCTTTTTGAAAATTTTCGGTCATTCCTTTTAAGGTTATTTCAAAATCATCGTTGAATAATTTGGTGTTTTTTTGATATTCCCGAACCGTTTGTTGGAATTGATAATAGGTACTTTGCACCTCGGCTTGCACCTGGCTTTTCATCCCTTCATAGGCATAATTTTTTGCCTTGATTTGTAATTCTGCAGATTTTATATTTCCCTGGTTTTTGTTCCAAAACATTAGAGGGATAGCCATACCCACATTCACTTGGCGTTGAAATGCGCCACCACGTTGGTCATAGGAACTAAATAAGGTAATGTCTGGTTTGGCTAATTTTTGTTGAAAACTGAAATATTGCTGAGCAAATTGGGTGTCTTTTTGGCTCAATAATAAGTCCGGGCGATTTTCAAATGCCGTTTGAATTAATAAATCCAACGAAAAAGGTTGAATAAAGGCCTTAATATCTTCCTCCTTAATGCGGGGAATCACCATTTGATTGGTTTGTAAAATGGTTTGGACTTTGGTCAATTGAGCAAAGAAATCAGCAAATATAGCCGCGCGTTCATTACTTAAATTCAAGTAAACTCCCTTTAAACGCACAAGGTCTTTTAATGGAATGTTTCCCTTGGCGGTCTGCCCTTCGTACGTATTGATAATGCCATCGAGCATTTTCATTTGGGTGTTGTATTTGTTGATCAACAATTGCTGCTGATTCAATAAATACAAACCGGTATGTAATTCGAACTTCAATTGACGTATCAAATCCTGAAAAGCATATTCAGCCAACGCCACATTGGTTTTCGCTAGATCGATTTGCGCTTTCCGTTTCCCGCCTAAGAGAATTAATTGTTCGATTTGAACACTTTGTTGGCCCCCGTTGCCCACATGTAAAACCTGATTATTTTCAGGGTCAATCGCGTTGAAATCAAGTGTCAACACGGGGTTTGGATATAAACCTGCCTGAATGACTTGGGCTTTTTGAACGCTGATATTCAGTTCATTGGCTAGGACTAAATAATTCGTTTTGAGGAATAATTGGTCGGCTTCTATGAGGGAGATCGACAAAGAATCTTTATCGGCCAGCGCAGAAAAAGTAGAGAGGAATACTAGAAAAAAAGTAATTAATTTGAATTTTCGCATGGTTCATTTTTCAATGTTGCGCAAATTCAACACATCCGCCTTAAATTAAACTTAAAATCATTTTTTTAATTCTGGAAGGTAAATCGTAAAGGTATTTAAGCCTGCATCTTCTTCATAATGGTATTGGATTTTTCCGCCGTTTAGTGTGATGACTTTGTTCACGAGCACGAGTCCCAAACCGAATCCACGTTTGCCTTTGCTATTTTCGCCTCTAAAAAAATGTTGGAATAAATAAGGGATTTCCTTTTTGGGAATTCCGGGTCCGGGATTGGAAAATTTGATTTGTAATTCACCTCGGATGGCTTTAAAGTTGATCTTTGCAGAGGGTTTTGATGAATAATGGACGCAATTGAGCATTAAATTTTGGATGGCCATTTGCATTAAAGGAAGGTTGCCCATCACGGAAAGCTTTTCTTCATTCTCAATGCCGGGATCTAATACGATATCAAAATTGAATCCTGGGTGTAATTTTTGGGTGTCTGTTAGGCAATCAAAAACTATTTCATCTAGGCGGATTTTTTGGAAGGATAATTTGGCATGCGTTTCGACTTTGGCTATTTCCAACAAGGAATTAATCATATCTCCCAACAGTTTCGTGTCTTCTTTTTGGTTTTTAATGCCGATTCTTAATTTTTCCGCATCTTTTTCCTTTTCTAATTGCTCCAAATTCGACACCAAAATCGAAATGGGCGTTTTTAATTCATGCGAAATATGATGGATCGCATGCTTTTGAAAATTAAAACTTTCCTTCAATCGAATCATTAAATCATTAAAACGAGAGGCCAAAACATGGATTTCATCTTTGCGGTCCGGGACTTGTAAATATTGATTAGGGGTCTCGATGTTAATAATACGGAGGGAGGATGCCATGTCCATGATGGGCTGGCTGATTTGTTTAGCCAATATATAGGAGGCTATTAGGATCAATCCCAAAAACAAAAAGAATAAGACGATCAACAAGTTTTTCAAATAGGCTAATTTCGAATAGCCAAATGCATCATAGGCCTTCGCAATGCCATAATATTGTACCCCATTAAACTGAAAGGCCACTCCGACTAACTCGAAATCATCTTCTTGGGTTTCTATGCTTTGATATTTGGCCCCTAATCGATTTAAAATGCCATTCGGGAACTTGATCACTGTATCATCTAAACTCGAATAAATTAATTTTTTCTTTTCGTTAAAAATTAAGGTTTTTTCTTTGATCAATTTGTTAATCGTAGCCACACCAAAGTTTTGTAATAAATTGTGATTTAGCTCTTTGGTCTCGGCTAATAAGCTAATGGTGGAAATGATGTGATCCTTGATCCGCTGCTGGTATTCTTCCCGACGGTAATTGGAAAACACCGTAAATATCATCAAGAACGTGATTCCCGTCACCGCGGTGGAAAGCAGCGAAAAGTAAAATAAGATACGTTGTCTAATGCTCATTTTTCCCTAAATAATAGCCAAATCCAATTTTAGTTTTAATCAAGGGGGTTTCGAAAGGCTTATCGATTTTCTTCCGTAGAAAATTGATATATACTTCGATGGTATTATTATTTTCATCCAAGGATCCACCCCAAATATCACGGTTCAATTCTCGTTTGGTCACAATTTTACCATTCGATTGCGCCAATTTCATCAGCAGGTTGAATTCGCGGGCAGTTAAGGAAATTTCCTTGCGGTTCCGACTAACTTGCATTTGGGTACAATTAATTCTCAAATCCTCGATTTGCAGAATTTCATCTTCCTGAATGCGAATGCTGGGGCGCCTTTTGAGCAGCGCTTTGATGCGCGCGAAAACCTCCTCCATGTAAAAAGGTTTGGTCAAATAGTCATCTACCCCACATTCGAAACCCTTGATTTTATCCTCCAATTCAGAAAATGCGGTTAACATTAAGATCGGGGTTTCGGAATTATATTCCCTGAATTTTTTACTCAACTGAAATCCATCCAAATAGGGAAGGCTAATATCTAAAACGATGCAGTCAAACGAATTTGCCTGCATCGTCCGTTGGGCCTGCATACCATCGAAGCACGCTGACACATCAAATCCTTCTTTAATTAGGTACTCACATAGGTTTTGACTGAGAATTTTGTCGTCCTCTACAATCAAAATATGATTTATTTTACTCATCTATACTTTATAATACTGCTCCCAACCTTTTCGTGGGGCGGCCCCCACGAGCAATTGGTTCGCCAATTTATTATTCGTAATCTGCTTCGTATTCCGATCAAATAACAATTTCGTATTTAATTTTTGCGCCATCACACCCAAGGTAAACACTTGACTCAAAGGCCCCGCAATCGCAAAAGGTGAACGCGTATTTTCTTGACCCAAGCACGATTTCAAGTAATTCGCGTAGTGGTTCGATGGACTTTTCGGAACCTCGGGTAATCGAGAAGCGATTTCTTTTCCTTTTTCGCCTAAAATCGAAAGCGTAGAACCATGCGAACCGCCTTTGAAGGTCAAGTCCTTACTGTAAATGATTTTTCCAGGGTTCAATTTCGCCGGTTGGATCTTTCCATTACTCGCCGGTGGAATATTCGGATCTAATTCATTCACGCCATAATCCGCCGGAACCGGTGGAATGTTATTAATGCCATCATACCAAGTGATATCCATCGCCGGCATATCCTTACGAGCTGGGAATTTAAATAACAAAGTGGTCGACATGGGATAAAAGAATGGATTGTGGCCATCAGCTTTTAGCATATTCACCTCCGTGGGCAATCCCAAATCCAAAAATTCATGCGCCGTATCCATGATGTGTGCACCCCAATCGCCCAAGGCGCCTAAGCCGTAGTCGAACCAGCAGCGCCATTGGCCATTAATAAAATCTTTGTTGTAATCGTGTTTTTGAACTACGCCGTTCCAAATATCCCAATCCAAAGTGCTCGGAATATCCTCCGCATTCGGAAATTTAGACATTTTCGTATCCCATCCATGCCATCTTCGGGCTGAATTCATGTGGGCGGTCATCGAGGTAACATCCTTGATAATGCCCGCTTCTTTATAGGCTTTAAATTGGAAATAATTTGCTTCCGAATGGCCTTGGTTTCCCATTTGGGTCACTAAATTTGGGTATTTCTTCGCAGCCGCCATCATGAGTTCTACCTCATGAAAAGTACGCGCCATCGGTTTTTCTACATATACGTGTTTGCCTAAACCCAATGCCATCATGGTAATCGGGAAGTGAGAATGATCTGGTACGCCGATGGCCACCGCATCGAACTGATTGCCCATCGCATCAAACATCTTCCTGAAATCCTGAAAACGCGGCACATCTGGGAATTTTTTTAATACCTCGAGGGTTTGTGGGGCACCCATGTCGACATCACAAAAAGCAACGAAGTTCACCAAGCCAGTTTTTGCAAAAGACATCACATCGGATCCGCCTTGATTACCGATGCCGATGCAAGCTAAATTTACTTTTTCACCCGCAGTGCCTAAGCGATGGGTTAAGATATTCGGGAAGGCCATTGCTGCTGAAAACAATGACGTGTTTTTCAAAAAGGTTCTACGTGAATTCATTAGATGGGATAGGTTTTTATAAGACATCAAGTTAAGAAAATATTTTATATAAAATCGGCCCGCATGGGACTAAATACATCGATTAATTCTCCGGCTTCCAAGCAGAGCGCTCCATGGATTTCTCCACTCGGAACAAAATACACATCGCCCGCCGATAAAATTTTTGAAATTCCCGAAATCGTGATTTCAAATTTGCCTTTCGACACATAAGATGCTTGGGTGTGTGGATGATGGTGCAATTGGCCGATCGCCCCCATTTGAAAATCGACTTTCGTCAGCATCATCTCG
>Ga0209499_1001982_pt1 | contig 13523 bp, 22 predicted proteins | sample C_130208_EF_Meta_FD_187306 | JGI IMG/M metagenome (GOLD analysis project Ga0209499, IMG submission 187306) | Freshwater microbial communities from Lake Croche, Canada to study carbon cycling - C_130208_EF_MetaG (SPAdes) (version 2) | ecosystem: Environmental > Aquatic > Freshwater > Lake...
GGGACTAACACCTTCTTCTCCTCCTCCGACGGTTAAAGGTCCGGGACTGACACCGCCTTCTCCTTCTCCTCCGACGCTTAAAGGTCCGGGACTGATACCGCCTTCTTCTTCTCCTCCGACGGTTAAAGGTCCGGGACTGACACCGCCTTCTCCTTCTCCTCCGACGCTTACAAATCCATTGTTACTACTCACGAATCCACGATTTCTTATATTTCTTTTACTTGGAATTTCAATAGGTTCTGAGATTTTCAAAGACTGTAACATCTCAATGATGTTTGATTTTAGTTCTTTCTTTGAAATGTACTCTGTTACGAGTTCTAATTCTCTTGCAATTTTTTTGATAGCATCATCTGAACCATTTCCCAAAAGTGATAAAAAATCTTTAATTGATATAGGTGATTTTGGATCCAACAAATACATTTTGCCATTTACCGCATGGTACTCCATGGGTGGCATTATATTAGTGCGTTTACACGCGCGGGCTGCTTTACAAATTTGTAAAGCTGACATTTTACTTGCATATTTTCCTGGGACTCCTAATTTTACACGAGCAAATGAACGAGCGTCTGCTAAACTTATACCTGGTACACATGGATCCATTTTATATTATGTATATAAAAAAATCAAGCAATATATTAAGAAGAAGAAAATGGGTAAGACAAATGCAGTTGTTGCCGACTTTGAATCTATTCACATGAAGAATAGTGATAAATCTATTATTCATACGATATCACTGATACCAATAGTAATGAATACGGGTAAAATGTGCCAGTATACTATACACTCTGAAAAAGGTCTTGTTATCAAGATTCGTGACGTTTTAAATAATAAATTTATAAAGGAATATCTGGAACTTACACATGATACCGAACACGTGAATAATAAACATGTACTTGATAGACGAACATGTGATGAACATGGTATAAAAATTATTCGCCACATGAAATTTTATGACGCAGTCAAGGCGATGAACAAGTTTATTACACACCATGGCGGTTTTCTTCTTAGCCACAACTTGATTGGCGATCTTCAAGCGCTATCTGATACACAGAATCATATTAGAGGTCGTCGTATTATTAAGAAAAATCTGGCTACATTTTGCAAGTCTGGGATGTATGATCCACTTTGGAAGGATATCAATCTTGTATGTACTATAAGTATCTTTTGTAATCGTTGTCCCAAGATGTACGACGAGTATAAAAAATGGCTAATATCTAAAGGTGGGGTTGATTTATTGGGTTCTCGCATGAATAAACTTGAAAATTTAATACAGTTTGTTAAAAATGACATTACATATAATCAAACTCATACAGCTGTACAGGATACGATAGATTTGTTTACAGTTCTCAAGTATGCATATAAGCGTGATGGTCCTATACTTGATAAATGTGGTTATACGGACGCGCCTAAATGGCAATGGGTTTTTGCCAACTGATATCCTATCATGTATAGTCTTAGTTTATCATCGTGTTCCATTAAAAAATTAAAAATATTAACATCTCCCAGATTTATAGAAATTATTTTAGAAGAAGATGTTTTATAGTTTATTCTATTTATCATCATGAGTTGAACAATACTGTCAACAAAACTTTTTATTGTTTTTATTTCTGGTATGTGTCTCTTGTCTTGTTCTAATTTTATTATTAAAACATCCTTTGGATCTTTATGTATAAAAGCCATCATAGGGAGTGATTCGTGTATTCCACCATCTATATATGTAAATGAGTTGTATACAACTGATTCAAATAAAAAAGGAACTGATATACTCATACATACCGCGTCAATAACTGACATGTCTGGAAACGTATCAACTGAAAAGTATTCAGTCTCAGACTTGTTGACACAAAAAGATGTCACATATAACTTTTTAGAAAGTTGTTTAAAAGTTGGATCTCCTCCACAAAACTTTCTAAGAACTTTTTTTATTGGTTCATGTGATATGAACCCATACTTTGTAATGAAAGATTTAATGTTTATACTTGTAAGTTCCTTGAGGTCTATGCTAAAACAAATATTTTTGATTTCTTCAATTGTTTTTCCAATGCATATAAGTAGACCAAGTATAGAACCGGCTGAAGCGCAAGAAACTTCATCTATTGTATCAAAGTCAATAACTGATATACTTCCCAAAAATGAATAAATTGCCATGCCACCCGAACCTATTACAAGATACATTTAAAAGACTGAAATTACAGTTTTTAATACACCTTTGGAAACTGTCTTCTCAAAAAGGCAAATATGAGAGCAAAGATGATTGCATGTGTAACAACTGCAACAATGCTCGTCTGACCTGATATAAACACCCCTTCTGAACCGGGTGGTATTGTTAGAAGAAGTCCTGGTGTAAGTAGAATAAAGAGGACGGCTGGAACAATAAGGTCAGCCTTTGTCAGTGTGAGACCAAGAATACGGCTGGCAATTACCCAGTAAGCTGATACAAAAATAAGAGCGTTTAGTATGACATTCTGTACTGATGTTTTCATGGGCGTGAAAACACCAGGACTAAGTACCTGAAATAGGATTGTTGGAATTATAATTTTTTCAATCATTTATATAAATGATTATTTAATTTAAGATGGATATGAATTCCTTGTACCGTCTGAATATCTGTAACAAAATTCACAAAACTCGTGAAATGTTGCACTTGGTAAAATAAAACTACTTATAGAAGCGTCGCTGAGATACTGTCGTAGAGACATCCACATATTCATTAGATCACCCGAGTACCAGGTGATCCAGTCCTCTATGTGCATTCGTGTTGGTGGAAGCTCTTCTTCTTGGTCACCATCGAAGAAATCACAGTCGTCGCCTCCTCCATTATAAAACTCATTTTCCGGTTCATTGGCATCATCTACGTACTGTTGCCATACCATTATTATCTTAATCTGATTCCGGTTTTTTTAAGCCCGTTAAACTAATACTCTCTGTCTCGGTCTTCTTTATGTTATCAAGAATACAAGTCATTGCCGACTCGGTTCGAACTTCATCGCCCTGAAAATATATACCGAGACCATTCTGTACAGCGGCTTTAGTGAATGATCCAGTTTTTTGAGACACCTTAAGTGTAACTTTTCCACCTTTTAAATTAATTTTGTCAATATCCTGCTTTTTCATATATGTTTTAATATATTCTTTGAGTTGCTTCTCTCTTGTATTCAGAATTTTCATGTCTTTTCTGGCACTTGATAGCTGTTGTTTAAGGTCCACCCAATCCTTCATGGCCATGCGAAACTGGTCGGATACCGATTCAGACATTTATAAATAATACATAAAATCAAAACTTTAATTACAAAACAAGTTGCGTTGCATCAAGTCGGGTACAATTGTAGAGTTGTTCCATACGTACTGGTCCTTTGGATTTGGAGGATCCGCACGAAGGTCGTGGTTACCGTTCCGAATGGTTCCACCAATTGTCTCCGGCCATCCAACCTGCTGGCGAGGATCCAAAAAGTTTTGACCCTTGAGAATGTCATTGGGTGCAAACTGTCCATAGTCCTCCTGAGAAGCAACCTCTCGTGGCATTAAAGAAGATGCAAGACCAGTTCCAGCTTTCATGGAGCACCCAAGGTCCAGGTTTATAGATCCAGACAAGTCGGCAGGTGCATAGTCCATGTCATCCTCATCCATATCAACCCCAGAAATAACCTGTTTAATACTTTTTGGTTTACTTGGGGTTTGTTTACCAGGTGATGCATAATTTGATTTCGTCTTTTTAGTTTCACCTTGGTAAAGATACCACAAGACAAGTGCCACCAACACAAATACAATAATAGACTTTACGCTGAGTTTCTTAAGCATCATTTATATAGTACTATAATTTTTTTTGTCATCAAGCAAATAGATCATCATCAGAAACTTCCTCCTCATCCTGAAACAAATAGTCCTCGTGATACTTTTTCTTGGGCTCAGCCTTTAATCTGGTCTGAACAATCTTCCAAACTGGGCTAAATGTCTTTTTAGTAAATGAAACACCAGACAGCTCGAGAACGACATCACAGACTGTACCGTCAATAAGAGAATCATCTTCAACAAGTTCACGGAGGCGGTACACTTTATGATACACTGGCTTTGTAACATTCATGGTTCCGTCTGAAAAACTCTTCTGGTAGGCTGCTTCAATTGTCTTATCAGACACAACGCGTGAAAACCACGATTCACAATTTTGCTTTGCAGAACTAATAATTGTTGCATCAACTTCAGCGACAATACCCTGAGAAGATTCGCCGAGTGATAGAGTCACGTTATCCTGTGAAAGTGAAACGAGTGTAACATTATTCAACTGAACAACCTTCTTCTCATTGGGTTTAACATAATAACGACCATCCTGGGTTTTTTTAGGAATGCTGAACATTTAAGGAATTTACAACTTTAATCTTTAACCCAACGAGTGGAATCGTTGCAGCCTTTTGCACAAGTTTAGGTGGCATCCATGCGTCTCTTGCTGGACTATATCCATATAATAAATCTTTTAGAGGTGGTGGAACAAATTTAATATTTTTTATATTGTTTGGTCTATATGTTGATTCATTATGAATATACAACGGGCTATTATTCTTGATCCATTCACCTTTGTTTACTGAAAATCTATAATTGCTATATGTTGGTGAGTACCCTGGTATACTAAGATTGTTTGTTCCCTTGAGTCCATAAAATAATTGTTTATAAACTCTTTCTTTTGATGGTTTAGTTGTTATACTTTCGTATTTGTATGGATTGATTCGCATAGCCGTTGCAAGTTTAGCCTTTGTTAAAATTGGACGATTCATTAGACTTGTATGTATGACCCCAACCTTTTTTATAGCTTTTTTATACATTGATTCAAGTGAGTCACTACTTTTTACATTCATATTCAAAACATATTTACAAATTGTATACATTCGTTGTTGATCCTTCTTTTTCTTGGTTGGTCGCAAGTTGTATTTTTGTAGAGCATATATATCTTCAATTAAAAACTTTTCACTTGCAACTTGTATCTTTTTATCATATACAATCTTCTTCGTAATTGGATTCGTTATATATATACCTTTACTCTTTGTAAATGTAGCCTCAAATCCAAACTCGTTAGGTCTCATATATGCAATGTCAAGTAGCCCTCCTATATTTTGTTTTTTAATTTTCTTTTCAGATGGAATATAATATCTTAATTGTAAATCAATAGCAAACAATTCAATGTCAATGAGAACACTAGACTCTTTACTTTTTTTGATTAATGTATATCTTCTATTAACAGGTGGAGTACCAAAAGAAATTCCAAAAAGTTTTCCAAGTGGAGAACCATCAATAATCAACTTTTGAATTCGTTTACAAATAAGTTTTGAAAACCGTGTAACAATCTGACCAAGTTTGTCCCACATAACCAATTTTGCAATTTGTATGTACCCAAACATTTGTGGACTACTTGAAGTAATAAGTGTACTATTAGATAATTTTACAACAGGGGTAAACTTTGTATCAATGTCAGTTGTCACTATACGATAGTCTTTATCAATATATGCATTAACTGCATCACCTCCAGATATTATAAGATCGCCATATGATTTCATATGATCTGCAAGTTCTCTGATAATTCCAAGTATAACATCTCTTGTTGCATCTGTAATAAATGTTTGAATACCAGATTTAATATCATCATCAATGTCCCTGAACTTTGATAATCTACTTCTAAACTTTTTTACATCAACTTCTTGATAGTACTTGTATAATAACGCATCATCTTGACATAACTTTGATTTGATAAAAGTATCAATAGTTTTATTTGAATACATTGCATCATCCATATTTAATATATATAGTATATTTATAAATGTCAGGTGATCTTTCTTCTTCTACACATACAAAAGATCCGTTACATTATGATGAGGTGGATGATCCAAAAGTATGTATTTTTACAAAAGATAAAACAACGTGTCCAAGAGTAACTGCATGTTATTCAAATGACGACGAGTATCCAAATGATAATCAATTTTGTGGATACCTAAAAGATGGTACTTTATTCTCCGCCCCTGGTTGTTGTAATCCAGTGTGCCCCAGTGAACATTGTCCAGGTTTAAAATATACAAAACACGACCCACCTGCGCAAGTGCCGCCTGGAACAGTTAAACCCAAAAAAAATGACACGAAAGTGAAAGCGGAACCACTCCCAAAGTTGTTGAAAATGTTACTTATTATACTTGCAATTTTACTCGTCTCGGCGGGTATATTTATATCAGTGGGTTAAAGAAAAGTGATACTACTATAGTATTATGGCTGACTCTACGCTACTCCTCCAACTTGTTGCTGATATGACTGAGGTCAAGAGCAGTCTCAAGTCTCTCGCCAAGCTTATTCGCAAGAATAACGCGAAACAGGATGACCCAGATGGCGAGAAGGCAAAGACTCGTGCATCAAACAATGGTTTTAACCGTCCTCTCGAAGTTTCTGAGAAGCTCCGAAGTTTTTTGGTCCTTGGTGAGGATGAGAAGGTTTCTCGCAGTGAGGTTACTCGTCGTATCAATGCATATGTTACCGCAAACAGCCTCAAGCAACCCGACAATGGACGCAACATCAATCTCGATGATAAGCTGAGGGAGCTTCTCGAGCCTCCGGAGGGTCTCCAGATTACATTTCTTAATATTCAAAAGTATCTCAGTCCTCACTATGTCAAGGTTGTCAAGGAGAAGGCTGTCAGTGAGGTTGTTGCTGACGCCGTCGCCCCAGAGACTCCTCCTCCTCCTCCAAAAGTTAAACGCCCATCTGTTAAGAAGGCGGTAAATGTCAAAGCTTAAAAATAATAATATATATAATAATAAATGTCAGACGATGAATGTCTTGTTCTTATTGACCCTCCACCATTAAATAGAATTGAAATTGAAAAACTGGTTGGTACCAAGGTGAATAATCTTGCTATCTACCAAAAGGCTTTTACACATAAATCTGCGTTAAAAAGATATAAACTTACCGAATCATTTGAAACACTTGAATTTATGGGGGACTCTGTATTGGGATTCTTAATTACAAAGTTTTTGTTTGATAAATATGAAGATCGCCAAGAGGGTTTTCTGACAAAGGCTCGTACAAAGTTGGTCAGAGGTAACATGCTGGCAAGTATCGCACGGAGACTTGAACTTGATAAATGGATTCTCATGGATGAAAAGGGTATCAGAAATGGATGGAATCAGAATGAAAAGGTTTTAGAAGATGCACTCGAGGCACTTATTGGAGCCATTTACATGGACCTTGGGCTACTACATACGAAAAAGTTTGTACTTGGTTTATTTTCAGATCCAAACTTTGTGTATTTAGACTGCATCATGGTTGATGATAATTACAAGGATAGACTGATGCGATACTGTCAAGCAAATAAACTTGAATTACCCGAATATCCTGTTATTAATCACGTAAATGGGGTTTTTTGTATTGGTGTATGCGTCAATGGCGCAACTCTGGGTTATGGAAGTGCAAAATCTAAAAAACAGGCTGAACAGACTTCGGCATATGAAGCCCTGGTTCAATTAAAAGAGATTTGAGAACTTAGAGAATAAACATGTGATATAGGTAAGAAAATGCATCCAGTAGTTGCAAAACTCATTGATCATGAGTATGCAGAGCAAAGGTCTCAAGAATGGCTTGAACTCCGTGGTAAGATGCTTACCGCAAGTGATGCGGCAACTGCCATTGGGGTCAATGTATATGAAAAACCAAATGACCTAATCCTCAAAAAGTGTGGTCTCAACAAGTTTGAAGGTAACGAAGCTACAGAACACGGAAACAAGTATGAGAATATAGCAAGGGACATTTACTGCGAAAGGTACAATGAAGTTGCACATGAGATTGGTTTGTATCCACACCCGGTGTACACGTGGCTTGGCGGGAGCCCTGATGGAATTACAGAGTCTGGAAAACTTTTAGAAATAAAGTGTCCCTTGAGACGCAAGATTACAGACGAAGTTCCAGAACATTATATGCCACAGTTGCAATTACTCATGGAAATTCTGGATCTCGAAGAATGTGACTTTATCCAGTATAAACCAGAAGAAATTACCTGGCCAAATCCCCCCGAGTTTATGGTTACTCATGTCAAGAGAAGTCGTGAATGGTTTGCTAAACAACTTCCAATTATGGATGCTTTTTGGAAACGGGTTCTTTGGCACAGAGAACACGGAGTCGAAAGTCTTCTGAAACAAGTAAGACCAAAGGCTGCCCGAGCTAAAAAAGTTGTTACAGAAAAAGAAAAGTGCCGAATAGAAGATTGTGATGAAGACTTTCAACCAAATGTATTTTCGAGTGAATAAACAAGGTACAAGAACCCGTCTTCGTCACGGTGTTCCTCGTAAACCTGACCCATTGTCTCACGTGAGACTGGAAGTACCCCGTCTCCGACGAGAATAAAAAGAGCCTGAAAAGAACGAATTTTTATTTGTTTTCGTATGACATTTACAAATTCGGTGACTGTGACATTCCTAGGAACTAGGTACTTGAACTTTTCTATTTGAGGGGTATGGTCGTTACCTGGTTTCACAATGATAGGAACCCTGTCACTATACTTGAGCGTCAACGTCTTTGATTCGTACATGCGTCTCCCGAGCGACTTTTGAAGAAACTCATCCATTTTCCTACCATGTACCAATATTTTTAAAATGTTAGTACACCGTAAAATGGGTACTGTTACGAGGAACCCATTGTTTAACAAAAGTTTAAACAATAATCCACTGTGGATAAAATATAACAGAAGAAACCTGTCTCTTCCGGGAATGTACAAGAGGCTTTTATTGTCGGAAGGTTCGGGGTACCCATCAAAGCTTTCAAAGGTGTATGAAATTGCGAAAGATTTACTTGATAAGAATTTGTTTAGACACGTTGGTTCTTTACCTTCGAGAGAATTTAAATTAGGGATTGTTAAAATTGCTGTAAACAAGATAAAAGGTGATATAACACCTTCAAAATTAAAAAACTTTTATAAAAGATATTACTCGGGGTCACCACCAAACGAAAAATTTAAAAAGATTATTCAGAGTGCAGTACAAAAAAAAACTTGCGGGACGTAAACGAAAAGAACTTACAGCTTTTGGAAAAACAAATTTTGGAAAAGATTTAACAACAAATGTTTTTAGACAAATGGTTAAGAGTACATTCAAATAAAAAAACGAGACGACATTAAAAACAGACAAATGAAACCATTTTCATCGTGGTTAAATAAAAAAAAATCTAGATTTGAAGAACACATGGAGGAACAGACCAACTATCCAAAGTGTCTAAACTACGAACTATGTAAGAGTACAATTTGTCCCGGAACAAAAAGTGGAGACTTTTGTATAAATTGTGATATACTTTTTGGCGACTGGAAAAATGGGGGCAAGTACGGAGATGCTCAATTAAAATTTATTGATAACAACGAGTGTCCCATTTGTTTAGAAACAAAAAGAGGTGTGAGTTACCCGAGATGTAATCACTATATTTGCCTAGACGATATGAAAAGAATTTTTTACGGCGAAGACACAGAAGAACCACCTTTTCCGTATCCGGAATTAGAAGATGACTTTGACATGTCATCAGGTAAAAATAAAGAAAAGTACGATTGCGACACGGTTATTCAAAAGTGGTTAAATGAATGTTCTGAAATAGCAGATTTTAGTAATAATAAATACGAAAATGAAGAATATTTACGAAAGTGTCCTATTTGTAGAAGAATATAAAAAATAGGGGCGCTACAAAATCAAGAAAAATGAACCCGTACCTATTCGCCTCGTACCTGTTCAGGTGTAAGAATCTCGTGAACATGAATCGCATATTCAGGGAACTCGGAACACGTGTTGACCTCAACAGCGTTCAAAAACTTTTAGATTCTCTTCAAAGGGCTGACAAGTCACAACTCAAGAAGATTTACCAAGAACATATAAAAAGGTACATGTCATTATAAATAACGTGTCTAGAGTTTACTCAAGTGTCAGTTAAACTAAAAGTAAAAAGGGAACCTTGGACAAGTTCAGAGAACTTGGACAGAATGGAAAATCAATTACACGATATTCAGTTTAGGGCACAAGTAATTACAAATAGACTTTTGGGTCTTCCGACTCCAAGGGTTCCTCTTAGGACTCTGACATCTTCCGAAGTTAATATTTTAGCGAGAAAGTAAAACTTTTTTAAAAAAGAAAGTACTAATAAAAAATGATTTACATGGCACACGTGTACATTAATGATATGCCCACTATGTTTAGTCCAGTCTTTTTCGAAACACTGGCTGATGCAAAAAAATATGCGTACGAGACTGCAGAGAATGACAATGATGAATTCTTTTACTCTGTCAGAATATTCATGGTTCCATACGGAGAATGTTTTCAGATTCCCGGCCTAGATGATTACGAAGAAGATGATCCATACAAGAACATTCATATTGCAACTATACGCGACTAGTTTTTTTAAAAATATTCCTTTTTAAAAAATGTGTTTCAGATGTACTCATGTACCAATTCTTTTTTGAAATTAAATTAAAAAAGATACATACTTTTTAATAAAATGTATTCATCTAATTTTGAAAAAGATATTCCAAGTTTCCAATAATATCTTCTTCACGGATATAAAGTTCATCCGTCAGTTCAGTCCCTGAAATAATGACTTCTTTATCAGAAGATATCACAAAGTCTGTAATTCCAAGTAGTTTTGCCCCATTGATAGCGCATTTATTTTGTATATATTCAAGTGGCTCAGTGTTTACACGAATCGGATCAACTGATACGTACTTTTTAAAAAGCGCTGGCTTTTGTTCTATACACGGATACCTCGAATATCTTTTTTTGTAAGAGTTTAAAAAGTTTAAACAATCAAGGGCGTGCTTTTTATTTAAAAATCCATATATGTAATGTCTATCTTCAATTATATCAGAGTAGTACATGTGTTTTTGTCGAACTACGTGTATCAGCCTGGTGGACATTATTACACATTACATTTATAAAAAAAGTAATCATTATACCTCGTTCTGTTTCCTTACATACGTGTAAAAAATTTTGGAGGTAATTTTTTATTTTATTATAATATTCTTTTGAAATGTGTAACTTTCCAGGTTCACACGTTTGTTCAAGTAAAATAGTATTTCCTATTTTTACATTACCACATTCTTTAATAACCTGTAAAGCAAAAATAAGAAATGTTTCGTCTTCGTAATTTTCAAGCTTGTAGTAATTTGCATACTTTGTGATTACATCTTCGTCTCCACCTGATATAAACAACAACATCATACTATTATTAATAAAAAATTAAATGTCTCAAACTTAGTCAAGTAACAATTAAAGTACTAGTAAAATGTCTATACTTTCACAACCTGTTTGCCATGAGTTTTTTCACAAGAGATACACTAACACGTTTTTTGATAAAATATTCACTGAAATTTACCGTCATGCACCGGGTCACATGTATCCTTGTTTCATTGTTGCTTTTAATGAGAGGGACCTATGGGGGACATATGAGTCACCTGATACTTGCTTTAATAAGTATCTTGAACACCAAGTTCCAAGAATTACTTTTCAGGATATTATTGATAACATGAAAAGTAAAATTCCATATAAAATTCAACAGTACAATGAATTAATAACTAAACCTCATGGTTCCATTAACATTCAATACGCTAACAACGAAGGACTTGTGACAGATGAACAACACCGTGCTATACTTGAAAAGTTTATTTTGGAATATACAAATTATTATATAAAAATTTATAAAATATATAATAATGATTATGAGCATCAGATTAAAGTTCTCGAAAATTTGATTTTAGATTTTACACGTAATCAAAAAATACTTGAAGTTATAAAAAGTCTTAGAGAACCATCTACGAGTAAAGGGTACTTTAACAAAAATTATCATAAAGTAAAAGAAGGCGAAGGAAGACAATAAAAACTTTTTTAAAAAAGTTTGTTTTTTAAAAAACGTGTCTCAAACTTAGTCAAGTAACAATTAAAGTACTAGTAAAAAGAATAATGAGGTGCACGAGTCTTACCCTTTCTAAGAATGGCAAGCGCTTTGGTACTGTTTGCAAGCGTAACTGCGCCGAAGGAACTGATTTCTGTTATCAACACAGCCCTTTAAACAAATTGGAAGACACTGTGTGCGCAATTTGTTTAGAGGATATCAAAAATCCTATGAAGATGACTGCATGTCGTCATATATTTTGTAAAAAGTGTATAACAGATTCTTTTTTATACGGTATCAAGTGTCCATGTTGTCGCCAACAGTTGGATCACGATGATATTGTCAAGTGTATCAAGGTTAAACTTGGGAATCAAATTGCCAAGAAATACGAATTAGACTTTGAAATGTCTGTTTATTCTTATAAATGGAAACACAATTGGACAAAAACTATGCAAAAAAGATTTCTTGAAGTGTATCCACAAGAAAATATTTAGTTGTTTTTAAAAACTTTCTTTGTTAAAAAACGTGTCCTAAAGTAACTCAAGTAAAAATTAAAGTACTTGTAAAAACAATCGGAACAAATGAACGACGGTGAGTGTTCTATTTGCTACGAAGAAATAAAAAATAATAGCACAACAAGTCTTACATGTAATCATGAATTTTGTATAAACTGTATCATGCAGTGGTGTAGTATGCGCGAACGCGAAGAACATCTTTGTCCCATGTGTCGTAGTAAAATAATAATAAACGATGACGACATGTACGTGCACCTTATAACAAAACAGATAGGCAACAAGGAATATGCCAAAATATTACTTGATGAATTCTTTTCTTATATTATAGAATCTTCTAAACGTATAAAAAAATTTTCTAGAAAATTTGACAAACGTAATTACCCCAAAAAATATCTTGATAATATAATTAATAGATTATTACCTGATATTTTAGAAGATTTCAAATTTTTACAAAAAGATTATAGAACTTATAATATGATGCGTAATTCTGAAAAAAATTGCGGAATAAGAACAGAAGAAACGTGGCTGAAACAAATGAAAATAGGAAATAAGTTGTATTGAATACACTTTTTAAAAAACAAACTTTTTAAAAAAATGTGTCTTGAGTGTACTCAAGTACAAATTAAAGTACTTGTAAAAGAAAATGTACGTCTGCCGTGTGTATGACCAAGAAGACGGACACAACACATTTACAATTGAATATAACACCTATAGAGAGGCTAAGAAACTTGCTACTGATCGAGCTACATGTATCAATCACGGTCCAGATTCTCCATGCTGGTACATATTCAGTATTCCATTTACATTACATCACTATGTAACCATTTCACTTGATGACTGTATCATAGAGACTGTGTACGACCCAGAAACTATTGCAGTCATGAAGATACAGAAATGGTGGCACGCTATTTATATCAACCGTCTTATTTCTGCGTTTGTTATAAGGAAGCATGTCCACCGCGCGCTGGCAAACCCTGGTACACAGTTGGGTCGTGCCAGATTACTTCGGGAGTTTAGAGGGATGTACTAACTCGAGTGCAAAGCACTCATTTTAAAAAACAAACTTTTTTAAAAATTGTGTCTCAAACAAAATTAGGTTGTAAAGGAGCTAATGGTAAAGGGACAAGT
>Ga0209499_1001985_pt1 | contig 13507 bp, 9 predicted proteins | sample C_130208_EF_Meta_FD_187306 | JGI IMG/M metagenome (GOLD analysis project Ga0209499, IMG submission 187306) | Freshwater microbial communities from Lake Croche, Canada to study carbon cycling - C_130208_EF_MetaG (SPAdes) (version 2) | ecosystem: Environmental > Aquatic > Freshwater > Lake | place...
TTCATCGAAATGCAAAAAACTTCCAAATTGGTCCGAGCAGTTTGCAATGGAATGGTCAAGAATTGGTTATCGACATCGATGAGATCAATGTGCCATGGCCCCAGCGGGTGCGTGGCCGAGTGACGGTTCGCCCAGAGGGACTTTGTGGTTTTGTGACAGCCTTGGACAACGATGGCTTGCATCGATGGGGACCTATTGCACCTTGCTCGCGCGTTCAAGTTGAGATGGACAGTCCGGGCTTAAGTTGGCGCGGTCACGCCTACATGGACTCCAATGAAGGTGATGAACCCGTGGACCAAGGGTTTTCGGATTGGGACTGGGCCCGTGCCGAAATGACCAACGGAGACACTTGCGTGGTGTATGACGTCAGGCCCAAAAATGGATCCAACCGTGTGGTTTCGCAAAGATTTTCTCCAGATGGAAGTTACACGCCTTTTGAGGCACCCGGACGTCACCAATTGCCAGCGTCTGCTTGGCGGATTCAGCGTGCCATGTGCAGTGAATCTAGTGCAGCCCCCCAAATTGTGAGCACCTTGGAAGACACGCCGTTTTATGCCCGCTCATTGCTGAGAACCCGCCTTCTGGGAGAAGACCTGACAGCGGTTCATGAAAGCTTGAATATTCCAAGACTGGTCTCATGGCCGGTGCGATTGATGTTGCCTTGGAGAATGCCAAGGTGGGCTTGATTCAAGGCTGTAGGCCTACTTGGCAGCAAAACTCTTGAGCAATGACACAACTTCCTGCGCGTTGTTAGAAATCGCGTCAGCGCCAAACATATCGGGCGTCGCTTTAATCAACATGAAAATGGGCCCGCCTAAGAGCACCTTGACATTGGGGTTGCCTGAACTCATTTTTAGCTCTTGAACCAGTGATTTCAATTCAAGCAATTGAGATTCAATGGCGACTGAAATGCCAATCACATCAAACCATTCGTTGGCAACAGCGCGAACGAGTTCATCTTGGGTGGATGAAACTTCAATCACCACGCTGGCACCTTCTCTTCTGAATAAATCCCCCACAATGGTAGCGCCCAAAAGATGCGATGAGCCCGGAGCGCAGCACATCATTACATTGGTTTTATCACCCTTGCCGTGTTGGCCCTCACGAAACTCATAGCCCAGGCGGTATATGACGTGGTGCATGACGGCCAAGCCACAAGTGACCTCTGCGAAGCTGCACAAGTCCTTGTCCCAAAGCGAGCCCAAGTGTCGGGCTGCTGGGCTGATCAATTCTAAAAAGATTTTTTCTTGTGCAAAACCTTGTGCGATCAGAGCGTCCACAATTTGGTTCACACGCAAAGAATCGCCATACCGACAGGCATCAGTGAAGTCACTGAATTCAGGTAAGGCCACTCCATCGGCGCCTGAAACCTCTGGGGAGGCCAATCGTTCGTTGTAATGCTGGGAATTCAAAAGTCTGGGAATGAGTTGCTTCCCAATCACATCCTCGAGATACTCCTTGCACTCATCATTTGCGGATCCTTGAACACTTAATCTATGCAAGCTATTCAATTTAGTCATGCAAAATTCCTAAGGCTAATTAGCGTGCCTTATATGTGAAGGCTGATCGGGGGAGTTCTTCTCCAGCAAAATAGCATACCGAACCGCTAATGGGATTATTTTGAACACTTTTCAGACTAAATGCCACTGCCGATTACCCTTGGTTTTTAAGGGAAAAATATTGAAAACGAAAGTAGGGGGTTAAGAAAGTTTGGTGGTGCCCTTTTCAGACGCTGGCGTCTGCGTCGGCATCGTTTTCTGACAAAACTCCGAATCTTCTGAGCTTGACATAGAGACTTTGGCGCGAAAGTCCCAACATTTCGGCCGCTGAGGCGCGGTTGTTGTGCGTCAGCTCGAGGGCAGCCTCGATGCACATGCGTTCAATCGTATCGACGGTATCGCCGACGATGTCTTTTAGGGGCCTGCGGCCCACCAATTGCGACAATTCAAAAAACGGATTGGGCACTGCCGGAGAGGCCTGCACAGATGACTGTGAACGCCGACTTAAATCTCTCACGAACATCACAAAGAGTGGCTCTGGCTTGGCCAAATAGACGCCGGAGATTTCAACGGGCAGCGTCATGCCTGACAGCGTCCTCACTTCTGTGGCAAAGTTTCTAATTGGCTTTTGTTGTTTCAATGAGGTGTTGAGCACACCCCAGTCCACTGCACCACGGATCAACCAACGTTCCAAGGGTTGGCCCACCACTTGTGACGCCGCCGTCAAGCCCAGTAGAGCCATGCCTTCTTCATTCACACTTTTCACCGTACCAGAAAGGTCTGTCAGCAGCCATCCATCGGGGAAGTGCTCCATGGCTTCACTCAAAGCCACGTAAGCGTCTATTTTCAGATGCGACGAGGCAGAGGCCTCGCGCTGGGTCAGGCGAACCAAAAATTGCGCCCCACCTTCTTGCCTGAATACATTGGCCGATACCGTCATGGGGGAGGGGCCCCCCAGAATGGTGGCCGAACAAATTTCAATTCTGCCGGTCGCGAGGGCAGTTTTGAGCAGGGATTGAACCTCGCCTTGACTTTCGGGCCTGAAGCACTCTCGGAAATCCCGACCTACCAGTCGTTTGCCAGCGTCTTTGAAAAGCGATTGGGCGCCTGCATTGGTTTCAATCAAACGGTATGAATGCGTATCCACCACCAGCACAGCTTCGGGCGAGGTTTCGAACAGGACGCGGTAACGTGCTTCAATGTGCCTGAGCCTCAGAAAATCACGCTCCATAGACTGCTGAGTTTCAACCAGGCGACGTTGTAGTTCTGCAAGGCGCTCCAGGTTTCGTCCTAAGGCCAATAGTTTGTTGTCTTTAAGTGCAACAGTGATGTATTGGACAGCCGCCTCACCGCCAGAGGGCATGGGGTGATTGACGTGGCGCCAAAGAAGGCTTTGAGGTTCCGGCAGGTTGACCAGTAAATCTTGAATTTTTCTCTTGCTTTCGGTGGTCACAGTGTCTATCCACCTTTTACCGAGCCAGTTATGGCAAGCCAAGGTCGCCATAGTGTCTTGTCCAGTTGACACGTCCTCTATGAAGCCTTTGTCGCTGATGACCAAGCTGACGTCCGAAACTAATCCCAATAGTTTGTTGAAATTAGCATCATTTAGATCGGAAAAGTTCATCATTTTTGTTAAATTTATTAAGATAATTTATATTTTATGTAATTATACTATGATTGACGCGTTACGGTGTCAGTTTTATTAGACATTTTGATGTCGTAAACAATGAAGAAGCGATCTTATGGGGCGAGATCACTCCGCAAAAGCGGGAGCCGAAGCACGTGCAACTTGGGTGACAATTTCAACGGTCTGGGCTGCGTCTTTATCCAGTAATGAAGTGCCAACCCAATTCAGCGCGCCTGGCGATAGGCTAGCCATTGGGCCGCCCACATATATTTTCAAATTCGGGTTGACCGTTGCTTCTCGCAATTCACACACGGTCTGGGAGACGGCCTCTATTTGGCGATCTGTTGAAATCGACAGTGCAACAGCATCGAACCAATCAGACAGGAACATTCTTTTGAAATCTGCAATGTCGTGGGGGGCAGCGAGCATCACCCGCCAGCCGGCCTGACGGAAGAATTCACTCAACATAAAAGCACCCATCCCATGATGAGAGCCTGGTTCTGTCATCAACAGCAGGCTCAAGCCATTCGATTCGCCTCTCCCTTCGGCTAAGAATTCTGTGCTGAACTCGTGTAACGCGCGGTGCAGGCGAGAAAAAGCGATGTTGATGTTGACAAAGTCCAGCTCGTCAGTAACCCAGAGTTCGCCGATCAGTTTGGCGGACCCCGTAATGCCCTGGAGGTAGATATCCGCCAGGCTATGGCCTTGTCGGCGCCATTTCATCAAGATCTTGCGCGTCTCATCCATGCTGTGGATGGCAGCTTGTGTGAGCAGTTTCACTTGGTCTGGATCGAGAGCAACCTGCTTGATAAAGCTGGTGCCGCCGACCAGGCGAGGGCTAGAGCCAAACCCGAGATTGAGTCTGGCGTCTTGTGACCCCAAAGCCCAATGTTTTTCTATTGAAGCATTCAATTTTTCAAATTTAAACTGAGTCATGGAAAACCCCATCTTTGAACAGACATAGACAGTTTCTTACAAGTTGAACTGATATGCACCAGTGTAATCCCTAGTTAACACATATATTGTCAATTTTTATTGACACTTTCTTTTTTAAGCTTTAAAGTGGCCTCAGTTGATTTGAAATGAAGGCCCGCCATGCAGCAATCTCAGCCCCAGGTTTTGTACACGCCAGAGCAGCGCGCCAAGCGCGATGCTACGCAGTGGACCTTGGTGCAGGGTGTGTTGGCACCGGTTCAATTTTTGGTTTTTCTGGTCAGCCTGTATTTGGTGTTGAACAGCTTGAAAACGGGCGAAAACACCGAATGGGCATTGGCTTCAGTGGTGCTCAAGACCTTGGTGCTGTACGCCATCATGATCACTGGCTGTATTTGGGAAAAGGTTGTTTTCGACAAATACCTTTTCGCTCACGCCTTCTTTTGGGAGGACGTGGTCAGCATGTTGGTCATGGCTTTGCACACCGCTTACTTGTGGGTTTGGTGGGAAGGCAGTTGGTCTGCAGGTGATCAACTCTTGTTGGCATTGACGGCGTACGTCACATACGGCGTCAACGCAGCCCAATACATCAGAAAATTGCGTATGGCGCGATTGCAAAAGCCACAGGACAGCATGGTCAATTCTTCAGCTCAGGTGAGTGCATGAGCCAAGTCATCTCGATCCACAAAGAATCCAGCAAAGGCTGTACAGATGCCAGACCGCTGGTAGAGCGAGGGCAACGCGAAGTATTTTGTGGTTTGACGGGCATCATTTGGTTGCATCGAAAAATTCAAGATGCATTTTTTCTGGTCGTTGGATCACGCACCTGCGCGCACCTGATTCAGTCTGCAGCGGGGGTCATGATCTTTGCAGAACCCCGCTTTGGTACTGCCATCATCGATGAGCGTGACTTGGCTGGATTGGCCGATGTCAATGAAGAACTTGACCGTGTGGTGAATCAACTTTTGTCTCGTCGTCCGGAAATCAAGTTGCTCTTTTTAGTCGGCTCTTGCCCCTCCGAAGTCATCAAACTGGATTTGTCACGCGCAGCCTCTAGGCTGTCTGTTGAGCATTCACCCAAAGTGCGCGTGTTGAATTATTCTGGCAGCGGTATTGAAACCACATTCACCCAAGGAGAGGACGCTTGTTTGGCATCCATGGTGCCAGTGATGCCATCGGCCCCAACCGATGCCGAGCCAGAACTGCTGATTGTGGGCACCGTGGCTGATGTGGTGGAAGACCAGTTTGTGCGTATCTTGAACCACATGGGCATTGAACGCGTTCGATTCTTTCCTCCACGCCATGCGCAAGAGCAGGTGCCGATTGGCGCCAACACCCGGTTGTTATTGGCGCAACCCTTTTTAGGCGATACAGCACGTTTACTACAAGCTCGCGGTGCCAGCTTGTTGCCTGCGCCTTTCCCGCTCGGGATTGAGGGCACGACGGCTTGGTTGCAATCTGCTGCCCACGCATTTGAGGTGTCAACAGAACGATTTGAAGCCGCTGTGGCGGGACCTAAGGCCAGAGCCCAGACCGCATTGTCGAGAGCCAAGTTGCATTTGGAAGGTAAAAGCATCTTTTTCTTTCCCGACTCGCAACTTGAAATTCCATTGGCGCGGTTTTTGTCCCGTGAAATGGGCATGAAATTGTTAGAGGTGGGTACGCCGTATTTGCACCGTCAGCACATGGCCATGGAGTTGGCCATGTTGCCAGAAGGTACATTTTTGTCGGAAGGCCAGCACGTCGAAAATCAACTCGATCGGTGCCGCGCTTTTCACCCTGACTTGGTGGTGTGTGGACTGGGCTTGGCCAACCCCTTGGAGTCTGAAGGCATGACCACCAAGTGGGCGATTGAGTTGGTGTTCACGCCAATTCAAGGCTATGACCAAGCGGGTGATTTGGCCGAACTCTTCACCCGACCGCTGGTGCGCCGCATGCGCTTGGCCGCTTAAAGGAACCCGCGCCATGCAACTCACACTCTGGACTTATGAAGGCCCTCCCCATGTGGGTGCGATGCGAATTGCCACGGCCATGGAGGATGTGCATTACGTACTGCATGCCCCACAGGGTGATACCTACGCCGATTTGTTGTTCACCATGATTGAGCGTTTGCAAAAGCGCCCACCCGTCACTTACACCACGTTTCAAGCGCGTGATTTAGGCGGTGATACCGCAGAGCTGTTCAAGACTGCCGCGCGCGAAGCCTTTGAACGCTTCAAACCTAAAGCGATGTTGGTAGGCGCATCATGTACAGCCGAATTGATACAAGATGATCCAGGGGGCTTGTGCAAAGCGCTCAACTTACCCGTGCCTGTGGTGGCCTTGGAATTGCCTTCGTATCAGCGCAAAGAAAATTGGGGCGCATCGGAGACGTTTTACCAACTGGTTCGCAAATTGTCTTTGCCACGCGATCAAATTGAAAAGACACAAAGCAGCCAACCGCGTTGCAATATTTTAGGCCCCACCGCTTTGGGTTTTCGGCACCGTGATGACCTGACAGAAATTCGTAAATTGCTCACGGACATGGGCGTCGAGATCAATGTAGTAGCGCCTTTGACGGCCACACCAGCAGACTTGGTTCGCTTGGCAGATGCGCAATTCAATGTGGTGCTTTATCCTGAAATCGCCAATTTGAGTGCGCAATGGCTACAACGACAATATGGACAAGCCTTTACCAAGACCATTCCGATTGGCACCACAGCGACGCGTGACTTTGTCCGTGAAGTGGCGCAGTTGGCAGGGATTGACTCAGAAGCTGCATTGGTCAAAGCAGAATCGCGCGCTGCTTGGTACGCCCGCTCCGTAGATTCCACCTACCTCACCAACAAGCGCGTGTTTGTGTTTGGCGATGCCACGCATGCAGTGGCTGCAGCCAAAGTGGCAGCGCAGGAAATGGGTTTTACCGTCGTTGGCATTGGCACATACAGCCGCGAGTTTGCCCGAGAGGTGCGTGATGCCGCCGCTCTGTATGGCGTTGACGCATTGATCAGTGACGACTATTTAGAAATTGAAGCACGGATCACGGAGTTGAATCCAGAGTTGGTGCTTGGCACCCAAATGGAGCGGCACATTGCAAAACGCTTAGGCGTTCCTTGCGCCGTCATTTCGGCCCCAGTGCATGTGCAAGATTTTCCAGCACGCTATTCGCCACAGATGGGTTTTGAAGGCGCCAATGTGTTGTTTGACACCTGGGTTCACCCTTTGATGATGGGCTTGGAAGAGCACCTGATTGGCATGTTTCGAGGTGACTCCGAATTTCACGAAAATGCCGCGCCTTCGCACTTAGGCGGTGGTGTGCATCATCAATCGCCTCAGCTTGAAAGAGACATTCCCAATCTTGCACCTGCAGTGGAGGACATGCCATCACAGCAGCAGGCAAAGAGCCAAAGTGCACCGGGCAACACAGTTGCAGCTTGGGATGCAGGCGCAGAAAAAGAACTTAAAAAAATACCATTTTTCGTTCGAGGAAAGGCCCGCCGAAACACCGAACGCTATGCGCTAGAACGCGGCGTCACGGTCATCACTACGGAGACTCTGTATGAATCTAAAGCTTACTTCTCACAGTCCTAAGCTGACCATCCATGACGTCACGCCCATCAAAATGGTGGTGGTTACCATGGACACGCACTTTGCGAGTTCTTTCAATCGGGCTAACGATCAATTGAGGCGAGATTTTCCAGGCCTGACTTGGAGCCTTCACGCGGCCTCAGAATACGCGGGCAACGATGCGCTCATTGCAAAATGCAAAGCCGACATTGCCACAGCGGACATTGTGTTGTGCGGCATGCTGTTTCTTGAAGACCACTTTTTGCCGATCTTGGACGATTTGCGTGCACGTCGCATGAATTGCGATGCCATGGTTTGCATGGCAAGTGCCACAGAAGTGACCCAACTCACACGCTTGGGTCAGTTTGACATGAGCAAGCCGGCCAGCGGCCCTATGGCTTTGCTGAAAAAATTACGCGGTGGTGGCAAAGACAAGCCCGCCACAGGCGGTGCTGCACAAATGAAAATGTTGCGTCGCTTGCCCCAGTTGCTGCGCTTCATTCCTGGCACAGCCCAAGACGTGCGTGCCTATTTCATCACTCTGCAATATTGGCTGGGTGGGTCTGACAACAATGTTTTGAACATGGTGCGCCACCTGGTTGACCGTGGCGCCGATGGCCCGCGTAAATTGCTGCGTGGCAAGGTCAAGGTGGAGGCTCCGGTGGATTACCCTGAAGTGGGCGTGTACCACCCCCGCATGACCGGAAGGTACAGCGAAGATGTCAACGCATTGCCTTCGCCGGTAGGTATTCCTGTCAAAGGCACCGTGGGTGTTTTGTTGTTGCGCTCTTATTTGTTGTCGGGCAATGCGGGTCACTACGACGGCGTGATTGCAGCGCTAGAGACCAAAGGTTTGCGCGTGATTCCGGCTTTTGCAGCCGGCTTAGATTCTCGCCCTGCTATCGATGCATTTTTCATGAAGAATGGCCAAGTTTGTGTGGATGCCGTGGTGTCTCTCAGTGGTTTTTCACTGGTCGGTGGCCCTGCCTATAACGATGCCAAGGCTGCCGAGGAGGTGCTGGCCAAACTGGATGTGCCTTATGTTGCTGCACATCCTGTTGAATTTCAAACGCTGGACCAATGGGGTGGATCAGACCGGGGCTTGTTGCCAGTTGAAAGCACCATCATGGTGGCCATTCCGGAACTTGATGGTTCGACCAGCCCCATGGTTTTTGGTGGACGTCCTGGCGCGGCCGGTGTGACATGCAAAGGCTGTCACCATGCCTGCACTTTTGGGGAAAGCAGCAAGGCTCAAGACATGCACGCTTGCCCAGAGCGCGCCATCATGTTGGCGGCGCGGGTAAGCAAGATGGTGGCCTTGAAACGCAGCGAGCACAAAGACCGCAATGTGGCCATTGTGTTGTTCAACTTTCCGCCCAATGCAGGCAACATCGGCAGTGCCGCTTACCTGTCTGTTTTTGAATCTTTGTGGCATACCCTCACCGCCATGAAGGCACAAGGTTACCAAGTCGATGTGCCAACAAGTGTGGACGATTTGCGCGATGCAGTGTTGCATGGCAACGCTTCACAATACGGCGCTGATGCCAATGTGCATGCCTTGATTTCGGCCGACGATCATGTGCGTCGCGAGCGCTGGCTCCAAGAGATTGAAGCGCAGTGGGGCCCTGCGCCTGGCCGGCAATTGAGTAATGGCAGTTCTATCTTTGTGTTGGGCAAGAAATTTGGCAATGTACTGATCAGCGTGCAGCCTTCGTTTGGTTACGAAGGCGACCCGATGCGTTTGTTGTTTGAAAAAGGCTTGGCACCGACGCACGCATTTTCGGCTTTCTATCGCTATTTGCGAGAAGATTTCCAAGCCCACGCGGTGCTTCACTTTGGTACCCATGGTGCGCTCGAATTCATGCCGGGCAAACAATCGGGCATGAGCGGCACCTGCTGGCCCGATCGTTTGATTGACGATTTGCCCAACATCTATTTGTACGCTTCAAACAACCCTTCGGAAGGCGCGATTGCAAAGCGCCGTTCAGGCGCCACCTTGATCAGCTACCTCACACCGCCGATTGCACAAGCGGGTTTGTACAAAGGCTTGAACGAGTTGAAGTCATCTCTAGAGCGTTGGCGTGCAATGGAGAGTGGTAACAGCGAGCGTGTTGACTTGGCAACTGTTATTCAAGCCCAAGCTGTAGAAATCGATTTGGTACCTGCAGAGCCAGCCTGGGACGCTGCCGAGATGGGCGCCGATTTGGACCGAACAGTGATGCGCTTGGGTGAAGAAATGCTTGAGTTGGAATACACGCTCATTCCGCACGGTTTGCATGTGGCCGGTCGTGCCCCCAGCCCTGCCCAGCAGGTCGACATGTTGCTGGCCATGGCCGAAGCCCATCACGGCACGCAACTTGAGCGGGTGGCTGTCGAGGCCTTGGTGGAAGGTCATTCGCCAGAGCGGGCTTTGACGGCTGCCGGATTGCCACGCCATCACAGCAGCTTAAACGTCTTGCGTGAATTGGTTGAGCCTCAAGCCCACCTGGCCGTTGACACCGAAGTGTCGGCCATGCTGCGTGCGTTGGACGCTCGCTACATCAGGCCAGCACCTGGTGGTGACATTCTGCGAACGTCGGCTGTCTTGCCCACTGGCCGCAACATCCACGGTTTTGATCCCTTCAGAATTCCAAGTGCCATTGCCGTTCGGGATGGCAAAATTCAAGCCCAGTTACTGATTGCCCGCCATTGTGAAGATGGCAACCCCTTGCCAGAATCCATTGCCATGGTGCTGTGGGGCAGTGACAACCTGAAGAACGAAGGCGCCCCCATTGCGCAGGCCTTGGCCCTGATGGGCGCTATGCCACGCTTTGACAGTTATGGCCGTATTGCGGGTGCCAGCCTCATTCCATTAGAAGAATTAGGACGCCCTCGCATTGATGTGATCATGACTTTGTCCGGCATCTTCCGCGATCTCATGCCCTTGCAAATCAAGCTCTTGGCCGAGGCCGCATTCTTGGCTGCGTCGGCTGACGAACCGCTTGAGATGAACTGGATTCGAAAGCATTCGCTGGCCTATCAACAAGAACATGGCTGCACTTTAGAAACCGCGTCTTTGCGGGTCTATGGCAATGCCGAAGGTGCCTACGGTTCCAATGTAAACAACTTGGTGGAAAGCAGTCGTTGGGACAATGAAGGCGAACTGGCTGAAACCTACAAGCGTCGCAAAGGTTTTGCTTACGGTCGCACAGGCCGTGCCGTGCAGCAAACAGCGCTGTTGCAAACCGCTTTGGCCGATGTGCAACTGACCTACCAAAACCTAGACTCTGTTGAGTTGGGCGTGACTACCGTGGACAATTACTTTGACACTTTGGGCGGTATCACCCAAGCGGTGAAGGTGGCCAAAGGTGGAAAAACACCACCCGTCTACATTGGCGATCAAACCAAAGGCAATGCAGCTGTTCGTTCTTTGAAAGAGCAAGTGGCCATCGAAACCCGCACCCGCATGCTCAACCCCAAGTGGTATGAAGGCATGCTAGAGCACGGCTACGAAGGCGTGCGTCAAATTGAAGTGCATGTGACCAACACCATGGGCTGGTCTGCCACCACAGGTCAAGTACAACCCTGGGTTTACAAGCAACTGTCTGAGACATTCATGCTTGACCCTGCCATGCGCGAGCGCTTGGCGAAACTGAATCCGACGGCCTCTGCCCGGGTGGCTAACCGTTTGATCGAAGCGTCTGAACGCAACTATTGGCAACCCGATGCCGAGACCTTGCAAGCCCTTCGTCAGGCAAGTGAAGAACTGGAAGACCGCCTCGAAGGCGTATATGAAGGAGCCCCAGCATGAATGTTGAAACCCTACCGTTTCCTAAAGTAAAACGCAATCCAAAATTGGATGGAGAGGGCAGCTTGCAAGTGCAGCTGGACCCTGATGTAAAAATTGGCAATGCCAAAGTCTTTGCCATTTATGGCAAGGGCGGTATCGGCAAAAGCACCACTTCTTCTAACTTGTCCGCCGCATTTTCCAAAATGGGCAAACGTGTTTTGCAAATTGGCTGCGACCCCAAGCACGACAGCACATTCACGCTCACAAAAAAAATGCTGCCCACCGTCATTGATGTGCTGGAATCCGTTGACTTTCACGCTGAAGAATTGCGCGTTGAAGACTTTGTTTTTGAAGGCTACAACGGCGTGATGTGCGTGGAAGCCGGTGGCCCGCCTGCAGGCACAGGCTGCGGTGGTTATGTGGTGGGCCAGACTGTGAAATTACTCAAAGAGCATCACCTTTTAGAAGACACCGACGTGGTGATTTTTGATGTGTTAGGTGATGTGGTGTGTGGTGGTTTTGCCGCACCCTTGCAGCATGCTGATCGCGCCATGATCGTGACTGCCAATGATTTTGATTCCATCTTTGCGATGAACCGCATTGTGCAAGCGATTGGTGCCAAGGCCAAAAATTACAACGTTCGCTTGGGGGGCGTGATTGCCAACCGCAGTGCCGCGACCGATCAAATTGACAAGTACAACGACCGCATTGGTTTGAAGTTGGCAGCGCACTTTCCTGATTTGGACGTGATTCGCCGCAGTCGTTTGAAAAAATCGACGCTCTTTGAAATGGAGTATTCGCCTGAATTGGAAGCTGTGCAAAAAGAATACATGCGACTGGCTGCGAGCATGTGGCTGGGCGGAGAGGCCTATTCTGCGGTGCCTATGAAAGACCGCGATATTTTTGATCTGTTGGGTTTTGATTGAGGTTTTGAACCATGGGTGAAATCAGTTACGAGCAACGGCGCGGACAAATCGAAAACTATTTCGATCGGACGGCTGCCGCTGCTTGGGCCACATTGACCTCTGATGCGCCGGTGGGCCGCATTCGCGCCACCGTGCGTGCAGGACGCGATCAGATGCGTTCCAACTTGGTTTCTTGGTTGGGGCAAGACCTCAAGGGAAAGCGCATTCTGGATGCAGGCTGCGGCACGGGTGCTTTGGCCGTAGAGGCCGCACGACGGGGTGCACAAGTGGTGGCCATTGATTTGTCGCCCACCTTGGTGGACTTGGCACGGGAGAGAATTCCGGCCGATGTGGCGCACTTGGTTGAGTTTCACAGTGGCGACATGCTCGACAAAAAACTCGGCCACTTTGACCATGTGGTGGCCATGGACTCCATCATTCACTATGACACGGAAGATGCTGTTAACGCACTGGCGCTGTTGGCTGAGCGCACCAGCAATTCCATTGTGTTCACGTTTGCACCCCGCACACCCTTGTTGGCACTCATGATTTCAGTGGGTCGTTTGCTGCCCCGTGGCGATCGTGCGCCGTGGCTAGAGCCCATGGCAGAAACCCGCATTGCTGAGCTCATGAAGACACACGAATCATTGAACGACTGGCAATGCGCTCGGACGCACAAAGTGTCCAGTGGTTTTTACAAATCCAAAGCCATGGAGTGGGTACGCTCATGAGAGTCAAAACGTTTTCCAAGTTTGCAAAACAAATGCCAGTGAGCTGGCTGCCGTTTGCCGATGTCGCCAGCCCTGGCTTGCCACTGGCCCGTTTGTTGCGTTTGTCTTTGTTCAAGTTCACCATGGGCATCACGACCGCCTTGATGATCGGCACCCTTAACCGCGTGATGATTGTGGAATTGTTTGTGCCAGCTTGGCTGGTTTCAATGATGTTGGCGCTTCCCTTGTTGGTCGCCCCGTTTCGTGCCGTCACGGGCTATCAATCCGATATCCACATCTCTGCATTTGGATGGCGAAGAGTCCCCTATATGTGGGGTGGCACCTTGATACAGTTCTTAGGGCTTGCGGTCATGCCATTTGCATTATTGGTCTTGTCGGGTGGGGGGCAAGTTTCTGTGCCCGATTGGGTCGGGCAAGGTGCAGCTGCCATCGCTTTCTTGATGGTGGGTGCTGGTTTGCAAACCTCCCAAACAGCAGGTCTGGCCTTGGCCACCGAT
>Ga0209499_1001987_pt1 | contig 13490 bp, 6 predicted proteins | sample C_130208_EF_Meta_FD_187306 | JGI IMG/M metagenome (GOLD analysis project Ga0209499, IMG submission 187306) | Freshwater microbial communities from Lake Croche, Canada to study carbon cycling - C_130208_EF_MetaG (SPAdes) (version 2) | ecosystem: Environmental > Aquatic > Freshwater > Lake | place...
AAAATAAGAAATTATATTCACCATCGTATTAATGTCAATGAAGATTTATAAAATATTTTTACATATGTTGTAATGTATATATAAAAAAATGTAATTATAGTTTAAATAAATCTAAAGGTGATTTATTTTGATCAACAATTGCACTTCAGTGAATTAAATCAGTTAAACAAATTATACCTCCTAAGTAAAAAGCATCATTTTTCGACCAAAACGACAAATCATGCCACGTAAACTTATAGGATAGTATAAATTATATGAATTAGTCTTTTTAAGTTTGTAGCTTAATTTAAATCGATCTAATTTGAAAAAGTACGTCATTTATTTGTTAACCTCCTTGGCACTAACCATTACCTCTACCAAGGCTCAAACAAGTGCAAAAGGAAAAATAACAGGTAAAACAATCGAAGAAACCACCCTGGAGATAATCCCTTTTTCAAGTATAAGATTAATGAGTGGGAGCCCACAAAAAGCTATAGCTGGAGCAATAGGAAACGAAAAAGGGGATTTTGTGGTGGAAGCACCATATGGAACTTATGATCTAATCATCGAAAGCGTTGGATTTGAACCCGTCACATTCAAAAATCAACTAATTTCTAAAGAAAACCCCACGCTAAATGTAGGTATTCTTAAAATAAAGTCCAGCACAAAGACACTCGCGGAGGTGACCGTAAAAGGACAAAAAGCCAGTATGGAACTCGCTTTGGACAAACGAATATTTAATGTAGGGACTGATTTGGCCAATAAAGGAGCTACAGCGGCGGAAATTTTAGGTAATTTGCCATCGGTCCAAGTGGATGGAGAAGGTGGAGTTAGGTTAAGAGGAAGTGAAAATGTCCGAATTTTAGTCGACGGGAAACCTTCCACTATGGTAGGAATGAGTGGTGGAGGTTTAGCGGGATTACAAGGGAATTTGATCGATAAGGTAGAAATTATTACCAACCCATCGGCACGCTATGAGGCGGAAGGAATGGCTGGAATCATTAATATTGTATTAAAGAAAAATACCAATCAAGGATTTAATGCAGCTTTTGAAACGACATTAGGCTATCCAGAAAACTTTGGAGGAACTGCAATTCTTAATTACAGAAAAGATAAATTGAATTTTTTTATTAATTATGGCATGTTATACCGACGTTCACCCGGGAGAAGTAACATTTACCAAGAAATTTATATTCCTGGACAAACCAATTATACACGCCAAAACAATAAAAATAACGTCACGGGAACGGTTAATAATATACGTGGAGGGGCCGATTACTTTTTTAACGAAAAAACCATTCTGACTGGCTCCTATATTTTTAGACGAATGAATACAGATCGTGTGTCAGATTTCCATTATGATGATTATCAAAAATCACTGAATAGTTTATTTGCCGTAACCGATCGCCAGCAAATTGAAAATGAAGCGGAGCCCAATGCCGAATATGCGGCCACCTTTAAAAAGTCTTTTGCCAAGAAAGGAAAAGAATTCACGGCTGATCTTCGATACCTCGATTATTGGGAAAAATCAGATCAAACTTACACACAAATAAGTAAAAAAGCGGACGGCACTGCATGGCCTGAAAATTCAAAAATACAAAGAGCCATCAATGATGAATTTGAGCATCAATGGATTCTAACTGCAGATTATGTGAACCCTGTCGGCAAAGATGCCAAAATAGAAACAGGATTAAGAACTAGTTTTAGGGATATGATCAATGACTACATCGTAACAGAAAAGCAGGCCAATGGCCTTTTTGAAGTTATGCCCGGCTTCTTGAATAAGTTCATCTACAAAGAGAATATTTCAGCTGCCTATGCTATTTTTGGCGATAAAATAAACAAATTTTCATATCAATTAGGCATCAGGGGTGAAGTGACCGACATTCAAACAGAACTAGAAAAAACAGCAGAGAAAAATCCTCGAAACTATGCCAATTTATTTCCAAGCATGCATTTTACTTATACGGTATCCCCTGAAAAATCATTTCAATTAGGGTACTCGCGCCGTGTTAGGAGACCAACCTACAATGAATTAAGTCCATTTGTGACTTATTCTGACAATCGTAATTACTTTTCAGGAAATCCAGATTTAAATCCAGAATTTACTGATTCCTATGATTTGGGTGGTTTAAAGTATGTGGAAAGTGGTACCATGAGTGCTTCACTTTACTATAGGAATACGAATGGGAAAATTGAGCAAATAAGAAGCGTGGATGTCAATGGATATTCAAAAAGATTGCCATTAAACTTTTCTAACATGCAATCCATGGGCGCGGAGTTTACTAGTTCCAATAATTTGACTAAGTCATGGAAGGCCGATTTGAGTTTAAATTTATTTAGAGCTATCACGGATGCGCGCAATTTAGATGCCAGCTTTTATAGCGATACCTATTCATGGTTTGTGCGTCATACTTCTAGGTTGAAATTAGGGGCCGGGATTGATGCGCAAATTAGGGCCAACTACGAAGCACCACAGAAAACTCCCCAAGGATCTAGAGGCTATATGTCATGGATGGATTTATCTGCGAGCAAGGATGTTATGGATGGAAATGGAACTATAACATTTAATGTATTAGATGTGTTTAGTTCTCGCATCATGCGCTCAGAGATTAAAGGAGTAGGATTTTTTACTCAAGCTGAAATGCAAGGACGCCTAACTCAGTTTAATTTTACATTTAATTACCGATTTAAAACCACCAAACAAGCTGCCAAACAACGCCGCAGTATGATGGACGAAGAAAACTAAAACCATGAAAAAACAATTTTTATTATTAGCCTGTGCCGGACCTATTTTCCTTTATTCGTGTATGAATAAATTGGAGAAAGACACCTATCAAGTGATTGTTGAGGACCAAGATAATTTAGCTGCAAAAGCACAAGCAGCGCGCGACAAAACACCAATTAAAATTGCCCCAGGTTTCAAAATAACCCGTTGGGCTTCTGATTCCTTAGCCATCGACCCAGTTTCTATGGACATCGATGATCAAGGAGCTGTTTTTCTGACCCGGACCAACCGACAAAAAAATTCGGAATTTGACATTCGTGGTCACCGTGATTGGATGACCGAATCGATAGGTCTGCAGACGGTTGAAGACCGGAGGGCTTTTTTAAGAAAGACATTTGCCCCAGAAAAAAGTGCTCAAAATGAGTATTTAAAAGATTTAAATGGCGATGGTTCCCACGATTGGAAAGATTTAGCCGTAGAAAAAGAGGAAATTTGGAAGCTTGAGGATAAGGATGGCAATGGGTTTGCTGATCTTGCATCCCGAATTTTCAATGGATTTAATGAAGAAATAACCGATGTATCCGGGGGTATTTTAGTTCGCAAAAAAGATGCATTTATAGCTGTAGGACCCGATTTGTGGCGTTTAGATAATACCAATAAAAAAGGTTTGTGGACTAATCCTGTTTCTATATCACACGGATACGGTGTTCATATCGGGTTTGGTGGGCATGGAATGTCAGGAGTAATTGAAGGTCCTGATGGTAAAATATATTGGCAAATTGGGGATATTGGAGCCAATATCACCGCCTTAGACGGCAAGCAATATAAATATCCAAATTCGGGTGTCATTGTTCGGTCAAATCCAGATGGTAGTAATTTTGAAGTCTATGCTTCAGGGTTGAGAAACACCCATGAATTTGTTTTTGATACGTATGGAAACTTAATTAGTTCAGATAATGATGGGGATCATCCAGGAGAGAGTGAGCGATTGGTTCATGTCGTGGAGGGATCAGATGCGGGTTGGCGTTCCAATTGGCAATATGGGAAATATACGGATCCAACTAATAATCTTTATAAAGTATGGATGGATGAGAAATTATTTACGCCGCGCTGGGAAGGTCAAGCTGCCTACATCATTCCGCCGATTCGTAATTTCCACAATGGCCCGACAGGAATGGTTTTTAACCCAGGAACGGCTTTAGGAAAACAATGGCAAAATCATTTCTTCTTAGTGGAATTTGTGGGTAACGCAAGCAATTCACATATTTGGTCTTTTGATTTAAAACCCAAAGGGGCCAGTTTTGATTTTAAATCCGAGGTGGATGTGGTGAGTGGAATTTTGCCAACAGGCATACGATTTGGTCCAGAAGGGGCACTTTATGCAGCGGATTGGGTGTTTGGTTGGGATACTAAAAACTATGGACGAGTATGGAAATTGGATGTCGATGATAAAAATAGAGATCTAACGGAAGAAAGAGCACAAACTAAGGCGTATATCCAACAAGACTATGCTTTATTAACTTTAGATCAGTTATCCAATCTGTTAAGCTATGGAGATCAACGAGTTCGTTTAAAGGCGCAGTTTGAATTGGCCAACAGAACTGCTTCAGACCGCTTCATGAATGCCATCAATCAAAAATCAAACCAATTAGCTCGTGTGCATGCCGTGTGGGGAATGGGCCAATTGATAGAAAAAAATAGAAGCTTGGGTGATAATTTAATTCCCTTATTAAAAGATGAAGATGTTGAATTAAGAGCACAAGCTGCAAAAGTATTAGGGGATGTTTTCTATGTACCGGCTGAAGATGCATTGATTACTTTGTTGGCAACTGATGCACCCAGAAGTCAGTTTTTTGCGGCGCAGGCATTAGGTAGGATCAAATCCACCAAATCCATTCCAGGGTTAATATCCTTGTTGGAACGCAACCAAGATGTGGATCAATACATCCGTCATGCCGCTGTTTTAGCCTTAGCTAGAATAGGGAAGGAAGAGCCTATTGTTGCGATGCAAAACTCCGCAAACAAATCACTTAGACTTGCTTCTGTCTTAATATTACGGCGAATGGCTAGTCCAAAAGTGGCCAAATCACTTGAAGATTCTGATGAATATATTGCTACAGAAGCGGCAAGAGCCATTAATGATGATGAGTCCATTGTGGAAGCTTTACCAGCCTTAGCCGCTAGTTTGACTAACACGGCTTGGAAGGGTGAACCTCTACTAAGAAGGGCTATTAATGCATGTTTACGTGTAGGGACTGCAAAAGAAATTGACTTATTAATTCAATTTGCTGAAAGAAGTGATATCTCCGATGTAATCCGAGCGGAAGCCATTGCCACCTTAGGATCTTGGGCAAACCCATCGGTTATGGACCGCGTGGATGGACGTCACCGAGGGACATTAATAAGAAATCCCGCAGATGTAGTGGCTAAAATAAAAAGTAAAATGCCTGAGTTTTTACGTAGCAAAAACCCGGAGGTTTTAATTGCCAGTGCCCGTTTATTATCGGAATTACAGATCACAGATTTACGTTCTGAGCAAACTCAAATTTTTGCTAATCATCCAAATGCAAAGGTTCGTTCGGCCCAAATAACTTCCTTAGCTACATTAAATGATCCTAATTTGGCTTTAATCATCCAAAGAGGTATGGATGATTCGGATAGAGGAGTTCGTGGTGTTGCTTTAAGCAATTTAAATAAAATTGAAATTTCAAAAAATCAATTGCCTCTCTTAGTAAATCCAATCTTTGAAAAGGGAAGCTTACCTGAGCAACAGCAATTGTTGCAAAGTATGGGAAAAATGAAATCCGAAAATACCAGCGATATTTTTGAGGAGTTGATTCAAAAAATGATAGGAAATAAATTACCTGATGGAATCAAATTAGATTTAATGGAAGCCGTGGAAGCGACAAAGTCCGATAAATTAGTAGCTAAACTGGATGCGCTTAAAACCAAGGGGACCTTAACTGATGAGTTTAAAGAGGCGCTTTTTGGCGGTAACTTACAAGTGGGCAATGGTATTTTTAATCGCAACCAAATTGTTCAATGTGTGCGTTGCCACAATGTGGGTGGTGAAGGCGGAAATGTAGGTCCTTCCTTAAAAGGGGTGGGTAGCCGACTGACTAGAGAGCAAATATTGCAATCATTGATTGAACCTAGTGCGCGCATTGCACCGGGTTATGGTGCAGTTACCGTCGTGCTGACAGATGGCCAAGAAGTTTCTGGGTTATTGGTTTTGGAAGATGAGAAAGAAATCCAATTAAAAACCAATGAAGCGGAACCTTTGAAAATTGCCCTATCACGCATCAAGTCTCGAGTAAATGCACCTTCTAGCATGCCTCCAATGGGTAGTTTACTATCAAAAAGGGAAATAAGAGATGTGGTCGAATTCTTAAGTTCATTGAAAGCCAGATAGAAATAAAATCCTAGTTCTAATTTATTCATAAAAAAAGCCCTTTCGGGCTTTTTTTATGAATTTTTAAATGCAATCTGGTGGTACACCTTTTTATGAGGTCCTAAAAACATGCGGGTATAAATTCGTAAAACGCTGATTTCAGCAAATAACAATCCCAATAATATGATCACCAGCATAGGGAAATCATGAAGATGTAATTGAGATAATGCGATATCAATCCCGATGAAAGAAGCCGTGATAGGAAAACCAACCATCCCTAAAGAAGCTACAATAAACAATAAGCCATATTTTGGATGCTCATACACATGACCATAAAAACCATTTAAATCAGGTTGATTCTCTAATACTTGCATTTGACGTAACACGTAATATCCTAGGACAAATGCGATAATCATTCCCAAAAGATAGATTTCAATCAGTGAATAAGGGACATCAGCCGAATAAATTATGGCCATTAAATTAAATACCTGCATCATGAAGACAAATGTCCAAGCCTTGAGGGCCGACTTTCTTTCAACAAAGGCCAACATCACCAACATGAATCCAATGGCCACTAATAAATAGCGAAATAGATTAGGGATATTTGAAAGCCAGTCACTATTCATCGTTTTTGCGATCACAGCAAACAATAATAGCAATAATGTGAAAACATACATAGCCTTGTTGTTTAGAAATTGCAAGAAATTTCCAATCACCTTAAATGGATTCCATAAATATTTAAATTGGAATCGATCCATATTCCATTCCTTAATCGATAAGATAAAAATCGTTTTCTGAATTCTTCCCAAAAAATTATTTGACATCGTGTCCGTCGGCTTGATAAAATGAAAAAACTGACTGTGAATCAAATAATGTAACACGGAAGGTGAAACAAGTAATTGGTAAGTTCTTAAAAACGCATTTCCAGCAAAATGGAATAAAACCAAATTTTCAAATCCCAAAGAAAGCTCGATGAACATCAGTCCAATTTGCGTAATAGAAGCATATCCAATTTGTGTTTTAACAGCTGATTGGACCGCCGCTGTACTTGCACTGGTGATGATCGTCAACAAACCAAAAATCGCTAAAAGCATTTTGATTAGATTATTATCAATCCAAAGTGGACTTAATCGCATCATTAAAAACAAACCGATATGCACCGAAAGCGAACCATAAAAAATAGCACTCGATGTGGTGGGACCTTCCATCGCACGTGGCATCCACGAAGAAAATGGAAATTGGGCTGATTTAATGAAAGCCACCAACATAAACATACCAGGGATCAGAAAAAGTAGATTGGTATTTTCAGCTAATATCACCATCAATTCTTTCTCATGAGTCAATTCAAAAAAATTGATATTTCTCTCAAATGCATGATGACACATCCATATACCGGCCAATAACAAAATATCAGAAAGCCGATAGATCGAAACTACTTTTAACGCATTCTTTGTAGGTAAATACCTTTCACGGTAAAAACCAATCAAAAAGAAAGAGCTAATTCCTAAAATTTCCCAACCTACAAAAAGCACTTCGAAGTTGCCTGAAAAAATAACTAAATTAAGTCCCATGAAAAAAAGCAGAATAATTGAATAAAATCGCTTAAATCCAGGATCCCGGTGCATATAAAACCGCGAAAAAATAGCAATTAATATACTTAGGATAACAGCCACAGAGGAATAGACCATAGATAATTTGTCTACAAACAAGTCGATCTTAAAAGACGATGTTTGGTACACATAAAATGGCAAATAAGAATTAATGATGGATGATTCACTAGACGTAAACCATTCAAATCCAACTAAAGCCAATATTACAGCATGCAAACAAAGAGTTAGCAGTGAAATCGAATAAATCAATTTCTCGTTTTTCTTTGAAGGGACAAGTGAAATCAAAAAGCCAAGCAATGGAACTAAAATAAAAAAAATAAGGTATTGCGACATAATTAATTAATTAATTGATGAATAGGTAAATTCTCTTTGGTCGCATCCAGAATATGGTTTGTTTCCATTTCCTTCGCTCCTTCAAGAAAATCATGCATATTTGAAATACTAGGAACTTGGTTCGTCAGCGTTTCATAGGTAACAAATTCACCCTCTTTAAAATACGAAAATTGTTTTGTTTCGGGGTTCACAGAAACAAGGTGTACCCATTCGTTATTAAACCATTCATATAATTCAGGAAGAACTTTGATGGTTTTTAAAACGATTTCAGGGAAATGTTCCACAATCACCAATAAACGAATCGGATCATGAACCTCAATCATTTGAAGCGGTAATCCAGGGCGCAAATCCCCATCACTGCTGTTGGTCACGCCGATCAGCCCCAACACATTATGTGGCAATTTAGTACCTGCACCAAATTTCTGATTATCGACTCTAGAAAAATAGTACTCTAAATTAATTCCACCACAAACTGGAGGAATAGGCTTCATAACTCCTAAAAGAGCATCTCCTTGTAAATCCGTCTTGTAATCATAGGAGTTCATAAAGGCTCTCCGATCTAAAAACAAACCTTTTGAGATATTCCGAGAACCTACCAAACACAAGGCATTCGTACCATGACCTAATTCGGGCCGAGGCTCAAACAAGGAAACAGATCTCTTTTGGATTTCCTTCCTGATCACCTTGATATCATTCTGCGTCTTAATGGAAGAAAATCTACGTGAACGTTCCTTAGCATTCAAATCCAACGCTTTTTCAAACTTCAATTGATTCAACACATGCTCCGCAGCATTTGCTTCATTTAAAATAGCTATATCATAATAGTCCATCAAATCACTTGCCGTGTCATGCAAGGCGCCAACAAATTGAGTCGTCACAGGAATCTTAATTCCATTGGTTTCTAATATGGCACGAACTTTAGGGTGATTCACCATGAAAGCAAAAACGCGTGAATTTACTGCGCCAGGCCGACCGCTACAAGCGCCGCAATCGTGCGCTCCGTGATGTGGATTATTTGCACTACTTGATCCATGAGCTACTACATAAACAATATCCGTAAAATTGGACACCATCCCGATTCCTTTTAAAAGACCTGTCACGCGAGCCGCCATTTCCTCAATCGTAAATCCTAATTGGAGTCCATTTTCGATTTGATCTAATCCCTGATTTTCAATTTGTAAATCAGCTTCTTTGCCCATGTGCGCAAAAGCATTTGAAATGGCAGGATTCATTTTAGGCCTAAATACCGTCAAACCTAATTTGATAAAGGCATAAAACCCTAAGAATAAAGAATAGAATACGCCATAAAAGAATGAATTAGACTTTTTGCTGTGCAACAATTCCTTTTCATGTGGATCCGAATTATTAACTTCCTTAATTAGGTACTTTGGCGTAACAGGAGCGGGGCACAGTTTTTCATAAAATTTGCCCCCTTCAGGTTGAAAATAAAATTCGACTCCAAAAAATCCAGGAGAACCCAAGGTTTCTGCATGGGGATCAACAAACTCCACGTGCCTGCGTAAGGAACATTCTCGTTCATCAATACAAAAAATCGCTTGAAACGACTTATCTTTTATGGCAGCTTGCGGCGTAGCTAAATTTTGTTGGATTCCTGCCAAAACTTGGTCATAATAACTCCATTCAAAAGCGTCTTGCCATAATTTCAAGACTTCATTAAGATCACTGGCTTCAATGGGCCTAAATAAATCAGTTACGTCTAATGTCGAATTTTGCATCAATGGCTTCCAAGAAGATCCCAGCTCGAAATCCAATTGGTCTATTTCCAACAACAATTCAAGGATAATCAAATCCTTAAAGCTTATATTTTTTGCGTATAATAAAGTTTGAGGAAATTCCTCAACGGTGGCAATCATTCCAGACCAACCATGATGCGAAAATTGCTGATCGAATAAGTATTCTTCGAAGAATTCAGATTTACCCACCACCATTCCCAATAATTGGGTCATGGAAACTTCCGGATCCATCAACAGATTTCGCACCCGATCTGTCTTGAAAAAAGAGGCAAAACTACCAGATTCAAGTCTTCGGATAGAAGCCATTAAGCCTTCATCAACAAAAGGGAAATGATTGCTCGAAATTCCTTGGTCTAAATAACTACCTAAGATTCTAAATAATAAAGGATGAACCTGATTATCCAGATCAAAGTGATATATTTCCTTCCATAGTTCACGCAACCGACCTATCCTGAAATTATTATGCTCATCAAAAGACTTGGAAAGCATTGTTTTTTTCCAAAAATCTAGGTTTTCTTTCCCTTTATTTTCTGAGATTACTCGATCCAAAATTGAGGTAGAAATACGCCCCTGTGTATGTAAATTTCTAAAGTCGGCTAATTCAAGCGTGACCTGATATCCAAAAATCTTAGACGCCTTAAAAATGGCATCATAAAACTTCTCCTGCTGGAAAGCGTGAAGGGTATTATGATGTATAAAATCCCTAATAGGGGTTTGAGAAGGCAAATAATGTTTTATCTCATGCAAAACATGGTCTTCATCAAAGCCCATTTTTTTGTTATGATTCATATTAATATGTTAAAAATGTTACTTTTTTCTTGCAGCTAATTTGTGTGAAGAAAGAGGCTTATGCTCATGCAATCCGATTATTTCAACGGTTCCATTGGATTTGGTATAGTCAGAAACAAAATGTTCGATATTTTCCATAACCGAGTGGTCAACCAATTTAGTTTTTGAAAAATCAATCTTTATGTGCATTTCAGAAGGAATAGCATCTAATTTAGCTTTCAAACTAAGATAGTTGGTAAACAAAGCAGCCTTATCCACCTCAACAATATATTGATCATCCACAAATGAAACTTCTACTTGAGATTTAAATAAATTAGCTAATGGCGCTCCATTGATTAAATGGATGATTATTTTAACCAACATACCCACTGCAATACCTACTAAAAGATCTTCAAATAAAGTGAAGAAAATTGTGACCAAGAAAATCAACAATTGCTCTTTACCAATTTGAAATATGTGTATAAATTCTTTTGGGTGAGCTAATTTTAAACCTACTGCAATCAACATCGCTGCCAAAGCAGTATTAGGAATTAATTCAATCAAATGAGAGGCAAAAACGACAAATACTAATAAGAAGAACCCATGGAAAAAATTAGCCCAACGTGTTTGACCACCGTTGGCCACGTTCGCCGAACTACGAGCTACCTCAGAAATCATAGGCAATCCACCCAAAATTCCTGCGATTGTATTTCCTATACCCACCGCAATTAAGTCCTTATTAGCATTCGACTTGCGATGATGAGGGTCCAACATATCGATCGCCTTAACGGTCAATAAAGACTCTAATGAACCCACCAAGGCAAACATAATCACATATTTGATAAAAATACCCGATTGTGCAATTCCAGAGAAATCAACATTCACTTTAATATTTTCCAATAAATTTCCAATATGAACCATGGCATAAGCGGGTTCGGTATGTTGGAAATCCATGTATAATTCCGCTGGAATGGCAATGACCAAAACCACTAAAGAAGCAGGTATCTTTTTCAAGAAATTCACCGGAATTTTAGCCCAATACAACATGATGGCAAAGGAAACCACCCCAATTCCTGTAGCCCGAGGATCTAAATTTTGAATGAATAATGGAATCGATGCGATCAATTCAAATGGCGATTTCCCCTTCGTTAAGGCGGGATTAACATCTAATAATACAGGTAATTGTTTCAAGATAATGATGATACCAATCGCCGCTAGCATCCCATGAACCGCAGATAATGGGAAGAAATCAACTAATTTGCCTAATTTAAATACGCCAAATAAAATTTGAATTACACCGGCCACGACTATGGCACCCAAAGCTAAATGCCAACCCGGATCTCCACCACCAAAATCAGCGACAGCACCCACTAAAATAACAATTAAACCAGCTGCAGGACCCTTAATTGTCAATTTTGATCCTGCAAAGAAACTAACAACAATACCGCCGATGATGGCCGTTAATAAACCCATCAAGGGAGGGAAATCTGAGGCTTTTGCTATCCCTAAACTTAATGGCAATGCTAATAGAAATACGATAAAACCAGATATTGCATCTGCACTAAAATTATCTTTTAATCCTTGTAACCCGTCATTGGGCACAAGATTCTTTGAATCTTTCATGGTTTGTAGAATAATAAGTTTGAATTAAAATTTAATTAAAAATTAAAAATTCAATGTTCTACAGCCTCAGGTTACGGTTTAATTGGAATAAATCAATTCCTAGGTTTCTAAGATTTATTGGATTAACCGAGCTAAAAAGTCCTGATCGAAAGGACTGAAATGCACTAATTATAAATGAAAAATGATCATTTGCAGGGATGAATTGACGGCTAAAAATATGCCTATCCTCATCTGAATCCTCTGAATCTTCAACTTCTTCTTCAATCAATAAAACAGGTAAAGATTTTTCTGAATTATATTTTTTGAAAATAACATGTTTACTTCCCGCCCCCCACGATTGATTGCTCTCTAACCCATTTGGATTGATAAACAAAAATTGAAATATGATCAGTGGAATGAAAACGAGTATGCGCATCCTTAAATTTTATGATTTAAAGCTATGCTGTAATTTATTGAATATTTTTTTTCTAAATACATTTTTGACCGACTAATAAATAATTTAGCTGAAAATTATTATTTTTTAATCCTAAAATCCTAAATTTTAGTAAATAATTAATTAAAAAAATGGGGCATTCGTTTAAATTAATTTTAAAATAATTTCAAAATCATTACCTTAGTTATTAATATTTATCACAAATAATTTCTAAACCGATCTTTAATATGAAATCCTTTAACATAAATCGTAGGCAATTTGTGAAGGGTGCTACTGCATCATTGGCCTTATCGCAATTTGGAGCCTATGGATTGGAATTAATCAATCCAGATAAACCTTTAAAAGTAGGCTTAATAGGTACTGGTTGGTATGGAAAAAGTGACCTTTTCCGCCTCATGCAGGTAGCACCGGTAGAAGTTTTAGCCCTATGTGATCCAGACCGAAATCAATTAAATCAGGCGGGAAAATTAGTATCAGAGCGTCAAAAATCAGGTAAAACACCCAAGCTATACAATGATTATCGCCAGTTATTAAAAGAAAATGAGTTGGATATTGTCTTAGTAGGAAGTCCAGATCATTGGCATCCGCTTCAAATGATTGACTCAGTAAAAGCAGGAGCTCATGTATATGTGCAAAAACCGATTTCAGTGGATGTTTTAGAAGGTGAGGCTATGGTAGCCGCAGCTAGAAAATATAATAAAACGGTCCAAGTAGGCACACAACGAAAAAGCACCCCCCATTTAATCCAAGCAAAAAGAGACATTGTCGATAAAGGCTTATTGGGCAAAGTAGCGCATGTTGAAATGTACTGTTATTATAGTATGCGAAATAACGGGAACCCACCGGTTCAACCAATACCAGAATTTTTTGA
>Ga0209499_1001990_pt1 | contig 13461 bp, 12 predicted proteins | sample C_130208_EF_Meta_FD_187306 | JGI IMG/M metagenome (GOLD analysis project Ga0209499, IMG submission 187306) | Freshwater microbial communities from Lake Croche, Canada to study carbon cycling - C_130208_EF_MetaG (SPAdes) (version 2) | ecosystem: Environmental > Aquatic > Freshwater > Lake...
CTTGGGTATCTTTATTATGCACTCTCTACCATTACTTCCTCAGCAACAATCATAATTGAAATACGATCACCAATTTCGATTTTACGAACTTCCGTGCTTGGAACATTTAAATGAACCAGCAAGCCACCCTCAATTGTTATTCCTAGTTTAGTAAGCGGTCCTAGGAAAGATTTGATTACCACCTGCCCAGCGGTACCTTCAGGATCAGATTCCGAGACTATGTGCAGTGATTCTGGGCGAATAAGTGCGGTGACGCTTCGGCCATCTGCAATGTCGATTGAGTGTTTTGAAAGTTGAATCTTCTGTCCAAGCACTTTTACATTGCCACGATCGGTTACTTGCGCTGGAATTTTATTTGCTTGGCCCACGAAGGAAGCCACAAACGGGGTAGCTGGATTGTTATAGATTGAAATTGGTCTATCGATCTGTTCAAGTTTCCCGTGACTCATAACGCCCACTCGATCAGCTATTGACATGGCTTCTTCCTGATCGTGCGTTACAAATAAGGTCGTAATACCGAGGCTTAACTGGATGCGCCGGATCTCTTCGCGAATTTGCGAACGAACTTGCGCATCTAGCGCAGATAGAGGTTCGTCAAGAAGTAATACTGTTGGTTCAATCGCGAGAGCTCTTGCAAGTGCCACTCGCTGCTGCTGTCCGCCGGAAAGTTGGTGTGGATAGCTATTAGCTTTTTCACCCAGCGCGACCAATTCAAGTTTTTCATTGATGATTTTCCTTCGCTTGGTAGATTCGATCTTACGTACCTGCAAGCCATATTCGATATTCTGCGAGACCGTCATATTGGGAAAGAGTGAATAGGACTGAAAAACCATTCCCATATCCCGCTCGTTTGCTGGTTTGTCTAAATAGCTAACTCCATTAACAAAGAGTGAGCCAGAATCAGCACTTTCTAGCCCAGCGACAATTCGGAGTGCCGTTGTTTTTCCGCAACCAGAAGGACCAAGCAAAGCAACTAACTCTCCTGGTTCAACTGTCAGGTTTAGGCCGGCAAGGGCCGTAACACTTCCAAATTTACGGGTGATATTACTTAACTCAAGTTTGCTACTAACACGACTCGAATTCTTATCATTAGACATCATGCTGCCACCTCTTCAAGTTTGGAGTTAGTTTTACTTCGCTTGCGATTAGAAAATAGGGCGATCAGCACCATTAATAGGACGGCTCCAACAAATGAAAAGACTGAGAGCGCAATCGCACCCAAAATATTCTGTTGCGCGGCCACCACGGCCCAAGTTGGAAAGGTATCCCAATGAAGAAGTGAGGTAATTGTAAATTCGCCAATCGCAAGTGCGAAGGAGAGAAAGAGTGCACTGGTAATTCCACCCTTGATGCTTGGAATAATCACGCGCACAATTGTTGCCGGCCAACTTGCGCCCAGGCTGCGAGAGGCTTCCACTAAAGTTTTTATGTCAATACTGGATAGTGCAGCATCAAGTGCCCGATAAGTGAAGGGCAGCGCGATAATGACAAAGAAGCAGACTAGTTCATATTGTGAGTTCTGAATAAATTTAGGCATCGAAACTTGGGCACCGATAGCCAGTGAAACCACCGGAATGATTAAGGGAAGAATGCAGATAAATTCCACGAGTGAGCGCCATTTTGCAAGCTTCAAGTGCAAAAGAACCGCGGTTGGAACCATCAAAATTAGATTTAGTAACCCGGAAAGAACTGCTAGTTGCAGCGAAGTCAAAATGTGCTCGCTAAAGCCATCCTGATGTATGAGCCAGATGTAGTTAGTAAAGGAATGGCCCATGCCCTTAGCACCGCGAAAGCTAAATTCACTTGCAGCAACTAGTGGAAGCACAAAAATTAAGATAGCTAATACGGAGACGACAAAAATAGTCATGGCTCCGTTTATTGATCGCTTCATGCGCTACGCCACCTGTTCGCTCGGCGCTGGGCAAATAAGTATCCTGACATTGCTATCGCAGCAACAATTATCATTCCAACCGCAAGAGCATCACCTAAATTTGCTTGATTTGAAATTACATTTCCGTCGACCAGCGTTCCGATAATTATCGGTACTAGTGGGACAGTTCCTACGGTCATGGCCCGCGCTGTTGCGTAGGCGGAAAAGCCACCGGCAAAGAGCAGGAAGAAGGCTCCTAAGAATGAGGGCGTCAGAATTGGGATCACAACGCGTCGCCAATAAGTTATGGGGCTTGCACCTAAATTAGTGCTTGCTTCCGACCACTCTTTACGAAGGCCTTTTAACGCCGGCTTAAATACTAAAATCATTAAGGGGATTTGGAAGAACGAGTAGACGATTGCAACGCCCGTGAAAGAAAAAAGCGTGAATTTTCCAGCGTAAATATCCCAACCCAAAACTTTTAAGAATTTGGTAAATAATCCTTCGGTGCCAAAGGCTGCAATAAACATAAAAGCAAGTGGAACTCCACCAGAATTGGCAAAGACTGCCGAGATGCTATCCAGTACAGAAGTTAATTTTGGTCCGGCGCTGTTAACGATTACATAAGCAAAGAGTCCGCCAAGAAGCGCGCCAATTAGCGCAGTGATACTTGCAAGTTTTATGCTAACTAGGAATGCATGAAAATATGAACCGTGAATTAGCGGGCGATAATTTTCTAGAGTCCACTCATTTTTATTTCCCTTTAGCGAACGAATCGTCACCGCGAGAATTGGCCAGAGTAGGAAGAAGCCAACGAAAGTAAAGAATGGGAGCAGCGGAAAAGTTATCTTGGAAATGGAGAAGCTGTGGCGAGCGGTCCCCTCAGACCGAGTCGCCACAGCTTCCTTTTCCATCTTTCCCGTTTACGTCTAATTAATTAACAACGAAATTAATTAGAAGAAATTGCAGGCCATTGATCCTTTAACAGAGCCTTTGCAGCTGTCTGCTCGTCAGGTGTTGGTGTAACCAACTTGGCACCTGCTGGAGTTTCAAATCCGGCTGGTGGGTTGATTGCCAATCCCTTAGCGCGCATTGCTGGTTCTGTTGTTGGGTGTGCAGCACCTGAGATCCAGATGTTCTGTCCGCCCATGATTGACGAGAAGATCTTTGATCCGCTCATACCCTTTGTTGAACCAACTGTCATTGAAGACTTGCCCTTGTTCTGGGAGAACAAGAATTCAGTCCACAAGCGAGCTGCGGCTGGGTGTGGTGCGTTGAAAGGTATCGCCATGATGTAAGGAGTTCCCTTGATGACGGCATCTGAAGGAATTACATACTTGATGGTCTTACCGATCTTTGCTGCTGATGCAATTGCACCTGGACCGTTAAAGTCCCAGCTAAATGAAACTTTGTAAGCTCCGGCTGCAAGGTTCTGACCGTTTGCTAGAACTGGAACGAAGTTTCCAGAAGACTTAAGTCCCTTGAAGTAATCAATTCCGCTCTGAACATTTGCAGTAGTTCCACCTGATGCGAGGTTTGCTGCGAAGACTGACATCAACGCTTCCTGGGCACCTGTTGGGTCGCCACCAATAGCAACCATTCCCTTAAATGCTGGATCTTTTAGATCAGAAAAGGACTTTGGTGCCTTTGAAATTGATGTGTCATATGCAAGTGCAATTTGACCGTTGTAATCGCCATACCAACGACCGCTTGCATCCTTGTACTGTGCAGGAATGTCAGCCCAAGTTGCGACCTTATACTTTGCAAAAAGGTTTGCATTGTCTGCGCCGTAAGTGATTCCAACGTCAACTGCATCTGGCACCTTTGAAGCTGGTGCTGACTTTACAGTTTGAATTTCATAGGCAGAAGATCCATCTGGATTATCGTCAGTGATCTTGATACCGAATGCCTTTGAGAAAAGGTCCATTGCTTCGCCGTAGTTTGCCCAGTCGCGTGGAAGAGTAATTACATTTAACTTACCTTCTTTTTGCGCTGCCTTGACGAGTGCATCCATGCCACCGCAAGACTTTAGGTCTGTACACATTGAATAATCTGTTGCTGCACTTGATGTTGTAGCTAGTGTTGCTGGAAGTATTGCAACAGCGATTGCTGCAACTACTCCGATTACGATCTGCTTACGCATATAGCCTCCTTGTAAGGTGTAAGCGGATTCAAGTCGCCGTAGGAGGACAGTAAGGTGGTTTTTGGTGGATTTTTTATGAAGAGAAAATTAACAACGGCTGGGAAAACTTTAAACTTTTAGTTAACAACAGTTAACAACTTGGTTGCCAGATCAATAACGCTGGTCGCGCCGGCCTCAAATAGCTCATCTTTTGTATGTGCACCGCTCGTCACACCAACAATAAATTGTGCACCTGCCGTTACACCACTCTGCATATCCGACTTTGTGTCTCCAATCACTGCAATTTCAGCCGGTGTGAGGTTCTCCCCCTTCGGGATGCTAAATTCTTGGAGCGCTTTAAAAATCATATCCGGTGCTGGTCTACCGTGGCTCACTTCGGAGGCCGCCACTGAAACATCGATAATTCGGCGCCAATTTAGCGAATCAATAATTACATCTAATATCTCCCGAGGAAATCCAGTGGTGATTGCAATTCCAATATTTTTTGATCGTAGTTCAACAAAGAATGGTGTTATGCCATCAAATTCTTCAAGCTCGCCATCTTTTACCAACTTGATATAACTTGAAATAAATTTGTCGTGGACCATATTTGCTTTCATCTTGTCACCATTGAGCAGGTGCAGGAAGACATCCATTTTTCGCTCGCCCATTGTTGCATTTACATACTCGGTCATTTTTGCCATTTCTGGCGATCCCATTTCAACACCGAGGGTTGCGATCCCAAGTTGGAAGGCCTTTACAACTAAGCCATCATCTTTAGCGGTTGTGCCAGCAACATCAAAAATTGCCAATTTGGTCTGCTTAATTAGGCCCATAATTTGAAAGTCTCCTCAGCAATTGCGGGCGCCAAGGTATTTCCACGGCCACCGCCACCCGTTACAACCGTTACTCCCGCTTCAATATCCTTACGGAAATAGATAGCTGGCCCAGTTGATTCGCTATAAATTCCATCCCAGCGACGCGCAATCTTGGGTCCTGGTGCGCCAAAAATGCTGGTAATAACTCGTTGCAAATGTTCATATGGCGCTTCTGGTAATTCGTGGCCAAAGGGTTCTACATATTCATGTGTATCACCAATTGTGAAGGACCCATCTAGGCGTGGGGCTAATAAAAGCTGCATCCGCAACTCTGATGCCAATGCACTCTGCGGTGGCAGATTTTTAATTGATAGTTCGCGAAATGCCGGGTAATAACGCATGGAATCACCATCAGCCACAGAGTGGCCGAGCTTAGCTGCGATTGGTTCGGTGGCGGCCATTTGAAGTCGCACTCTGCGCACTGGCGCGCCATGCATATGTTCACTCAAGAATCCGTTGTGATAGGCACCGGCACAAATAACTAAGAGGTCGCCAGAAATCTTCTTACCCATGATGTCGCGCAAGTGGTGGCCAGTTTCAGTACTACTTAGATTCGTCACCTCAAAATTCGGCAACCACTCGTAATTCGGATTCTCAAGCAAGTAGCTTCGAAGTCCATTAAATAATAAGTTGGGTTCGATCGCAGCATCTTTTGTGCAACGAAGTGCGCCGAGGTAATTTCCAGCAAGTAACGGTTCAAGTTTTTTGGTTTCCTCAGCAGTTAATAACTCAAAACCACGAGCTTTGGCATCAGCCATTTCGGATGCTTCACCAATTATTTGAAGTTCTACTTGATCGGCGGCAATCGTTAGCGATCCATTTGCTCGAAAGCCAATTGTGCCAACTGTATTTCCAATTTTCTCCCAAAGTTCACGGGAGCGAAGTGCAAGTTCTAACTCAGCGCCTTTAGCGCGACCAGAAACCCAAACGAGTCCAAAGTTTCGAACGGAGGCAGATTGCGCCTGCGGATCTTTTTCACATTGGATGACTTGGTGACCGGCTTGAAGTGCAAGATAGGCGTGCATCGTTCCGATAATTCCGCCACCAACGACCAAGATTTTTGCCATGGCATATTGGAGCACCTAAAAAGCAGATAAGGTTAAAATTAGAGTGACTTGATTGTGAACTTATAACTTCGCGAGCCCCCCGTCAGGATTGAACTGACGACCTGCCGCTTACAAGGCGGCTGCTCTACCACTGAGCTAGAGAGGCGGATCGAGTCGAACAAGCCGACCGGTGACCAGGGGCAATTATGGCACGCAAATTGAAGTGCGAATTACGCCTAATACTGAGTAAGTTACCCACATGCGCCTCGGGGTCTTAGATGTTGGTTCAAATACCGTGCATCTACAGGTGGTCGATACCTATCCCGGCGCCCGTCCTAATCCCACTTTCAACCACAAAGAAGAGTTACGACTTACTGAATATTTGACCTCAGATAACAAGATTTCCGATGAAGGGATCACCGCTTTGCGCGCCGCAATCTCCCAAGCGGTTGCCCAGTCAAAAACAGTTCAAACCGAAGAGTTGCTTCCCTTCGCAACATCGGCGCTTCGGGAGGCTGCCAATGGTGATGAAATTATCGCCGCAATAAATAAAGATTTTGAAATTGATCTTCAAGTCTTATCTGGTGAAGAAGAAGCAAAGTTAACTTTCTTAGCAGCACGTCGTTGGTTCGGTTGGTCTAGTGGTCGGTTGTTGGTAATTGATATTGGTGGCGGATCACTTGAAATTGCATCAGGTGTCGATGAATCTCCCGAAGTTGCCGTGTCACTTCCACTAGGCGCCGCCCGCTTAACAAAAAGCCACTTGAGTGGCGACCCATATGCAGCCAAGAGTATTAGAGCTTTACGTGATCACATAGAGAATCAACTTGAATCAATTCTTCCGGCGCTCGTGCATCATGAAGTTTCAGATCGGGCAATTGCAACAAGTAAAACGTTACGAACCATCGCAAGACTTTGCGGTGATTGGTATGAAGGTAATGGCAAAGTAATTACGATCGATGCCATCAGAAAAATATCGGCTCGGCTTTCTGAAATGGATCTGGAAGAACGAACCAGGCTACCTGGTGTTTCAGCAAACCGCGCTCGTCAAATTGTTGCAGGGGCATTTGTTACAGAAAGCGTGATGCGGAATTTGGATTTGGACAAATTGGAGATCTGTCCTTGGGCGCTTCGCGAAGGCGTTATTTTGAAATTTATGGATTGGTCTGAAGTTTAAAAATTACACGATTGGCGCTGGAATAACCTCGATATATACGCACTTCTTCTTATCAAAATATACAACCCAAGCATCGCCTGGCAACAGCTTGTCCTCTGGTAATTCAACATCTGACTTCTTAGTGATTTTCTCCAGCATCCGGGGCAATACCGGATTATGGCTACAGAGAAGGATTGGGTTGCCTTCTTTTTGGACTTGCTCGGCTAACTTTTTTGCATAGTCGAGGGATTTATCTTTATCTTTCTTAAAGGTGTACTCACTCAAGTGATTAGTAATTTTTGGCTCAATTTCTAGCGCTTTAGCCATCGCAATTACCGTGTCGTAGCAACGCACCGCATCAGATGTGTGAATTTCAGTAAGTCCAAATACTTGATAAGTCGCTAGCATCCGGCGAGCTTGTTGTTGGCCAATAATCTCTAATGGGCGATCTTCATCCCCGCTCTGCCATTCACTTCTGGCAAGGGCCTTGGCATGGCGGAGAAGAATTAACGGTGTCGCTTCAAATGGCATCTCGATAAATTTTGTGAGAATTTCAATGTCAGTTTCCCGAGTTAACTTAGCTAACGCAGCTTCAATCGTTTGCCATTCCATTACATCAACTTCGTTATTAACATGAAATGCTTTTTCGCTATCAATCGCTTTCGCACACCAATAACTGACACGCTTTAGCCCATCAATTGCAAAATATTCAATCTCACCAATGAAAGGTCCAAGTTTTACCGAAAGACCAGTCTCTTCCATAATTTCTCGGTACGCACAAGCGATTAGTGTTTCACCGCCATCTAGTTTGCCTTTTGGTAACGACCAATCGTCATAGCGCGGACGATGAATAATTGCGACCTCAACTTCGCCGGCTGAATTTTTTCGCCAAACGACGCCACCGGCAGCTTGCGTTATCTCACTCATCCACGAGCTCGATACCACTTGATTACTTGATCATGTAATTCGGTCAACGGCTCACCACTTGAACTCTTTGAAATGTGCTTCCAGTCGCCATTACTCGCCATCTCCCAACGAACCGTTGTCGGCGCCAGATAGCTATCTAACGCGCGAAATAGCATCCGCTTGTGATCAGTTTGTTCGATGCGAACCATGCTCTCAACTCGACGGTCCAAGTTACGGTGCATTAGGTCCGCGCTACCAATCCAAACTTCTTCCGCACCGCCATTTGCAAAATAGAAGATTCGCGAATGCTCAAGGAAGCGGCCAAGTATTGATCGGACTGTGATGTTCTCTGAAAGCCCTGGAACCCCCGGGCGAAGTGCACAAATTCCGCGAACAATTAATTCGATTTTTACACCGGCATTTGACGCCTGGTACAAAAGTTCGATGAACTCCTCATCCATAATTGAATTGAGTTTCATACGAATTCCAGCAGGCTTTCCAGCCTTTTTATTATCGATTTCATTCTGAATCTTGGCAAGTAGGCCACTTCGTAAGGTGCGCGGCGCAACGAGTAAGCGTTCGAAAGAAGTTTGAGGTGCAAAACCAGAGAGTTGATTAAATAGCTTATTAACATCTTCACCAACGACTGGGTCGGCACTTAAAATTCCAAAATCTTCATAAAGTCGGGCGGTCTTTGGATTGTAATTTCCAGTTCCAATATGGACATAACGGCGAATTCCGCTGGCCTCCTCTCGGACTACGAGTGAGAGTTTGGCGTGAGTTTTGTGACCGACAAGTCCGTACACGACGTGCACACCAGCATCTTCAAGCTTTCTAGCCCAACGCACATTCGCTTGTTCATCAAAGCGGGCACGAATTTCGATAACGGCTAAAACTTGTTTGCCTGATTCAGCGGCTTCGATAAGTGCTTCAACAATCGGGGAATCTCCAGATGTGCGATAGAGCGTCTGCTTAATTGCCAATACTTTTGGATCTTGTGCTGCAGATTCTAGGAACCGTACAACCGAGGAAGTGAATGATTCGTACGGGTGGTGAAGTATAATTTCGCGGCGGCGGATCGCATCAAAAAATTCTTCACGTGAGTCTGGGTCAACATCGCGCAGATCCCAGGCAACTTGGCTTCTAAATGCTGGGTACTTCAAATCAGGGCGATCAATATCTGCAATTTGATTTAGCCCAGTTAGATCTAGTGGTTCTGGATAACGCAGGATATCTTCTTCTTTAACTTGAAGCTCATCCATCAAAGTTTGCAGAAGCTCTTGATCAATATCACGATCTACTTCAAGACGAACTGGTGGGCCAAATTTTCTACGAAGTAGTTCTTGCTCCATGGTTGCCAGTAAATCTTCTGACTCTTCTTCTTCAAGTTCAAGATCGGCATTTCTAGTTACTCGAAATGTATAGAAATATAGAATCTCCATCCCGGGAAATAAATCTCCGATATGGGCCGTGATCACTTGCTCTAATGGAATGAAGCGCCGTTCTTCACCCTTTGCAGTTTCAATAAATCTAGGCAAATTCGAAGGAACCTTTATTCTCGCAAATAACTCGGTCTCTGATTCTGGATTCTTAACAACTACCGCGAGATTGAGTGAGAGCCCTGAGATATATGGGAATGGGTGTGATGGATCAACAGCAAGCGGTGTTAGGACCGGGAAAATTTTACTTTGAAAAGTTACATCCACGACAGCGCGTTCGTCCGATGTTAAATCTTCCCACTTAACAAGATTAATCTTCTCTCTTGTCAGCGCTGGGTAAACACTTTCATGAAAACATTTTGATTGACGGTCAATTAGCTCTTGCGTCTTTTTCGATATTTCGGTCATTAATTGAGTTGGTGAATATCCGGCCGTATTTACTTTTGTGACTCCAGATTCCAACTTGCGTTTTAAGGTTGCAACTCGGATCATAAAGAAGTCATCGAGATTTGATGAAAAAATTGATAAGAATCGAGCCCGTTCCAGAAGTGGGATAGTTACATCTTCCGCTAGTTCCAAAACCCGCTCGTTAAAGGCAAGCCAACTGAGTTCGCGATCCACCAAAGTTTCACGGGGGTTTTTGGCAAGAAGCGGGAAAGTATCTGACTGCACGGGTTAATTCTCTCGCAATTAGATGAACAGGAGGTAATCGGTATATGTATTACGCCTAAAAAGGCCCGTTAGCGCCAACTTATAGGTGTCGGATACTTCGCAGCACGGCCGTCACCCGAAGATTTACCGCGCAGGCGTCGCCAAAGCCACGGGATCACAAAGGTAATAATCCAACGGCTATCTTCCAAAAATTTTCTTAGCTTAGATTTCTTTGGCGCTGGCGGAAGTTGGATCTTCCATCTTTCATCGAAAGTTAGGCCAAGCACTTCTAAGACCGCGTTTGCTAAGCGAAAATGGCCATCTGCATTTAAATGAAGCCGATCTACTGCAAGGAATCTACGATCGCCGAGCCATGGTGCATTTTTCGAATCAACGAGCGTTGCACCAAATTCTGCAGCAACTTCTCGGACATTTTTATTAAAATCAGAGAATCGCTCGTGCCAGAGCTCTGCAGTCCTACCTTTGCCCTCGACCTTATCTATAACGGTAAACAGTAAAACGGTGGCACCGCTTTTTATTAGAGTATCGACTGCGCTTCGATACCGTGCTTTAGCTACCGCTGGTTGATAGTTGGGACGAATTACATCATTTGCTCCAGCGTGAAATGAAATAAGTGTTGAGTTATCAGAAGCATATTTAAGAGCAATTGGAATCTGATCATCAATTACTTGAGAGAGTAATTTTCCACGGACGGCCAGATTTACATAGGTAAATTCGGAGGATGTTGTTGCAATTACATCCGCAACCCGATCAGCCCAGCCCCGATAGTTTCCATCAATAATCTCATCGCACATCCCCTCGGTCATGGAATCACCGAGTGCGATAAAACGTTTGAAAGTTGCCATTCTTACTTTGCGCGCTTCTCGGCAATCCAGTACAGAACAATCGCAGTTGCAACACTTGCATTCAATGATTCAACGCTCGTTTGCATTGGGATTGAAAGGATTAGATCGCACTTCTCGCGAACCAATCTGGACAAACCTTTGCCTTCGCTTCCCACAATTAAATAGACCGATTCTTGCGCTAAGGAAAAACCAGGCAAATTTTCATTTCCTTGCGCATCCAACCCGACAACAAAGAAGCCCGCTTTCTTCGCTTCATCAATCGATCGAACCAAGTTAGTAACTTGTGCAATTGGAAGTCTTGCGGCGGCGCCGGCTGATGATTTCCATGCTGAACCCGTCATTGCTGCATTACGACGTTCTGGAAATGCAACACCATCTGCGCCAAATGCGGCGGCGCTTCTAACGATGGCACCGAGATTATGGGGATCGGTAACGCCATCTAAACCAATGATTAAACCTGGCTTTTGCGCACCAGCCAAAATAGTTTCAAATGGCTTGTATTGAAATGGCTTGATGATTAAAGCAATACCTTGATGGTTTGTTGTGCCAGTAACACCATCTAGTTGGCCACGTGGAACTTCTTTAATTATTAAGTTCTGATTCTTCGCAAGGCGAAGCGCTTCGGTCATGCGCTCATCTAATTCAGCACGTTCTGCAACAAGTAATTCCTTTGCTGGAATCTTTGCGCGCAGCGCCTCAACAACGCTATTGCGACCGGCTACCGCATCCGCACTTGCGCGAGTTTCCAAGCGAGATTCTGGTTTACGAGTTGAGGGGCGACGAGCTGGGGCAGCTTCGGCTTCCCGACGTTTTCTACCGGGACGCATTAGTTACCAACCGTCCAGCGTGAACCATTTGGAGTATCTTCAATTGTTACACCTAACTCTGTGAGGGAATCGCGAATGGCATCACTCGCGGTGAAATCTTTTCGAGCGCGTGCGGCGGTGCGTTGTTCGAGAGCTAATGAAATCAAGCCATCAAGCAATTCTGGGTCAGTGCTGCTACCTATTTTGAATGCGGGATCAAATGGATCGCAACCAAGGATTGATAGTGCGCCACGAACTTCATTTGCCGCCTTTGCAATTGCCTTAAGATCATTTGTCGAGATTGCCGTGTTGCCATTCTTAACATTCTCGGAAATGAAGGCAAGCGCCTGGGGCACAGCTAAATCATCATCCATTGCCTTAGCAAATTCTGGGGCAATATCTAATTCTGGTTCGCTTCCAATTATTTCTGTTGCCCGAATCAGGAAGCCTTCAATGCGACGGAAGTTAACTGAAGATTCTTCTAAAGCTTCAAATGAAAATTCAAGCATCGAGCGATAGTGCGCACTGCCTAGATACCAACGTAATTCGATGCCGCGAACTTGCTTGAGAATCTCATGTACCTGAAGTGAATTACCTAGAGACTTCGACATCTTCTCACCAGAAGTTGTGACCCAGGCGTTGTGCATCCAGATATTTGCAAAACCCCAACCAGCAGATTCGGATTGGGCAATCTCGTTTTCGTGATGCGGAAAAATTAGATCAAGTCCGCCGCCATGTATATCAAAAGTCTCACCAAGGTACGCATGTGCCATCGCCGAACATTCCAAGTGCCAGCCAGGTCGTCCCGGGCCCCAAGGAGTTGGCCACGATGGATCGCCTGGCTTGGCGGCTTTCCAAAGTGCGAAGTCACGTGGATCTTTTTTAAATGTTAAATCGGCATCCTCCGCCGATTGCAAGTCATCTAACTTCTGATTTGAAAGTGTTAAATAGGATCTAAGTGAACGTACATCCAGATAAACATCGCCATTGCCCGGCGCATATGCGCTGCCATTAGCAATTAACTTTTCCATCAATTCAATCATCTGCGTTATGTGCCCGGTTGCCCGAGGTTCATAAGTTGGTGGCAAAACATTTAGTGCGGCGTAAGCATCGCTAAATGCTCGCTCGTACTTCATGGCAACTGCCCACCACGGAATTTCCTCATGGACTGCTTTATGTAAAATCTTGTCATCAATATCGGTTACGTTGCGAATAAAAGTAACCTCATAACCACTTGCACTAAGCCATCTACGTAAAATATCGAAGTTCACGCCACTTCGAATATGTCCGATGTGCGGTGGGGCTTGAACAGTTGCACCACAGAGGTAAATACCGACTTGGCTCGCTTTTATTGGCTTAAATTTTGAGACCGCACGATCGGCAGTGTTATATAAGTGCAGATCGCTAGCCATGTACCAATCCTATCTTTAACATCTTGTGATTAAACTCGTGCAATCAACGAGGTAGCGATTGCCGAGATGCCTTTGCCTTCGCCAGTAAAGCCCAAACCATCTGTCGTGGTTGCGGTTACTGATACTTGCACCCCACCAAGTGCTGATGAGAGCGCAGAAATTGCTTCACTGCGGCGTGGCCCAATCTTTGGCTTATTGCCAACAATTTGCACTGCTACGTTTTTGATTTCAAAGTTAGCGGCCGCCAAAATCTTTACAGTTTCCGCAAGAAGCCGAGCACCTGTTGCGCCGGCATATTCCGGCTTATCG